>Ga0210243_100271_pt1 | contig 42995 bp, 22 predicted proteins | sample ChrtobMeP5a_32mM_FD_155461 | JGI IMG/M metagenome (GOLD analysis project Ga0210243, IMG submission 155461) | Chrysochromulina tobin associated microbial communities from unialgal haptophyte culture, Seattle, Washington, United States - P5a_32mM | ecosystem: Host-associated > Algae > Haptophytes >...
TGTGGTGCCAGATCTTCTCCATGTCGTCCCAGTTGGTCACGATGCCGTGCTCGATCGGGTACTTGAGCGTGAGGATGCCACGCTTGGACTGGGCCTCGTCGCCGACGTACGAGTCCTTCTGGCCCATGCCGACCATCACTCCGGGCTGGCGGGGACGGCCGATGATCGACGGGAAGACCGCGCGGGGCGCGTCATCGCCGGCGAAACCAGCCTTGCACATGCCGGAGCCGTTGTCCACCACGAGAGCCGCAACCTCGTCCTCTCCGGACATTGTTGTTGGTTCGTTTGTCTGCTCAAGCAGACGGAATTTGCGCGCGCGGACACAGTGAGCCAATGAGGGCGCGCGAAGAGGCCGCGTCTTTTGGGGCGGCTCTGAGGTGCTGCGTGGAGGGTGTGTAGCCCATCGTGGGACTCTGAACGTGCGCTGGCACGCGCTCGGAGGTAGGTGGCAGAGGGAGCACATGGCATCATGAGGTGAGGGCACCTTTTTCGTCTCGGATCATTCGAACAGGGGGCTTCACGAAAAATGGCGCGAAGAGAGACTTTCAAAGTCGATCCTGTGAATGGTGGGCGAAGCCAGATGGCCTCATCACGGTGAAGTTGTGATCGCGCACAAAAGTTGCGTACGTTTTGTAAGTCGACACTTTTTCACTTCGGCTGCGCGGTCGGTCAACCGCCATGCCTGCGCCATCGTCGTTCACGCTCTCGACACAGGAGACATCGACCGAATCGCAGCTGCGCGAGCTCGCACCCTTACTCTCCGAGGGCGTGACGGGCGCACTCCGCGACCAGCCGTCCGATCCGGCCGCCTATCTTTCTGACTTCCTCGCGAGCCGCTCGAGCGGCGCTGCTGAGACGGTCAAGCAGCGGCAGCAGGGACAGACGGTGTATCAGCTCGATTTGGAGATTTCGGCACTCAAGGACCAACTGGACGCTGCGCGCCAGGAGCGCGCCCGCCGGCGGCCGGTGGCGCACGAGGCGGAGGCAGCACGAGATGCGGCGGTTGCGGCGGCAGCTTGGGCTGAAGTCCGCAGGCTGAAGCGGCTGACTCGCACCATCAAGTTGAAGATCTCTGAGCCACTATTAGTAGGCGACTGGCCGCTTCCTGAGGGTGTGGTGCTCGTGCAGGCGCCTCCCGGCTTTGGCGTCGTGAGCAAGCTCTGCCGGCAGCTCGCGGCAGACTTTGGCATCACCTTTGTCCAGGCGCAGGCGGGCCGGCATCGCAACGGCGCACCCGCCGACGTGCTCGCTACGGTCGCGGACGCGCTCAGCCGCCAGCCACAGGCCACGGTGCTCCTCGAGGGCTATCTAGCTGGCTGCGACGGCGCTGCTTCTGCCGAACGGCTCAGCGACTGCAAGTACAACGTCGGGCATCCCACGGCCTTGCTGCTGCTGGAAATGGAGCACGCCGAGGAGCTCATACGCCGCTTGCAGGAGGACGCCGCCGAGAGGGGCGAGAGGCTCGCGCCGACAGCTGCAGTGGAAATTGCCACCGCCTGGCGGGACGAGTTGGCGCAGCTCGAGGAGAGTGCGAGGCTGAGTATGGTGCCCGCCTTGCGTGTTCGGATGGACGGCGCCTTCAACGAGCAGATGACGGAGCTGCTCGCCGCGCTGAGCCTATGCTGACTGCGGGTTTCTGACCTAGTAGGTGCATCTTTTAGTTTCTATAGTGGAACATTGGATACCTATGGCCTGGAAAGTTATCTATATGGCCTGGCGACATCTCCGGCGCGCCCGCCCGCGCCCGGCCGCGCCGGGCGGCGGCGGGCGCCGGGCGCACACTGACACTTAAAAACGGGACTCTAAATGGTCTTAGCACTCGACTCATCGATGTGTGTTATATGTATGTTATACGCGCCGCGGCGCCCCCGCAGCCGCGCCGTCGGTGACGTCCGGTCACGGCGCGATATGATTTGTTCTGAGTTCGATTCGCCACGGCGCACACGGAAGATGTCATCCCATCGCGCCGTTTCCGAGCAGGATCTGGCTGGCTGGCATGTTGACAGTCGCCGTGAGCACGGGTACGCGGCTCTTGATGGAGCACACATAGACGCGCACCGTGTCTGACGCGCCGTTCTCGTCGATGCAGTCGAGCTCGGCGTCGACGCGGTGTGCCACCCCCGGCACGAGCACGGGCACCGTGAACACGCCCCCCTTCACCTTGTAGATCAGCGCGTTGTAGTTGACGACGACCGAGAGGTCCTGCACGTGCTTCGAGCCCGTGTTCTGCAGCGACAGCTTGATCTTGAAGCGCGGCCCGAGCCCCTGCACCTGCGCTGTCAGCCGGAGGGCCGCCCCGGACGAGTACGAGAGAGGCCCTTGTCCATCGGTGATCATTTTGACATATGCCCGCGCAGTCGAGAGACGCAGCTTGCAGAGGTCGCGCTGGAAGATGCGGTGCATCTCAGTCGCCTGATCGCGCTCGCGCTGCGTCTGCTCCACATACAACTTCGTCTTCTTCGGTATGCAGAGCGGCACGTCCTGTTCGGGCGGCGGACCGTTGACCGCCGCCTTCGAGTCGAATTTGCACGAGCGCTGCAGGATTTTGATGGTGAGCCCCCCCGAGCTGCCCAGGATGGCGAGGCAGCCCTCTTCGCGCCCGTAGCACCCGAAGCGGCACGCCGTCACCGGCTCGCCGACGCGCAGCGTCGCAAGCAGCGACTTCTCGACGTACAGCCGGATCTCGCCGGTAGACATCGCCACCATCAGAGCCTTGGCAGAGCGCGTGCGCTTGAGCTCGAGGAGTTCCATGTTGACGATGGGCGCGGGCAGGTAGATGGAGTACATCTTCTTGCCGCGCAGCGAGAACCCGTGCACCGTGTTCGACATGCAGCCCACCACGATCGCCTTCTCAAGGCGCACTAGACCGCACGGCAGGGATTCGAGCTCGATCACGTTGCCCGCGAGTCCGTCACCCTTGATCGTGTGCACTTTGCCGTCGCGGCACGCGACGACGATGCGAAACTCGACGTCTTTGGTGCCCGTGATCGCCATGTGCGTCGGCGCCGACGGCAGCTGCCACTGCTTGAGGATGGAGCTGCCAGCTGTGTCGAGGATGAGGATCTGGCCGTTCTCGCACCCGACGACGAGCATCGAGACAGCGTCGTCCTCCTCGAGGTCCTTTTTGATGACCTCCATGCACGTCGCCACGGTCGGCGCCGTGAGCGGCTTGTCCCGCTGCTCCTCGATAAACTGTGCAGCCGCGGCGGGCTCGTCGATCGCGAGCAGCTCCTGCGACGTCGAGCTCAGCTGCGTGCCCGCGTCGCGCGCGTCGCTCAACATCTTTTTCGCTTCCGCGATCGTGCATTTGCTGCCGTGTAGGCTGGCCCAGGCGTGGGACTCCTGTTGGCTCGGCTCACGCGTCGGCAGCGAAAATTTGTACCACGGACGCAGGTTGCGGTAGATGAAGACAAAAGGGCCCGCCGCAACGCCGACTGACGGCACGCGCGGCTTGGTCTTCGCGTCCGGATAGAAGGTGCAGATGGCCACGGGCGCATCGAGCATGATACTCTCGGAGAGTAGCGTCGTACCCGTATAGATCTTGAGCTTCTTGTCCGAGTTGGCCACTATCAGCTTGGAGTCGCCGTCGCCGCTTAGGTCGGCGAAGCGCACGCACGGCGTGTAGGCCTTGAGGCCAGCGACCGGGTCGTGCCACGCGTGCAGCCACACGTTCCGCGCGGCACGGTCCTCGGCCTCCTGGACCGCCTTCATAATCTCCTCGCCAGTCGCCATTCGCACAGAGCCGACAATCTGTACACAGGCGCGCGCGCGCGCGCCTGAGCATCCAGGCTGTTCATACTCGCATAGTGCAGGGCATATTTCGTTCGTGATCGTGTGTGTCATCGTTGATGAAATAGCCAAAAACCGAGTCTTTTTCGGACATTCAGGCCGCTTCCGCGCCTGGCCCGAACCACTCCTTGGCCTTGGTGTCCACGCAAATTCAGTAACCACCCCCGGAAGAGGAGTGCCCCCTCAAGACTCTAATATTGCTTCCGCGGGTGAGGGAATTTGACTTGAACATGACTTGACTTTTGACTTGACTACGCGCGAGAAGTTCCGGCTCGCACCGCCTCGGCCGTCTGATTCCTGCGAAGACGAGGCTGCTTCCATCTGTAGTGCGGCTGCTAGCGAGCTCTCGGCCTGCCACTCGCCACGCTGCGTCCCTCTCCCTCTCGACGCCGCCAGCAATGCCACTCGTGGCCCCATCTCGAGTCCGCACTCTCAAGGATGGCTCCGTTTCTACGTCTAACGTCGGCGGCGTGATTTATTGGATGTCAAGGGACCAGCGGGTCCAGGACAACTGGGCGCTCTTGTACGCGCGTGAGCTTGCGTCCGAGAAGAAGCTTCCGCTGACGGTCGTGTTTTGTCTCGTACCCACCTTTCTGGAGGCGACGATTCGCCACTACGGTTTCATGCTGAAGGGGCTGCAGGAAGTGGAGATGGAGCTGCGCTCGCTCCGGGTTCCCTTCGCGCTCCTTCAGGGCCTGCCCGCACAGACGCTGCCCGCCTTCGCAAAGGAGCACCGGGCGGCTGCGATCGTCACCGACTTCAGCCCAATGCGTGTGCCTATCGCATGGAAGCGCGACGTCGCCGCCGCGCTGCCGAGCGGCGTGCCCGTGTACGAGGTGGACGCGCACAACGTGGTGCCCGTGTGGGTGGCGAGCGACAAGCAGGAGGTGGGTGCGCGCACGATCCGCACGAAGATCACCAACAAGCTGCCCGATTGGCTCCTCGAGTTCCCGTGCTTCGAGGCGCTCGACGCCACACCACCGCCCAGCATCATGAAAGCAACTGCGGCGGCCGTCGACTGGCCAGCAGTGCACGCGGGGGTGAAGGTCGATCGCTCGGTGGGCGAGATCGACTGGTGCACGCCCGGCAGCGCCGCTGCACACGCCGCCGTGGCCGCCTTCTGCGCCGAGCGTCTCAAGATCTTTGCCGATAAGCGCAACGATCCGACGGTGAACGCGCTCTCCGGCCTGTCTCCGTATCTGCATTTTGGTCAGCTCTCGGCGCAGCGCATGGCGCTCCTGGTCAAGGCGCACGCGCGCAGCCATAACGAGAGCGTCAAAGCGTTCCTCGAGGAATCTATCGTGCGGCGCGAGCTCGCCGACAATTTCTGCTTCTACAATCCCAACTACGACAACCTCAACGGCGCGGCTGGCTGGGCACGGGAGTCGCTCGAGTTGCATGCGGCTGACAAGCGCGAGCACGTGTACACGCTCGAGCAGCTCGAGGCGGCGCAGACGCACGAGGATATTTGGAACGCGGCGCAGCTTCAGATGGCGCGCACGGGCAAGATGCACGGCTTCATGCGCATGTACTGGGCCAAGAAGATTCTCGAGTGGTCGCCCGATCCAGCCGAGGCGCTCCGGCGGGCCATCTACCTCAACGACCGTTACTCCATCGACGGGCGCGACCCGAACGGGTACGTGGGCTGCGGCTGGGCGATCATGGGCGTGCACGACATGGGGTGGGCCGAGCGCGCCGTCTTCGGCAAGATCCGCTATATGAACTACGCGGGTTGCAAGCGTAAGTTCGATATCAAGGCCTACGCGGCCACGTGGTGTCCGACAGCGGATGGGGCGGCAGCAGGCGCCTCATCGTCATCGCAGCCGGCAAAAAAGAAGGCGAAGACGAAGAACTAGTAGAAGACGAGGTGGCATGCGCTGCCCTGATGCCTCCCGTCGTTGATGCGAGTGTACTCTGCTTTCGGCTCCCTCATCCGGTTTCACCATTCGATTCGGCACGAGACTCGAGAGTTCACGGCATCGCGTATTCGTCTCAGACACTGCGCTGTACGGTAAAGAGCTGTAAGTAAACATTGCGTAGTATAGCTGTACGTAACACGACAGGGGGACGATGAGAATGCCCCGTACACCAGCAGTGCGATGATTAACGCCCCGTCGTCCGCCCCATAATGCATAAAACGTGCATCTTGTTTGTTTCATCGACCGGCTGTCGTGTCACATCACTTCGTCCTCGTCCTCCTCCTCATCGATCGCCTCGGGGTCCACCTGCAAGCTGCGCTCGCCCAGGCGCGCGGCGGCCACGTGCGGCTCAAAAGTGCCTTCGACGACGATGCGGTGCACGTGCGTCTGGCGCGTCTGCCCTATCCGGTGGACGCGTCCGATCATCTGCTGCTCCGTCGCCACATCGGGCTGCGGCTCGACGATGACGACGTGCGAGGCGGCGGTGAGCGTGAGGCCGGACGCGTCGCGCTGTGCCGAGAGGAGCAGCGCCTGTACGTTCATCCTCTCGAGGAATGCTGTGAGCTCGTGATGCGCACCGCCGCCGCCGCCGCCCTTGCTGCCGTATTGGACCGCGCTGATGCCATTCATCGCACACGCGGCCGCAAGCAGCTTGAGCACAGCTTCCTGTCTCGAGAACACGATGACCTTGGCTGCGCCCGGGTCGCCCAGCATCGTGGCGCGCGCCCTGAGGGCCAGCAGCAGACGGACAGTTTGGTCGACGCGCGAGCCCCAGGAGCCATGCACCGCCACGTCTGTCACGTTCACATAGGGAGGCGCGCCCGGCACCGCCAGCGTCGGGGCGGCCGGTGCGGCAGCTGCTCCTCCTTCGCCGCCCTCGTCCCGTCGGTAAAAGGGGCGGCGCGGCCGGCAGCCGGTGACACGAAAGCCTTGCGCCTCGCTCAGCCGCTGCCCGCAGATGCGCTGCATGCCGGCTAAGGGCGCACAGCATTTCGCCTTGCGGGCAGTGAAGCGGTGCGCAGAGACGCGCTCGATGGAGGTAGACATGACCACGTTCCACATGCGCTCCGAGAAGCAGTGGCCGCACTGCGTGACGACAAGGACGTCGTGCGGGAAGGCGTCGCGCACCCACATGCCACGCCGCTCGTGCCACGTCCACGGCCCTGGCTCGTACGAGGCACCCGACACCTGCCCGTCATACGTGCCACGCACCAGTACGGTGCCGTCGAAGATCCTCTCCTTCTCCTCCTCGACGGCCACCACACAATCGACGGGATCGCCGTTGGGTAAGGTCCAGCGAGTCTCGTGCACCACAGTCGCGCCGAGCCGCGCATCTGGGTCCTCTGGCAGTGACGGCGCCGCCGGTGCCGCGGCCGGGTCCGCCGCCGCCCCGTCCGGCGCCCCGCCTGCTGCTGCTGCTCCGCCCGGCAGCGCTGCGGCGACTCCCGCCTCTGGCAACTCCCGCCTCTCGCACGGCACGGCGACGCACTCTGGCAACTCCCGCAGCAGCCACGCCGCCACAAGCTCCCTGCCCGCGGCCTGCCGCCAGTCGAACCCCACCTGTGCAGCGCAGTAACGCACCGCGTCGAGCTTGCGCTGCATCTGCTCGGGTCGCGTGCCATAGAGCGCGCGCCGCGCGTCAAAGGAGCCCGGGGGCACGGCCTCCTCGGCCTCCTGCTGAAGCCACTCAGCAAGTGCGAGTTGCAGTCGTAATGTGGCCGCACAGCTGGTGCGCGCCATCGCCGCCGCGCTCGCTTGCAGTGCGTCTGGGCCGACGAGGAAACGGCCGAGTGCATCGCCGCCGCCGCTACCAAGGCGGCCCATGCTGCCAGTGCTGCCCATGCTGCCCAGGCCACCTCCGCTGCCGCTGCCGCCGCTGCCGCCGCTGCCGCCGCTGCCGCCGCTGCCGCCGCTGCCGCCGCTGCCGCCGCTGCGCCCCATGTGGCTGGGCGGATGCAGCTGTGTGGGTGGCCTCGAAAAGGGTCCGCTCACCCACTCTTCAAGTGGGATGCAAGCCGCGCGCTCTGCGAGGCAGTCGCGCGCCCGCTGCACGTACAGGCTCTGGATCTGCCGCTCGAGCTCAAAGCAGTGGTCTGTCTGTGTGCGCATCGCGCGCAACGTGGCGCCCAACTCGGCGCGAAGGGCGGCCTCTTGCTCCCCCGTCGTCTCCAGCGAGCTCAGGCGCTCGGGCACCGGACGGTCAGCCTTGCCCTTTTCAATCTGCGTGTCGGCCGTTTCATTCTCAAGGCGCGCGAGCGACCCTTGTGTTCGCAGCCGTAGCTCGACCTCGAGCTCGCGCAGCACGGCGCTCCAGAGCGTCGTCGTCGCGGGCACCGGTCGCCCCGCCTCCTCGGCACCCTTGCGCACTTCGCGCAGCCGGCGTTGCTCGGTGCGGAGTACCGCTGCCTCGGCCTCGGCTGCCGTGAGCAGGCGTAGGTGCTCGAGACGGCGCTCACGCTCGTCCGGTTCGAGCGCCTCATGCTGGCACAGCGCGGCGTACTCGCGCACGTCCGCCTGACGCTTGCGTTCGGCGCCCTCCTGTTCGAGGACGCTCACGTCCCAAAAATCGACGACGCCCTCGGCGCGCCCCCGCCGCCCTCCACGCCTACCGCCGCCGTCGGCGGCATCGCCGCCTGCGGCGCCTGCGGCGGCGGCGGCGGCGGCGGCGGCGGCGGCGGCGGCAGCGGCGGCCTCGGCCTCGGCCTCAGCCTGATCATCATCACCGAGACGCGCGGCCGCCGCATGCAGCTGTGCCACCGCTTGACGGCGCACCGTGCGCACAAGCGCAACGATGCGACGAACCTCACGGACCCACTCCATCGCCGTCACCCACTCCTCGCCCCATTCCCCCCCCCCACCCAGCACCTCGATGCCCTCGAGCTCGTCCCCGAGGCTCTCGAGCCACGAACGCTCAAAATCCGGCGCGCGCTCTACGAGCGCCGTCCTGAGCGCCCGCTGGAACGCCTCCATCACGCGAAACCGCGGCGGGTTATGCTCGACCGTCCTGTGCACTCTGATCACCCCGTCAGTCCCCGTCAGGCGGCTCACCTGCGGTAGCAGCGCGTTCAGCGCGGCCGTCACCCTGCGCAGCCCGCGCAGCACAGCCTGGAGCCGCTCACTCGACTCCTCAGCAATCTCCACCTCCACCTCGCGAAGCTGACTCGAGGCGTCATCGGCGGCGTCGTTCCGGCCGGCGTCGCGGTGCAGGCAGAGGAGCCGAAAGAGAGTGTGGCAGCGCTCCAGCCTCCATCGGCGCAGCGTCTCTTCGGCATTATCTTGCTGGTCGCCCGCACTCTCGTTCTCGACGATGCCCCACTCGTAGATGCGCAAGACACGCTCGTGGAGTGATCTCGCCTCATCGAGCTCGCCGAGGACCTTGTGCCAGCTGGCCGCCGTGTTGAGCTCGTGGCACAGCTCGAGCTCCGCCGTCTGCTTGCGCCGGATCAAGAGCTCCGCCGCGCGCTGCAACTGCTCCAGGTGAACAATGGAGGTGCCCGTCTCGAGCTGCGCCTCCGACCGCCCAAGCGCAATCCACGAACGGGAGAGCTGTACGTGCGTCAGAGCGCGCTGCAGCTCATAGCGCGGCGGTGGCGGCGGTGGCGGTGGTGGCGCCGTAGATGGCGCCGCCGATGGCGCACGCCCTGGCGCGTGGGGATCAGGCGGCAGCTCGCGCCCCGCCTCCGACACGCCATAGTCGAGCATATCGCGTGTGGCCCATGCAAGCTCAGCACAGGTGAGGCTGACGCCGACCGCATGCGCCATCGGCGGCGCGATCCCGAGCTGCTCGTACGCGTAGGCTTGCGAGGTGCGCCAGGTGAGAGTCCGCAGCAATGCGAACACGGCCTCTCGACTACCCCCCCTCTCGACTACCCCCTCTCCTCCCTCCCGACCACCCTCGGCCACGCCATCCTCCCCCGAGGAAGGCGCCGAGGAAGTTGAGCTGCCAGGCGGGCGGGCGGGCGGGCGGGTGGGCGGGCAGGCGGGCAGGCGGGTGGGTCCGCCCGCCCACCCCTCAAGCGCGCTCGCAAACTCGGAGCGGCTCGCCGCAAGCGGCGCTGTACAGCCGAGGAAGCGCAGCAGGTCGTACGCGTCGATCATACCACGCTCTTCGGAGAGGGGGGTGCCTGTCACGCACCAGCGGTGGCGCGCTGCGATGCGGCAGGCCATGGTGGCGAGCTGGGAGGGCGTCGCGGTCTTGTGCTGTACTGCCTGAGCCTCGTCGAGCACGAGCCGCCAATAGGTGCGCATCAGCAGCGGCGACGACGGCTGCGGGTATTTTTTGACGCCACGCAACTGCCGCCCCGCGCCGCCGCTCGCGCCGGCGCCGGCGCCGCCGCCACCGCCGCCGCCGCCGCCGCCGCCGCCGAGTACGCCCTGGTAGTGCACCTCCTGCTGCAACACGCGGTACGTGGTGAGCACCACACGAGCCCGATCGACCGCTTCGATGAGCTGCGCGGTCGATGCGACGTGATGAGCACCCGCGGCTCCGGCGCCGGCGCCCTTGCACAGCTCGCGAAGGCCTGGGTACACTAGCACGCGCGCGCTCAGGGTAGGGGCGTGCTTGGCGATCTCGTCCAGCCATTGCTTGTGAATGGACGAAGGGGCCACAATGAGCGTCGCGCCGCACAGAGAAGTAACGCCGAACCCTGCCTCCAGGCCAGCTCCCGCGGAGTGTGCGAGTCCCGGCACACCCGCGGCGGTGGCGGCGGCGGCGGCGACGAGCGCGGACGCCTCCTCACGCGGTCGCTTGATTCGAATTTTGAAGCCTGACAAGTTGGCGGCGGCACAGGCTGGCATAGCTTGCGGGGTCGTCACTGCCCTCTCGACGGTTGTGCCGAGCTTGGCGACTTTGGGTTGGCTGGGGCCGCCGAACATCTCGTCAGCAAAGCTCACCGCAAGGCGCCGGCGCAGCGCTGCAGGCGCCTCAGCCGCTGCGGCAGCGTCCGACTCGAGCGCGTCGCCGTCGGAGGCGGCGGCCTCCGTGGAGTCCAGGCTTACATCGGAGGACGAGCGCGCGTGCTCAGGCTGCACGCACACGGCGCTTGGCTGGTGGGGCAGGAAGCACCAGCCGCAGCACACGAAGCCGGTGCCCGAGGCGACGTGCACCGTCTCGCTCGCCATCGACTTGCGCCCACAGACGTAGCACGGTTCACCACCGCACGACGTGCGCGGCAGCAGCAGCCCGCTGCAATGCGGGATGCGTCCGCCAACTGTCGCCTCTGGTGGCGGCGGGTCGTGCAGTGGGCATGCGTGGCTCTCGACGAGCGCGATGACCTCTATGGACTTCCCGAGTCCCATTTCTTCGGCGAGCACGCCGCCGCACACGCCGGCCTCGTCGACGCCTGCCTTTTCGCGCGCCATCGCCCATTCGACCGCCTGCCGCTGGTAGCTGTGCAGCGTGCTCGCCAGCCGGCGCTCGCATGGCAGCACCGTTGGCGGAGGCGGCGCGGCGCGCACGTCTGGCGAAAGCGAGGCGAAGAAAGCGCGCACCTCCGCTTTCGGGTCTGCGGTCATGCTATTGGCTGTGCTCGGAGGCTGCGCCGCGCGCGCGCGCGCGCGCTCGTCCCCTTGCATGAATCTGCTGCTGTGAAACACGTCCGCATTCCATTTCATGGACGTTGTCACGCACGCATTGCATTTATAAAACATTTTATCCTCCTCTTCGTCCAAATTTCTCACACGAGTATTGCCTTGACGTGTGCTTCGATCCGCGTTCAGTGATCCACGTGCTCACGTTCCGAGTGATCCCGTCCCGATCTCACTTGGGCCGTCAAGGTAAGCGATCCCGCATTGATCTCGCTCTGCCGCCGAAGGTTTTGGGGGCCCCACGACCTGCACAACGCGTCTCGGCTCCTTTTTTTACCACCCGCAGAGGCGTGGTCGAGACCGAGACACTGAGGCTCATGAGCGCTCATTTTTTTCTGGCCGGCCGTAAGGCGGCAGACATCGGGGCTTTGCTTTCTAAGTGCCCGTTTTCTTTGTTTTTGTGGCTGGCTGTCTGGCGGCCTTCTCTGGTACCTTTGGAGGCACATGCGGAGCTCCCGGGGTGATTGCCCCTGGGAGGGGAGAGCTCGAGTGGTTCCCTGTCTCGAATCCGGCTCTATGCCGGGTCGTTGGCATGCGCGAGGACGGACGGAGCATGCGTCTCTTCAGGGGGCCGCGACGTACATACTCGTTGCCCCTTGGCTCGCCCAACTGGGGGTTCACCGCCCACGTCGGCGGGCGCGCTCCCTCCCGAGTTCATACATGGGTCTCGCCGATCTTCTCCTTAGGCTGTTTCTCAGCTTCTGTCTGCATGTGTCTCATGCGAGGCCTGGCCTGAATTGTATTGTATTGTCTTCACAGCTGTGCTGCTTACGTGTTGTGTGTATTAACATGAACATTACGAACACGACAGACGCGACAACCGGACGGCGTGTGTGCTCGCAAAGAGGCTCGCGATGGGCAATGTCGAGTCGTGTGGAGCTCGCGACAAGCAGCCCGAAGGTTTGGAAACAAAGGCGCTCACCCTACCGGTCTTCCCTAGCAACACGGAGGACCTGGGCACTTTGAAAATGCTCTCCAAGCATGTCAATCTAGATGTACTGAGCAGCGCCTTCATCAGAGCCGCTGGGCCTGACAGCCGCATGGACAAGGAAGAGTACCTTCGGTTCGTGAAGAATATCAACCTGCCCGAGTCGCTCCACATTCCTCTCTGGGACGTTCTCGACATCAACAAGGACGGCGTCGTCACCGCGGTCGAGTTCAACGACGGCCTCCTGAAGATGTTGAATTCGCGTGCGTGGAATCGGTTCTGCCCAGCCTGTCAATACGACAACACGTGCGGGTTTTGCGTCAAGGTGAACAATGAGTGTAGCACCTGTGACAACGAGCGCTTCTGTCCAGTCCACTGGGTCGAGCACCCTGGCGTGAGGCCACAGAATGTGAGGTAGCCCAATGGGATGCATCGCCTTCAGATACACTACGAGTGTTCCACGTGCTACATGACTCGTGTTCAACCCATTTTTATCAAGAACAGGCAGATCGTCGCACTCGTCCTAAGTGGCGCTTTGTGAAAAAACCTGCGCGCGCGCATGCAACGCTGCCCTCCGTTTTCATCCCCTTTTGGTTCGATGACAAATAGGAATCGATGATCCAAATCCGGCCCTTTATACGCCATGATCTGTCTCTCGGTACTGCTGCTCATCGGCGTGCCGAGGCAAATTGATACGAGCTCAATGGCGCCTCTGGCCAAGGAGACGGGCCGCGCGCAGGTGCTAGTCGTCGTCTCCGACCACGGAAGCGGAACGTCGAACTTTGGAGAGTCTCTGAAAAAACATCCTTGCGTGTTCGACGTCGGGGAGTCGTTCGGTGCAGGATACATGTTATGGTCGACGAGCAAGGTCGCCGAGTGCGTTGGCAAGGCCGTGAATGACGCTATGTTCGACTCAGTCTCGGGCGCCCTCATGCACGCGGATAACTCAAAGATGACGATGAAGATCAATAGCGTGCTTCAGAACATCCAGGAACGTATGAACATCACGCGGTCGAAGCGTGAAGACAAGCTTGACTCTCGCTCGCTGTACGATAGTCTGGACTACAACCTCGCCGACTACTTCGTCCGCACCCGCAATCTCATCTGTGCGGCCGTGCCCGCCGACGTGTGCCCCCCTTCGGACTGCACGATCACGCTCAAGATGTTCCCGCAGTTTGTCGACGGCATCACTTTCGGAGTTCGCACGTTGGTGGACAATACACACGTCGCGTGCCAGAACGCGCAAAACGAGATGGCGATGGTGGCATGGAAGGATGCCCTCACATCGTTTAAGCGGAACCCCAAGGTCGCGGCGATCACGCTCGAGCGAGATGAGCTTCAACGGCAGTTCTCCATGTTCCACCGAATGGATCCTCTTGGCACGGATTTTGACTGCAGCATCCCGCGCGTCGCCACCGCGTTCGCAACCGTGTCGAAGGACTACACGGACGCCCAGATACAGGTCGAGGACTGCTGGGGAGGTGCCAGGGGCGCCAGCAAGTGCCTCGGCGACTCACTCGCACTAGTTGGCCTGTCTGTCAAACTCGACAGTGAAGGGACGGCAGACATGACAGGCGAAGTCGCGGAGCGGGAAAAGGCGCACGAGATGACGAGCAAAAGTTGCGCCACAGACCCCCTTGCCACTTTCAAGCTGCTGAAGAATGACCAAGTGGGTCTGATCTCCCAAAGACCCACCGGTGGCGCGCACTCCACAGTGGCTGCTTAAAATGGCACCGGCTAGGAATGGTCCGGCATATGTTATCCGGCAAGGGAGAGGCATATGTTATCCGGCAAGGGAGATGAAGACAGAGAAAGAAGAGGATCCCGTACAATGCTTCCGCGTTAATTGTAAGTACGTCAGTCAGTCAGTCAGTTAGCAACCAACAGTACAACATTTTGTCTGTGCCTTATATGTGACCGTTCGCTTTCACCAGCCTCGGTGTATCAACACCCGTCTTGACTTTTGGTTTTGAAACAGAGTCCGCGACACGTGTTCGCTCGGCGAACAAACTTACGCCCCGACTCCAATGTCGCGCTTTGCATTCGTCGCTGCGATCCTCGCAGTCGTCGAGGCCGGTCCGAAAGTGACCAACAAGGTCTTCTTCGACATTGAGATTGACTCGAAGCCCGCTGGCCGCATCGTCATGGATCTGTACGGCAAGACTGTGCCCAAGACGGTCGAGAACTTCCGCGCCCTCTGCACGGGTGAGAAGGGCATGGGCAAGAGTGGCAAGCCGCTGCACTTCAAGGGCAGCATCTTCCACCGCGTTATCCCGCAGTTCATGCTTCAGGGTGGCGACTTCACCCGCGGCGACGGCACCGGCGGCGAGTCCATCTACGGCGAGAAGTTTGCGGATGAGAACTTCAAGCTCAAGCACACCGGCCCAGGCACCCTCTCGATGGCCAACGCTGGCCCGGGTACCAACGGCTCGCAGTTCTTTATCTGCACCGTCAAGACTGGTGCGTAGCGAGCGTGCAATCGAACCGGAGACTTGCCCTTCTTCCCGTCTCCCTGGCCACCCTCGATTTGATCGCGATGTGTCGCCTTCCTTGCCTGGCCCTCCCCGTGCGCCGACTCGCAGCGTGGCTCGACGGCCGTCACGTTGTCTTTGGCAAGGTGTCGGATGACGAGTCGATGAAGGTGGTCAAGGCAGTCGAGGCCGTCGGCAGCCAGTCGGGAAAGACCTCCAAAACGGTGGTGATCGCCGACTCTGGTGAGCTTGAGATGCCGCCGGAGGAGGAGGGCGAGAAGAGCGAGTGAGCTTGCAGTGTCGGCTGAGAGATCCGCAGCCCATCGATCGACGCAGCTATGTGGTCGCATAGCCTTGCTTGGTGGAGCAGCGCTTGGGCCACGGGCGGCGGGTTACGCCACCAATCCATCAGGATCTTCTCTATGGAGTCCCGTCCCCGGTCACGGGTCGGCTCACGATCTCGCCTGAGGTACGGTACGGCTGTGCAGTGGTCCTCATGTGAGAGTATACAGAGCTCTGAGGTGGGGATGGTTGATGCATGAATTCGTGCTGCGACGCTGATTGAAAGCCCACACGAAGATGTCACACACGCGGAGAGGATCCGCCTTTCCTCGATCCCGGGTACCGACACATCCAGATCCACTACACATCATCGGTACATGCCGCCCCGCCCCCGGCCCGGCCGAGCATCCTCTGGCGTACTCGTGTCTTCAGTTTCCCCTTGCTCATCGCCCCTGCATGGCGCATGGTCCATGGTCCACCGCACGGCCCGCGTCGCCCTGCCTCACGCACACATCGCACCGCTCACTTCATGTACTTGGCAAGGAGCTTGGTGCGTTGTTCGTCATTGGCGTCGGTCTCCGAGTTTGCGTCGACGGCCTTTTTGACAACGTCCCTTGCCGTCGTCTTCTCGATGCCCTTGGCGAACGAGGGCATCTTGTCGGCGCACCACATGATGGTGCGGTTGACCCACTTGAGCGGCGTGAGTGAAGCGTGGAGGTCCTCAATCTCCTTGGCGAGCCTCTCCTTGTCATTGCGGATCTTCTTGGCCCCGTCCATGTCGCCCGCGTCTTTGCTACCAAGCAGCTGGTACTCCTGAATCTTGCTCTGCATTTCTCCGATGATAGCCTGCAGCGAGATCGGGCACGTGTACTTCATGTTCTGCACCTCGAGCTCCTCGCGGCTCACCCAGATGTGACCGGGCAGCACATCTGCCTCGTTCTCAGCGAGCATGCCGAATAGGAGCAGCTGGATGTTGTTGTTCTCGTCGACGAGGAGCAGCTCGCGATCATACTGCTTGCCGATGTTGTCGGTGCCGAGGCGTGCCTTGGCCTCGTCGACGGCCCACCAGAGCTTCTCGGGGAAGGTGGCGCCGTCCTCGCCCGACATCTCGGGACCCAGCCAGCCGCGGTTGGGTTCTTTGCCCTCCAGCAGGCCGACGCCGAACATCTCCTGACGGATGCGCACGCCGTGCATCCATGTCTTCTCGTCGCCGTCAAGCTGTGACTCGGTGAGGAAGATCATCGGGATCGAGATGCGGTTGTGTTCGTTGACCATGATCTTGAAGCCATCAGTCGACGAGAGCACTTTGAAAACGCCCAGGTACACGCCTCTTGAGGGCGCCTTCAGGACCTCCTTGGTGAAGAGGGTCACGCCCTTGAACCAGCGGAAACCAACGGGATTGGCCGCGAAAGGATTGAACTCCTCACCCTTGGCGGGCGGCTTGACCTTCGCCGGATCGTACTTCTCGTCGTACTTGGCGTAGTGAGCGTTCTCGAAGACCTCGTGCTCGACCTTGCTGAGGCCCGGGATGTCGGGGAGCGAACTCAAGCTCTTGACGCACACAATGCAAATGGTCGAGGTTCCGCCCTTGCTCATCTCAATCTTCAAGTCGTACACCGAGCCGAGGGTCTCTCCCGGACCGATGCCCATGATCTTCTTGAGCGCGGACGCACCCTCCTTGAAGTTACCCTTGAACGAGCCCGTCTCCTTCTCTAGCACCGTAAGCGGGGGCAGCTCCTTGCCCAGGCCCATCACCCAGCTCCAATCGGCGTCGCTGATGGTCAGGTCACTCGACAGCTGTACGCCCGGCAAGTCGTTGGCTGCGTCGACGAGCACCATGCGTTCCTTCAGTGTGTCCGTGAACCAAGCGCAGCACAGCATCACCTTTGACTTCTTCCTCGCATCCCACGCGGCGGGCCCCGTCTTGACACCCGAGACGCCCGTACCCGCCGAGATGGCGGTCAGCTTGCTAATGTCTGCCTTGGCGAGCTTGCGCAGGTTGTCTTTGAGGATGATGTCGAAGACGGACTCCATGACGAAGGCGATATTGGTCGTATCAGTCGCACAGGTCGCGTGAACGTACACCTGGCGCACCATAGGGTCCTTGTTCTTCTCGAGGAAGCGGCCCTTGAGGTACTTGACGCACTTGTCGTAGTCCCTGCCGCATGCTTTGGTCTCGGGCGTATTCTCCCAGCACGTCAGGTCTTTCTTTTTGAGCTTCTTCTCGAAGAGGTCGCGCTTGTTGAGGAACAGGATCATTGACGTCTTCTTGAACGAGGGATGGTTGCAGATCTGGTCAAAGAGCACGAGTGCCTCGTCTATGCGGTTAGTATTCTCGTCCTCATAGAGCAGCTGATCGTACTCGGAGATGGCAGTCACAAAGATCACGGCTGTCACGTTGTCAAAGCAGTGGATCCACTTGCGCCGCTCGTTACGCTGGCCACCGACGTCGAACATCGTGTACTTCTTCTCGCCGATCTGGAAGTTCTGCTGCACAATGCCGGTGGTGCGCACGCGCGCGCGGAGCACGTCCTGCTCGGTAGGCGTGTAGTCGTGCTTGAGCAGCTCGTCAGCACGCTCCCAGAAGTAGATGGTTGAGTCGTTGAGCTGGTACTCGGCCGCTCGCTCGATGGCTTCGGCAGTGCCTGGGTCGAGGTACATGTCCTTGAACGCCGGGGCGTACGACGATAGTGGCGCATCACCGGACGGCTGACCGTCTGCCGGGGCAGCCTTGAGCATCGCGCCCGCCAACGCGCCCTTGCCCGTCTTGAAGGTGATGCCCAGCTTCTCCATGCCGTCCATGACTGCGTGTGCATTGCCAAAGAGGTTGGCGCGGCAGATCATGATGAACTTGGCGGGCGGATCGGGCAAGGAGTAGAGGATCTTCATCTGCTTGAAGACGGTGGATTTACCTGACTCGCCTGTGCCAAGCACGAGCAGCTTGATGATGGCGTTCTCCTCAGCCTGCTGCTTCTCGAGCTGCTTCTCGAGCAGCTTTGACGCCTGGTCTGCCACTTCATCACGCATAGCCGAGTCCGATCCCGCAGCATGAGACGAGGCGCAGCCCATCCTTGTGAAACCTTTAGGGCGGTTTGCGGGTCAGATCGAGCGCAAGAGGCGATTGGTGCGGCGAGAGCCTGTCTGGGCGAGCTGCATTCTGACTGGATAGTTTTCATAGGCCCGCGTCACGTGAGCAAACCAGAACTTTGCTGACCTTTCAGAGACGCTGAACGCAGAAGTTCCGAAACTTCGCGCCAATTTGCGAAGAAGGGTCACTCACGAACGCGCGACCTGGGCAACGTAAAAAGGGTCGATGTGCATTCTGCCGAGACGGCGCTGCCGCGAGCAGGCAGCCGCGACGTCGACGCTCGATCGGTGGACTGCTCACATGCAAACCTCACTTGCCTCCAAGCCGCGCGTCGGCAAGAAGCGGCTCGCAGATCGCATTGGCGTTAACACAGCGCCCATAGTCGGCGCTGATGGATTCGGTGCTGATCCCAAGGCGAAGCGACCCAAGTCGGCCGCTGCGGAGGCTACTGCTAGCGCTTCCGCCCCCACAGATGCGAACAGCGTCGCCCAACCACGCGGCCGCGAGTGGACGGTGACGGTCGCACTTCCCGGATCGATCGTCGACAGTGCGCAGACGCACGAGCTGCGAAGCTACCTCGTCGGCCAGGTCGCGCGGGCCTGCGCCATCTTCAACGTGGACGAGATCGTGCTGTTCGCGACTGAGAGCGACACACCCGGTGGCGGCGGCGGCCGTCACGGCCGCCGCGACGGCGCCGAGCCCGACGGCGCCGTCGAGCGCAAGGGGCGTTCGGACGGCTGCGTCTTCATGGCACGACTGCTACAGTATATTGAATGCCCGTCGTACTTGCGTAAGCACATCTTCCCACACCATCCAGACCTGCGCTGCGTCGGCCTGCTTGCGCCTCTCGAAGCGCCGCACCACCTGCGCATCGACGAGGAGTCCGAGTACCGCGAGGCAGTCGTTATTGAACCCGGCACCGCCCACAGCCAGGGACGCGGCGGCCCAACTGCCGGTGCCGACGACGCCGAGGCCAGCGGATCTGCGGCCACCGCCGCCGCCGCCGCCTCCACCGCCGATGGCAAACGCGGCCCAGCGATGAGCTCGAGCGTGTACACGGGTCTGCGCAAGGAGCTCAAGATTGGTCGCCAGCTGCCCACGGGCACGCGGGTGACCGTGTGCATGCCGGGCGCTGGTACAGGTGCGGGCGCGGCAGGCACTATGCCGGGCGCGGCAGGCGGACGTGTAGCGAGGGTGGTGCCACCGCGTGAGCCGCGCGAAAAGGCGGGACTTTACTGGGGGTACGAAGTGCGCGTCGCAAGCAGCCTCGCCGCTGTGTGGGCCGAGTGCCCGTACCCGGGTGGCTATGACCTCAGCGTGGGCACCTCTGAGCACGGTAGCAAGGCTCTATATGCCGAGGGCGGTGCGGCATCCTTCGAGTTGCCGTGCTTCCGACACCTGCTGATTGTCTTTGGCGGCTTCGAGGGCCTCGAGCCCGCCATCGCCGACGAGGACACCCTTGCCGACTGCGACGAAGACGCGGCCTCGCTCTTCGACCACTACCTCAATCTGTGCCCTGGACAGGGCTTGCGTACCATTCGTACGGAGGAAGCTCTGCTGGCGGGCCTGGCGGCGCTGAAGCCGTACATCGCGCGCGCGGCGGCCCGTGGTGCCGAGTGACCCTCGCACGGTCACAGCGACAGCCCGCGATCCCCTGAGTGAGACGTGGCCATGGGATGCGAAAGCGAGCGCTTCTCAAGCCCACACGACTCTCTCTCGTGTCTCGATCGCAGAGTCTCGACTGTGAGGCTAGGGCGGCAAGTGTCTAGTGTGCGCCACTCGAGCGCGTCGCGAGAAGGGCGAGAGAGGTGGCACTACAGCTTTAGAGTGCGAACCGGGGAGGGATACCGCACATTTTTGTCAACGCGCGGTATCAGTGCACAGTAGCTCATTCGTTACGGGTCGGCGCTAACCCGCCCAGAACTAGCAACTTCTTCCAACTACCCTACTCGTCCGCTCGAAGCGTGCAAGGCCTACGAGACATCAGGCGCCTACGAGACATCAGGCACTTCAAATGCTCATGCCGTCGCCCCGCCCCCGGGTTCTTCAACCGGCTATCTCGACGACGACGTGCAGGTCGTCTTTAAAGGCGGAGACTCGCAGGAGCACGTGGACTAACCCGTCATGAGGGGTGCGCGATTTATTCGCGCACAACAGCTTGTGCTCCGTTACGGCAAATTGGGGCCAGCGCGTCCCGACGCCTCGTAGACCTGCAGCAGTTCGGGGAAATCGGAGATTGGGTTGATTGCCGATCGCAGCCTCTTCGCGGCCGCAGTCGCTTCCACAGCGCCTAGGCCCGTCTTGTTCATGATCAGCAGCACGCCAGTGGTGCCCGCACGGTGAGCGCCAGCCAGACAGTGTACCAAGACGTTCTCGCCCTTGGCTAGGGCGCCGTCCACAAACGAAAAGAGAGATGAGTAGAGCCAGGACACGATTTGCTCGTCCTGCCTCCGGCTAAAGTCACCTGAGATGCCGCAGCTCTGCCAATACGACACATTGAAGTTCAAGTATGCCATATTGGGATTCGATTCACAATAGTTCGGAATGTCATCGGTGCAATTCACAACGTGTTTGATGGTCTCGGGGTGCTTGTCTGCTCCTCTGGCCGCCGTCTCGTTGCCCACATAGATTTTGCCGCCCGTCAATGGATCCTCCCAAATCACATTCATGGGCTGGTAGCCGTATCCATGTGCTGCCTTCTTTCCAGCAGCTTGCAGCTTGGCTAGGAGTTTACGACCCTCCTCCGAGTAATCGACACGGCCCTGCATGTTCGATGCGCCGAATTTCGCATTTTCGACTGACAGTGTGCAGGCTGCTGTGAAACACAAACGCGCACAAAGTACGTGTTCACAACAACGCGATGAGCCTAAGTGGCAAGTTGGCCAGATCCAGGGTAGGATCCTGGGATTCGTTGGTGTCAAACTCCACTTCCGCTTTGGTGCAGAGTCTAGAACCTAATATGGAACAGTATTGAATGCATGCGCGAAATGTGTTCAAGTTCAAGTGCAAAGTCTAGAACAGTTCACAACGACGCGATGCTCAAGGTGGCAAGTTGGCCAGATCCAGCGCGGGGGTGTGTGGGGTGGGATCACGTCTAACTTCCGCTTTTCCGCATGCGAACTCTCTTCCTTTTTTGGTCACAGAATTTTGCTTTCCTAAAAGAGGACCTGCAAGGTGACGGCACGGTCGAACTCGTACGCGCGTCGGTGCGCACGGTTGGGCGCGCGTTCTCGACAAGAATTGTGTCAACTACGACAAGAAACAGCACACTATGCTCTTCGTCCTACAAGTTGCGCTCTTTGGCCTGGCGCTGCAGGTGGAGCCCGATGCGGCACTCCAGCTGCCAGGTCGCAATGAACCGGAGAACACGGAAGCCTTGCACGGAAGCCTTTCCTTCAAGGAGTTTAAACAAGCCTTTATTGGCAACGACTCAAGATTGGCTACGGTGCCTCCTCTTGTAGGCTCAAACTCCGACTTTTACGACGAACAGGCCATTGCCGCGAAGGAAGCTGTTGAGAAGGCGCTCTTTGAGAAGGCCGCCGCCGCGAAGAAAGCGGCCGCAGCCGCGGTTGCCAGGGCTGCTGAGAAGGCGGCAGCTGCCAAGGCGGCGGCCGAGCTGGCGGCGGCCGCGAAGGAGCTGGCCGGCATCAAGGCGGCGCCAGCACAAGCACCGGTGCGCCAGCCGACGGCGGCTCCCAAGCCGGCGCCACGCACTGCTCCTCTCCCACGGGCGCAAGCACCGGTGCGGCAGCCGACGGCGGCTCCCAAACCGGCGCTAGCAAACACCGCCCCTCTCCCGGAGCCGACCTACGAGTTCGACATGATCGTGCCAGCTGGCGTCGGCGCTGACCGCAAGATCAACTTTGACGTCGACGGCGTCACGTACTCGATGATTCTGCCCGAGGGGGTCGCGGAGGGCGACACGTTTCGCGCGAGCATCACCGTTTGGGAGAAGGAACAGGCAGAGAAAGCCAAGAGAGCGGCCGAAGCAGAGGCGGCGGCCGAGAGGGCGGCGGTCAAGAATGCGGCGGCCGACAAGGCGGCGGCTGACAAGGCGGCGGCGAAGGCGGCGGCGGCCAAGGCGGCGGCCGAGAAGGCGGCGGCTGAGAAGGCGGCGGCTGAGGCGGCGGCGGCCGAGGCGGCGGCGGCCGAGGCGGCGGCGGCCGAGAAGGAAGCGGTCCGGTTAGCAGCAGCCAAGGCGGCGCAGGTACTCGTAATGATCTCCGACCACGGCAGCGGCACAACGAACCTCGGGGCAGCACTCAAGGCCCACCCCTGCGTGATGGACCTTGGCGAGCCCTTTGGGCCAAGCTTCATGTTGTGGGCGAAGAGCAAAGTCACCAAAGAGTGCCAGGATGAGCTCAGCCACGACGCGATGTTCGACGCGGATACAGGCAAGCTCGAGCACGCCGAAAACCCAAAGATGAAGGAGAAGATTGATGACGCACTCTTCCGTGAGGATTTCACGGATGGATCGAAGAAACCGAATATTGACACGAGCAAGCTGTACAAGGGCCTGAAATACAACCTTGCCGACTACTTCGTCCGCGTGCGAGATCTCGTCTGTGAGAACGTACCCGAGTCCGTATGCCCAAGGGAGGAATGCACAGTCTTGCTCAAGATGTTCCCGAATTACGTCTACGGCGATACTGCCACGCCTCCTGCTGACTGCGGAGCTCGCTGCCAGTGCATGAAGGAACAGAACAAGAATGCGCTGAGGGCGTGGAACGACATGCTCACGGCGTTCGAGCAGGAGCCAAAGATCTCGACGTTCCAATTCAACCGGAATGAACAAGCCAGGCTCTTCTCGATCTTCCATCGGTTCAGTCCTACCGGCGAGGAGTTTGACTGCAGCATACCGCACCTCCCCACCCCGTACGCACTCGCAGCGGCCGACCACACCGATGCCCAGCTGCAGGCCGAGGACTGCTGGAAAGACCCTGCTAAGTGCCTCAGCGATGCCCTGGAGCTCGTCGGCTTGACCACCGAGAAGATGACCGACGAGACGATGGACGAGATGATGGCCGAGATGCTGGCAGGGCCTCAGCAGACGCACCTGGACGCAGACAGTAGAAGTTGCTCCACCGACCCTAAGGCCACCTTTAAGCGGCTGGCCAACGACCAGGTGGACCTCGTCCGCAAGGGGCCCAAGGATGACAAAGATGACAAAGATGCCCTGACGGCCGCCGCCGCCGCCGCGATCGAGATCGCCACGGAGAACGTCGTGATGGCTGCAGTCGAGCTTGAAGATGCACCACAGGCAGCTCGCCCCGAAGATCGAGATGCACCAGCTCACACCGTCAGAGAAGATGGAGTACCTTCACCAACCAAGGCGACCAGATTCACGATCGCAGCACCTGCACCAACAAAGGCGGCCATCAGAGCACCTGCACCAACAAAGGCGGCCATCAGAGCGCCCGCACCAACAAAGGCGGCCATCAGAGCGCCCGCACCAACAAAGGCGGCCATCAGAGCGCCCGCACCAACCCAAGCGAGCCGCGCGCAGGTGCTCGTCATCATCTCTGACCACGGGAGCGGCACGACGGACTTTGGAGTGGCACTCAACACCCACCCATGCATACTTGACCTGATGGAGCCGTTTGGCGACCAGTACGTGTTGTGGTCCTCGAGCAAGATCGACGAGTGCGAAAACAAGCACCCTCAGAATCCTGCGGTCTTCGACGCGGACTCTGGCGTCATCATGACCGCAAGCAACTACAAGCTCAATATGACGATCGAGCGCGTGCTCAATAAATTCGCCGAGCCCCCGGCATGGGCAAAGGACATCAGCCCCACCTACATCCCGCCTGCATCTATAGACTTTGACTCACTGTACACGGGACTTAACTACAATCTCGCCGAGTACTTCGTCCGCATCCGCAATCTCGTGTGCAAGGAAGTGCCCGCCGACGTGTGCCCCCCCTCGGACTGCACGATCGCGCTCAAGATGTTCCCGCGCTACGTCAACGCCATCACGGAAGGGCAGAGCACCAAGGAGGATGTGCCGAGCGAGTGCGAGACGGCGCAGAACGAGCGTGCGATGGTGGCGTGGATGGCTGCGCTCGCCTCGCTCAAGGCGAACCCCAAGGTGGCGACGGTGCAATACAACCGAATTGAGCTCGACAGGCAGTTCTCCGACTTTCACCGCTTTGCTCCTGCCGGCACCGAGTTTGACTGCAGCATCCCACGCCCTTCGCACGAATTCACCGCCGTATCGAACCTCAATACTGACCTCCAGCTGCAAAGCGAGGAGTGCTGGGAAGGTATTCAGGGTGCCAACAAGTGCCTCGGCGACGCTCTTAACCTGGTCGGCCTCACTCTCGAGCCGATGAAGGGTAAGGGGGCGGAGAAGATGGCGGGAGAGCTGGTGAAGCGGGACGCCACGAGCAAGCTGGCGAGCAAGAGCTGCTTAACGGACCCCCTCGCCACCTTCGTACGGATGCCGAATAACGACGTTACACTTAAGTATGAGCCAGTCAGCACGCAGACACGTACGCGCCCTGGCGTACAGCCGAAGCCCTTTCCGCTCAGCGTCCACGACCCCCAGGCGTACCCGGGGCCAGTGCAGGCGCGTCTCCATGAGTCCCAGGCGTCTCCTTGAACCCCAGGCGTACCAGGGGCCTGAGTAGGGCCTGAGAGGGGGGGCGTGATAAGCATGTGATGAGCATAAGGAGCTTGGGGGCGTGACAACGCTGACGCTGGTTGGCGTGACCTCCCAGCCGATGCGGGGGCACGACGGGGGATGCAGGAGGTAACGGCAGGCCAGGGCAGCCCTGCAGACGTGCCTACTAGTACTTACATTTTCGCGTGTGAGCGCGTCGGGTTGTGATCGTGTTGGTGTTTTCGAATTGAAACCAAGACACGATCTCCCGGACCACTCCCTACACGCTACAGGAAACGCTGTTTGCTATGCCTTTGGTGACCGGACCATAATTTCTAGCTACACGCACGCACCCAACGTTAGCAGGGTTAGCGTACCACCTCCCCGAACAATATGGGCGCCCCCTTTGTGAGAACCTACACCTCGAACTCCGCTTTCGCCCGACGCCGCGACGGGGGGTGGGGTGGGAGGTTTTGTTTTTGCTGGGGCGGTGTTGGACGTCGTAGAGGGGGGTGGACCTTGGGTGGACCACTCCCTACACCAGTACCCGTTCTCCAGGCTCCAGGGCCAGGAAGCAGGTGCGGGCCCTAACCCTCGCCCTAACCCTAACCCTCACCCTAACCCGAACCCTCTGCGGCCCATTCGCGCGCTGATGTAGAGGACGTGATCATGAGAAAGGCAAACGAGCAAGCAAGCAGTGCTTGAGCAAGGCCCTGCAAGATGGGCAGTTGCAGGGTATGCATGCTTCGTGTAACGGAAAACTATTTGGCGTCGAGTTTGGGATCGCAAACATCGAGGGTTTTTGGCCCCTCGAAACCAGCCAGGCCCGGCCTGGTCCTCGAGCGCTACTCGAGCGCATTCGTGGTGTGTTTGGGTTGAGCGGTCCCAGCAGGGTGGCGACTAAGAAGATGGCGCCGAAGCAGCCAGCCAAGCCGAAGACGCCCGAGCCGGCGGAACTGCCGCAGCAGGATTCAAAGCGTAGTGGCGGCAAACTCGACTCGGATCGCGCCAAAACATCCCTGCCAGGCAAAGGGGCGCCTGCCGCAAAGGGTGCGCCGCCAGCCGCGCCGACTGGCGGTGCCCCAGCTGCGCCAGGCAAAGGGGCGCCACCGGCGCCACCAGCAAAGGGTGCGCTCACCGCGGCTGTCGCGGCAGCCGCGCTGGCCGCGCCTGCGAAAGGGGCGCCGCCGCCGGCAGCCGCGCCTGGCAAAGGAGGCAAGCTCGCCACGGTCGTAGAGCAGCCAAGCGCGCAGCAGGGTCCCAAAGCGGGGACCCCTGCTGTCAAGGTCATCAACCCGTCGAGCGGGAAGAAGGTTGATTACCTGTCCGAGGAGATCATGAATCGCAAGCCTCTTGCACCCAACTTGCTGGACGCCCTCATCAAAAAGTGCGGCCCTCCGATGCAGGAAGTGAAATTCGACCGCAACGAGGCGAAGCCGCCGCCCGGTCGCAACGATGACCTGGCGCCCTCGCGTCATGAGCACGTGCCACCCTGCCGCATCGTTCTCATGTTCAACTGCTTCGAGGCGAGCTTTGAGCTTTCGTATGGCGACATCTCGTCGCTGCCCGAGGCAGACATGACAGAGATTCGCTCACTCACGAGCGGCAAGATCATTGGGCGTGTGCGCCTCTCTCCTGACAAGGGGACCCCCCTCGCCGAGCGTGTGATCTTCAACGATTCGTGGTTCCTCGGCTCGGAGCATGGGCTGGAGCATGACGGCTTGCAGACCGACGGCTACATTTTCTTGCGCTTGGATTGGCGAGACCAAAAGTGTGACCAGCCGCGCGCGGCGCTCGTCCGAGTGAACCCGTGGCTTGCGTACGGCTGCGGCGAAGGGGCGCGCGTAGGTCTTCGCAAGCCCGGAGCCACCGAGAGTACGGCGGCGACGGTGCAACGGTGGCTGCGCGACGACACTGTCGTCTCGAAGCGCGACGGCACCGACAACGAGGTGACTGTCGACCCGACGCCCTTCACAATGGTGCTCAGCTCGAACCCTCGCTATAAACCGGGCACCCGGCTGCTCATTCTCTACGAGGGAAGTTGTGTCGATGCAATGGTTGAACCCTTTCCGGTCGATCCGACCTCGACGGGCGAGTGGGACGTCAAGATTGGCTCGCGCCATTACCTCAAGGTGGATGGAAAGCTCATCTCGGGCTGGATCACCTCGAAGACCGCCGACGGGTCCGTCAACCTCGACGAGGTGCCTCAGCCCGGAGGGGAGGCCGTGCCGGAGGACAAGAAGGTGTGGGCACTCAACCGCAAGAAGGCGCTCGTAATGACCTCCGGCTGCAACGCATCCGACTCGGAAAAGGTCGGCTCCCTCACGAACAAGATGCAGGTGAGGATCCTCGAGGCACGCGAGATGGAAGACAAGAGCACGCGCTGCTACGTGTGCACCATCCCGTCCCAGTCCAGCCTCTACGTGACCATCGCGCTGAACGCGTTCAACCACAGCCCGCAGCGCTTCCCCTCTGTGGCAGAGTACGAGTCCGCGCGGTGCAACTACTGCGAGGACATCGTGGTCAAGGAGGCGATGGTCGAGGATGCAATCACGGGCAACCACCTGCGCATCAAGGACCAGACGCTGCACATCTCGACGGCGACGGAAGCCCTGGATAACACGCGTGTGATCCCTGCCGAGTGGAAGGTCAGCAGTGTGCTCGATCTCTGCACTCTGCTCCTGGTGCCCTCGCCCAACCGCGCGAACGGCTCGCATGCATCACAGCCGGTGCTCGTGCGTGCCGGGCCGGGCACTGGCAAGACCTGGATGGCCAAGCAGGCGGTGTACACGCTCGCCGATCGGCTACTGCGCGGCTCGGGCATGGGTGATGGCATCCGGCTCGTGCCGATCGTCGTCTTCGTGCAGCGTATCATCTACCTGCTGCGCGAGAAGGACGACAAGAAAGAGGTACAGGGCCAGGGCGAAAGGAAGCCAACTCTGCTTGAGCGCTACATCGAGTCCGTGTACAGCGGCAAGAAGTACGAATCGTGGTGCACGATGCTCATGCAGGCGTACGACATGCGCGCGCTCGTGGTGCTCCTTGACGGCGTGGACGAGGCCGCGGGCCTGCGCGACCAGATTGAGGAGTTTGTGCACAAGGAGGTCGTGCCTTCGGGCAACCGTGTGCTCGTCACCTCGCGCCCGGAGGGAGTCAGGCTCGAAACGTACAACAAGACCTTCATCGTGATGAACCTCAACCAGCTCACGAACGAGCAGCAGCGGCGCGTCATCAATATCCAGATGGAGGGTAACGTCTTCTTCGACCATCTGCTCTCGCTCGGCGAGGTGCGCAAGAATCTCGACGACGCGTACCGCAAGATCGGCGCTGTCGTGCGCAACGACCTCGAGACGCTGTGGGGACCCCACGCCTGGCAGTACCTTGTCGATGGAAAGCCCATGTGGGATCCGGCTCGGCGCCAGAAGAACGCGTTCGGGTCGAACTTCTGTATGCCCGTGCGCAAGCCGAGCTGCGAGTACCTGATCGACCTCGACAAGAAGATTGTTCTCCCGAAGACGGCCACCGGAGTGAGCCCGTTGGGCCGCGTCGAGATGATCTGTGCGACCAAAGCGTATGTGGAGGGCGAGTTCGAGGCGGCGATTCTGGAGGGCTTCTGCAGCCTCGCGGACATCAACAGCCGTGAGAACCTCCCCATCAAGGTAGCCGTTCAGCTTGGGGTCCTCTACATGAAGCAACAAGAGAAGAAGCGGCTTGCGACCTTGGCCTTGCTGACGGATACGACGAAGAGCAAGAATGCCAAGACCAAAGCGGCTGAGGCCGCGGCCAAGAAGGCGGAGGAGGAGAAGAAGGCGGCGGCCAGGAAGGCGGCTGAGGAGAGGGCGGCGGCGTTGGAAGCTGGCGCGGAGGGCGGGGAGGCGACGGAGGGCGGGGAGGAGGAGGAGGAGCCTCTCGAGCTGCTGGACAACCCGACTGGCCTGTGGAAGTCGATCATGCTCCGCACCGATGAGCTCTATATCGTGCACGAGAAGATGAATCCCACATGGAAGGAGATTCTCAAGAAGTTTGTGATCGAGGTAGCCCGCGATGACCCTGAGTGCAAGAAGCTCGAGAAGGACATCCAATTTGGCGATTTGAAGGACCCCATCAAGACCCATACGAAGGCATTAGAACTGTATGCCGATCGGTTCAACGACAATATCGTGCCGGAGACTTGTGTGAGCGACGTGACACGCGCGCGCATCGTGCTGCAGACAGGCACCCAAATCAAGGATCTCGTCAACCGTCTCACGGACGGCATCGAGCTCAGCGCCGAGACGCGCGCCCCTGTGTATCCGAGCATGCGAGCAGCCCAAAAAGAGAAGGAAGAGGCCGATCTGGCGGCTGTCATCCAACCGGGCCCGACCGTCCTGCAGGTCAACTGCATGTTCATGGACAACAAGTTTGACCACCTCGACCCGACGCACTTCCGGTTTGCGCTCTTGCAGATCGAGGTTGCTGAGAAATTGGGCGTCAATTTCGTCTCGATCTTCTGCGAGCTCGAGGTCCATTTCCACGAGATCCTCACTCTCGGGCAGCAGTCCAACGGGGTGGCCATCGAGCACTACAACTTCTTCCGGCAGCGCCTCAAGGGCTCGGTGCCCGTGGCGGAGCTCGATAGGCTGCTCGAGGAGAAGCTCATCTTCCTCGTGGACGCGACTGGCATCCCCGTGCTGCTCTCGCTGCTCGTGCTCATCTTCACCTCGGGGGGCGAGGACCTGACCAAGCTGCCCTCGAACCGCATCGAGCTCTATGAGATCGGCATCGATTCTGCCGTCTCGAAGCGCCTGCTTCCAGGCAACCGGGCCTCGACCGATCTGCTGATCCACGACTGGCTGCGCCTCTTCAACCTCGACCGCTCGGCCTTGTCCCAGACCGTCGATATTGTGGGCCCGGTTGGCGGCGACGCGAAAGGCGGCGACCAAAAGCAGGAGCGCAAGGAGCGCGAGCACCGGCCGACTCGCAAGGCCGCGCTCTCGATGGAGCTCGCAAACGACACTTCCTTCAACGAGAAGAAGGTACAGGAGGAGTCGTCGAAAGAGGCCAAGAAGAAGAACAGCGATCAGTCGGGCAATAAGGATAACAAGAAGCTGCTCAACCTGGACGCCAAGGAGGTGTATGAGGTCTTCCGCCACGGCTCGCACTATCTGCGCGAGGCAGCCAAACCCGAGGTGCAGCGCACCGAGCTCAACCGCATCGAGCTTACGATGCCCAAGAAGCTCGTTGACACGGTCATGATGCTCGTCAATGCGAACCTAAAGATGCTCCTGGGTAACCGCGCACAGATGCTCGGGCTGACGATGCTTCGACACATAGCCGTGTCCAACCAGCTCGCCGGCCGGCGCGAGTTCTCGGCAGTCCACGTCGCCACGGCGCTGCTCATCGACCAGGTGAACACGGAGGGGCTGACGCTGTGGATGCACCTCAACAAGGAGGACGCGGGGATCCCGCTCACGAAGACGCTCGAGGCGCAAACCGAGCTCGCGCCCGCGCAGTACCAGTTCAAGCACCTCTCCTTCCAGGAGGGCCTCTTCGCACAGGATCTCTTGATCAAGGCCGAAGCGGGCTGGGAGACGTGGGAGACGGACCTGACCGCTGCAGAGTTCCTCAACAACCCGTTCATGAACAACACGTGCCGCATCGCCGCGGGCTACCTCGGCACGCGCCTCGCCAAGCGCCGTCCTAATTGGGACTTTTCGAAGAAGGAGTGCAAGCTGTCCGAGGTTGGGCTGATCGCGCTCTGGCTCATCTGTGAGAACAATGAGAAGATCAAGCAGCTCGACCTGCGCAACAACGGCGTGGGCACCAAGATCGAGGACTCGACTGGCCTGTCGCGCATGCTCTCGACGAGCACGGCGCTCACCGTGCTCGATCTCGGCAACAACTGCCTCGGAGACCTCAAGGGATACTTACGCCCCTTCGGGCGTGGGCTGAGCTCGAATAAGACGCTGATCCAGCTCGACCTTCAGAACAATCGGCTGCTGCCCGACGGCATCAAGATCGTGTGCACCGCGCTGCGCACGTGCACCGCCTTGAAGATCCTCAACCTGAGCAACAACTCTCCCGGGCGTGAGATGACGCTCTCCCTGCTTCTCCAATTCCACCCGACGCTGCAATCCGTGGGCGTGATTGAGAAGGAGCCCACCACGCGTGCCGAGAGGACCTGGTGGCTCGACACGCGGGCCAAGGAGGCCATCGGGAAGGCGCTGCTCCTGTCCAAGTTCGCCTCGATCCACTACGTGCAATGCGACGTGTTCACGCTCACGGACAAGACGGAGGTTCTCTCGTGGACGTCGCAGGCCAACTGCGATGCGATCGTGCTCGCCGGCGTGCTACGCTCAAACTCGGTGCTCAAGGCGCTCAATATCGGCTCTACGGGCGGCGAGATCGGTGACTACGAGCGCGAGGCCATCGGGCTCTCCTTGATCGCCAACATCAACGGCAAGCTGGGCTACTCGGACATGTACGGGCTCAAGGAGAGCATGAGCCCGACGCACCGGGTGGATCTGAAGGAGAAGGACCAGATTCGATCTCGGCGCTCGTTCACGCTGTTCGCGGGGCTGCTACGTGCCAACTCAACGCTCACCACCCTCACGCTCGCGTCCTTGGTGCCCGAGCAGATCGAGGTGCTCGCAGACGCGCTCTCGACCAATACGACGCTCGTCTCGCTCATTCTCGAGCAGCCGAGCAAGACGGGCGACACCGCGTTCGCGTTGCTGCCTATCCAAGAGCTCAACGGTATGAAGAAGATGGAGTTCATCGACCTGTTTGAGAAGGGCTACGGTGGCCTCTGCGTCAATGACAACCCCGCCGCCGCCGCCGCCGCGGCGGCCAGCGCGACCGCCGCGGCCCTCGCTGGAGGCCCTACCATCCCGATGCACAGGCTGGCGTGCGCCTTTGTCGGCGCCATCCTGGGCGCCTCGATGGCGCCCAACCGTACCATCCAGCGTCTCAAGATCAACCCCGGAGGCGGCTCGGAGGGCGGCGCGGTGCTCGACCACCTGCACAAGGCACGCAGGTCGTCGCTCCTCGTCCTCGACCTGACGGACATCGGCCTCGGTGAGCGCGGCGGCGCCCGGTTCTTCGAGTCGATGCTCGCCGGCAAGTGCCCAATGCTCAAGGCTCTCCACTTGGGCTCAAACAAGCTCACTGACCTGTCTGTGGGCCAGTTGATCGTCGAGGTGCTCCGCTCGGACACGTGCAACATCTCGACGCTCGACCTGCACGACAATCAGCTTGGCGCGCCGGTGATGGTGCAGTCGTTGAAGTACAACCGATCGCTCACCTCGCTCAACATCACCGGGAACCCGATCGACGATGATGGGTTGTTTACCATCGGCGGTCTGTTGCTCGAGCAGGATTGCAAGTGCGCCATCAACTCCATCTCAGTCGCCCCCTTCGAGATCCCCCACGGCTCTGATAAGATCGCCATCCACGAGCAGACCCTTGGCGCCGGTGCAACTCGTCTCATGTTCGGCGTGCTCAAGTACAACACGCTCATCAAGAAGCTCGACCTCAAGAACCGCGGCATCACGCCCTCCGCCGCCTCCATCCTCGCCGTCGCCGTGACCGCCAACACCGTGCTGCAGTCCATCGACCTTTCGGGCAACCCCATCGTCGAAGTGTCGCAGTACACGGGCGATAAGCCGCAGAGCGATTCCAAGGGCCTGCTGGCCCTGTCCATGGCTGTGCAGAAGAGTTCGTCGGTCGAAGCAATCACGCTCGAGGGCGGCACGCTGCCAGTGGACCAGCTCAAGGGCGTAAAGAAGGTACGTATCCTCGATCTGTCGCGCAAGAACTTGTCGCTGATCTCGGCCTACTTCATGGGCACGCTGCTCTCGGGCAACAACTACATGACCGAGCTCGTGCTCCACACCAATGACCTCACGCCAAACGGAGTCAAGATCGTCGTGAAGCAGATCACGACCGCGATGAAGACCATCGACGTCGCGAACGCGGTCAAGCGTGACGAGAAGGCGAACAAGGACAAGGGGACGAAGAGCAAGTGGGGCGGTGCAGTGTCGGCGGCCAAGGAGATGGACGTGCCAACTCACGAGCTTGAGCAGATGTGGAGTGCGATCTCCGATTTGCCCTGGCTCGACAAGCTCACGCTCGACAAGGACTTGCTAACGGCCTTGCCGATGGTGGGCAAGATGATTGGCCTGAAGCACCTGAGCGCCGCGAACAACAAGCTCAGCATGCTGCCCTCAGACATCAACCTGATCCGCGGCATGCGCACGCTGCAGCTGAACGGCAACCATTTATTCGAGCTGACGCACGCAGTAGGCGAGCTCGAGCAGCTGGAGCGGCTGGACGTGCGCGTGAACAAGCTGCAGTACCTGCCCACGACCGTCTCAAAGCTGCGCAGCCTCAAGCAGCTCGATGTGTCAGAGAACATGCTGCAGACGCTCGACCCGTCGATCTGCGACCTGCACGCCATCGAGAAGGCCGAGTTCAAGGACAACCCGCTCGTGCGCCCGCCGATGGCGATAGCTCGCCAGGGCCTCGGCGCAGTGCGCAAGTACTTCCAAGAGGTGGTCACCGCCGTCGACATCCGCTCCTACTCGGCCCGTTGCGTGATCCTCGGCCATGCTGAATCGGGTAAGACCACCCTCGTACGCGCCCTGAAGCACAACATCGCCCAACTGCCCTTACCGGCTCCGAGCGTCTACGAGTCGACAAACCACGTGTCCATCGAGACGATCACACTCGGGGAGGGGGCGGAGCAGGTGGCGCTGTCAGTATGGGATCTCCAGGGCTCTCTACACGGCGCGTCGACGACGATGCGCTACCTCTCCGAGAACTCGTTGTTCATGCTGACCGTCCCTGCGCTCAGCGTGGTCCAACTGACGAGGGAAGGGACGGAGTACGTGGAGCGGTGGCTGAGCTACCTGCGCCACTGCGCGCCGACTGTGACGGTCATTCCCGTGCTGACCAAGTGCGACATCATCAAGGGGCATGAGGTTGGGCAGGGCGGCTCGTCGGTGCCTCTGAGCCAGCAGCTCGAGAACGCTGCGGCGCCGCAGCTCGCCTGGTTCAACGAGCAGCTCGACAAGTTTTTGAAGCTGCATGCGGGCCCGCCGGGCACGAAGACCATCAAGATCCTGCGCCCAATCCTTTGTGTGCAGTCCGTCTCGGGCGGAGAATCGTCAATTGCGCCGCTCAGGGAGAAGCTCGAGGGGCTGATGAAGGGGCCCTTGGAGGAGAAGCCGTTGCCACACGTGGGCCAGATCGTGACGCGCAACGCCTTCCTCACAGCAGTCTTCATTCGGGCCCTGCGCGATGGGCGCGAGTTCATCGACTCGGCGCGGGCGGCCGACATTGGTTACATCCCCTCCACGATGTCTGCCGAGCAGAAGAACTCGCCGAAGCCATTTTTGAGGTTCGAGGACATGGCGATGACGTACGTCAACGAGTTCGTGCCCGCACTCAAGCTGACCGGAGCGGACGAGCGCGTGCTCAGAGACCAGCTGAAGCTGCTCCAAGCTCAGGGCGAGATTATATTGGATCCGACTGGAAGGGTCGTCTTCCTTGACCGAGAGTACCTGATCCGCATGTTCAAGCCGATGTGCGACTCCCGGTTGGGGAACCGCCTCTGGCTGTCGCGCACGATCGCGGCGCAAGACGCGCTGCGCGCCCTCTATGGGCGGCCGCTGTGCACCGAGTTTGAGAAGATTGCGCTGGGCAACTCTGCCGAGAACTTCGAGAAGACGGGTGAGATCCACGAGGAGCTCATCATCAACATGTGGGACGCGCTCGGGTTGCCGGTGCGCCGTGAGGACTATGGGCAGATGATCTCGATGCTGTGCACCTCGGGCCTCATCTACCTCGCGGACAAGGACGTGGCCGGTGGGCGGCGGTGGGTCGTCCCGATGCGAGTGCCCCCTCCGAAGGCGGACCTGCTCAAGGAGCAGTGGCTCAGCGCGACCGCCGAGGCCTACGAGAACGAGGGCAAGGCGAAGACGGTCGAGGTGCTCACGATCGCGCTCTCCCTCGGTCGGCTGCCGGTGACCGGTCTGTTCGAGTCGCTCATCTCCTCCTGCGATGGCTTGGGCTCGTGGGTCGAGAGCTGGCGCACCCCTTCGGGCACGGGCGCCACCCTCAATGCTAAGGCGGTCTTGCCGGGCGTCTCGCATCTGATGATCGAGATGCGACCGAGGACCACGAGCGAGACGAAGGATGGGCTAAAGGAGTGGGAGCTGGCCATCGAGGGCCTCTGCCCAAAGACGACGCGGCGTGACGCGTGGGCCTCGGTCATGTTGATCAAGAGCAAGGCGCAGTCGGTCATCGACTCAATCGTGGGCGTCGCCGAGACGTGCCGCGCTTCGTTTGTCTGCCCTGGGTGCAAGGGCCTCAAGGACCCCGAGCCGTTCTCGTGGGCGCTCGAAGACGTGCTCGCCCGAGCCAAGACCTGCGAAAAGTGCAACGAGCAGGTCCAGCTGAACACCGCGTCGCTCAACAGCGGTATCTCATCGCCCAAACTCCTCGTGATGGAGAAGGCACTCAACTCGGCGCCGCGCGAGATCAAGGTGCGTGACTGCCTTTGAGCGGCTCTCTGATCTCGCCTCTTTGATCTGCTTCTCTGATCGCCTCTCTGATCGCCTCTCTCTGACGGCCTCTCTGATCGCCTCTCTGATCGCCTCTCTCTAATCGCCTCTCTGAGCGCCGCTGACGCCTACCGCGAGTGCTGCCCTCTGCAGTTCTGCCTCGAGAAGCTGCGCTTCGGCCGGCCCCTCGAGTCTGTCTTCCCGTTGCATGTGCTCCTCGGCCTGAACTCACAAGAGGAGATCGACAAGGCTCGAGCCAGTGGTATCGACGGCATCATCGCCGAGATCATCGCTAAGCCCGACCCCGCGCGCTCGGATACTACGGAGACGCGCAACACCTCGGGCTGGTCGAGCCTCGAGTGGCTCAAGTACGTGGATGACCCTAGGATGACCCCGCTGATGCCTCTCTGAGTGCTCCTCTGAGTGTTTCTCCCCCTCTACCCCCCTTGTCGGATGGCAGGTACCTTGCGGGCGACGCGGCAGAGCTCGCGGTCCAGGCCGCCGCCGCCGCCGCCGGCGGCGCCAAGTCGCAAGAGGAAGGCGGCGCGGCCAAGGCGGTGGCGGAGTCGCAAGAGAAGCTCAAGAAGCAGGCCAAGGAGCATGGTATCGATGCCGGGCGTGACAGCGTCGACCTCGGCGTCTTCGTCAAGATGCCGATCTGCGCAGCGGCGGGCCTCCACCGTGGCCACGTGCTCGCTTTGCGCCTGTACTCGAGTCGGATGGCGCACGCGATCAACATGCCGCTGCACGACGTCTGCTCGCTCGAGCGACCGCACCCGTACCCCACGCTCTGCGTGCTGCTCAACGACGCGCTCTGGAAGCTGCGCGCCGCGCAGATTGAGCATCGGAATATGTTGCTCAAGAAGGCGGTCGTCCTGATGGAGGCGCACAAGAAGGCCAAGGAGGAGGGCGACGACGACGTTGCCGTTCTCAAGCTCGCGGAGGCCAAGGAAATCGAAACCGCCGCGAAGTCGCTCGAAATGTAACGTCCTGCCCTGAGATGCCCTCTAGATTGCCTCCGAAAGTCCCCTCTGGAGATGGCCCCTGATGATGGCCACTGATCCACTCTGATGACCTCCCTCAACAGGTACTCGTTCTGGACGGGCGTGAACAACATGGGCCACTACGAGTTCAAGCTGCGAGGTGCGACCGAGGTTGGCTTCTTCTCCGTCGCCAAGACGCGCCCTGATGCGCAAGCGGCGTCGCATCAGTCGCAGCTGCTCAAGCAGATCAAGCACCTCGATGACGAGTTCGACGAGGAGCGGATCCACCTTGCGCTCGCCCCCGACTGGAAGCGAGGCATCGCGGGCGTCTCGGATGAGACCACCAGCGGGGTCACGGTGGCGGTCCAAAAGGGAGGCAGCCAAGTCAGGGAGGTACGTCTGCTTGCCACGGATGGCCTCTGATTGCATTTGATGACGCCTAATCGCCTCGCTCATCAGGTACCCGTCCTCATGTTCAATGTGGCTACGTCGAGCGACACGGTCAACCCAACGGACATCTCCTTTCTATCGTGCTTCCCACAGGAGGGTGAGTGCGTTTTTGCCCCGGGCACCTTCCTTGAGCAGACGAAGATTGTCGAGACCACCTCGATGAACTTCGACGGCGAGTACCTGCAGTACCGCACCCTCGAGGTGGCGCCAACGCTCGGGCGCAACCTGAGCGCCAAGGGGCGCGCGCAGGCGGACCTGTAATGAGTGGGGCCAATCGAGCGCTGTAATGAGCGTGGTCATCCGACGAGCTACATCCGAGCGCCAATCCGAGCTACATCCGAGCTACATCCGAGCTACATCCGAGCGCCAATCCTGTGTGCTTGTCCTATGTGCGAATGCGTCTGCTGCAGCTCGGAGCTCGAAGCGGAGCACGAAGCGAAGCTGTAGCACTCCTCTCGCGCCGTTCGCTGTGCGTGTATGCATGATGCTGTCATCACCGTGATGATGTTCCAGTGATACGGACAGCGAGGCGGACAGCGAGGCCATGAGGCAGGAGCTCTTCCATGCAGTGTGTGTGGTGAGAAATGTGTGCGCTGTCGCTGCGCTGTGTGGCGAGGGGTAGCGCCGGCGGCCTGGCGCCTAGCCGGCGCTGCCCTTGGGGTCCTGGGGGAGGGAGCGGCTCTTGGGGTGGGCCTTCGGCCCCCCCGGCGCCTTGGTGGTAAGGGGTAGCACCGGCGCCGGGCGCCGCCCTGTGTGGGTGTGCGTTCACGTCGTGTGGGGGGTGCGTTCACGTGGGGGCTGGGGCCCGCCGTATCTCGTGCTTCAGTGTGAATGTCATGTATTTCACGTGAACGTGTGGTGTTGTTGTGAATCCATGTCGTGGTCATTCGCAGAGTTTTATTGCGCAAAATGGCTTTCAACTACCCTGTGCCGATTTCATCGTTGGACATCGGCGTTCAGTTGAACAATGTACAATCCGCGGCGCGTCGGCGGCTCCAAATCTCTCCCAGAAAAAAAGACACCGATTCACATTCACACCCGTGAGACCGGGGAACCCCGCGCGTGAAAATGCCCAAATGAAGCTTCCATCAAGGTCCAAATGGACTCAGATCCGTACAAAGTACGACAGCTCGGCCGTGGCCTCCAGCGAGTCCAAGGCGAGCAGAGCGCGCTTGCGCATCGTCGTTAGACGACAGTCGCGGCACGAACCAATCGAGCGCTCAGGTCGAGGACAAAAGTCGAAGGCATCTGTTCAAGGTACGGTGTCAACCACTTTGGCCTCAGAGAGCGGCCGAAGATGCGCACCACCTCTGGGTTGATCGCATCTCTAAGTGCTGAGATGCTGATTCCTGCTGCACCAGCTTGCTGCACCAGCCTCCAGATGAGTTCAAACGACTGCCCATCGGGGAGAAGACTCATCTGGAGGTCCAAACAAATAAAGTGTGGACTTCCAGACGAGTTTTTGAGAAAGTTGAACACGCGTTCCTGCTCGCCCATCGAGAGAAAATTGGGAGGCGTACCGGCCAGGCGCGGTCGCTCGTTTGCAAGTGGAGGACCCAGTTCGAAGCGGCTGCCGCCAAAGCCGCCTGCTGGCGGTCCGGGCGGTGGGCGCCCACCACCGCGACCAGGCGCCGGCCCACCACGGCTGCCGCCGCCGCTGTTCCCTGCAGGCTCGATCTCTCCGAGCGTGTCGGTCGATACATCGTGTTCGCGTCCGGGAGGCCTGACCGCTGGCGGTGGAGGCGATGGGAGGGCCGCGGCCTCATCGTTACCGCTGCGGCCGCCGCCATAGTTGCCGTAGCTGCTGCCGCCCATACCACCACTCATCTGCCTCGGCACACCGCCGTCGCGGTCGAAGTCATGTCCACGCCGAATGTAGCGGTCATCATCGTTGTAGTCGCGGTCTCGGCGGTCGCAGTCGCGGTCACGGTCGCGGTCGCGTCTACGATCGCGATCAAGATCATCGCGGCGGTCGTAGTCGCGTCCATGATCGCGATCCTCGCGGCGATCGTAGTCGCGTCCGCGATCGCGATCATCGCGGCGATCGTAGCCGCGGCTCCCGCCCCCGCGGTCGTCCGAACGGCGATCTTCGTAGCCGCCACGTCCACGGTCGCGTTCGTCGTAGCCGCCTACCTCGTGGTCATCGAAGCGCCGGCGTTTGTTTGGGTTTGTGCTCATACAATGCGATGGTGAGCCTGGCGTCCTGTTCTTTGTTGTGTGAATGAGGTGTGAAAGGAAAAGGAAGGAGGAAGACGATACAATCATGGACACAATGTGATCCCCGCAAGATATGGGAATTAGATATTGGAGACCGGCGAGCTCACCACGACGCTCCGCGAACTTGGTTTGGCAATGAAGGTTAGGGTTAGGGTTAATCCTAACCCTAAAGCTCGCCCAGCTCGAGATCCGGGCCGCGGAGCTGGCCGTTCGGGGGCGCCTGCGCGAGCGGGCCGTCCTAGCTTCCCGGGCGCCGGACCAACTCCCCCGCCAACTCCCCTGGGGGCAACTCCCTTGTGGGCAAAACGGGAAGGAGTGGCAACATTGCCACATGCGTCGCTCCGGCTTTTGTAACCTGAATGCCATTTTTCGATGCCCAGACCATTGCACCATCATCCGCTTTGACACCAGCCTTGGCTTCCGGACATTGAGAGTACATGTACACCGCCTACATCATATCGGAGAGGTTTGAGCGGTCGTGGTCACGGCAGATGTACAGGAACTCATGCGCAACACCAACCCACGGCGCGTATCTCGCGTTTGGCTCACGAGCTTGGCACGTGCTCTCTCGGCATGGGCTGCAGCTGCGGCTGCGGCTGATGCTGCTGCGGCTGCGGCTGCCAGTGAATGAGGCGAACCGGACATACGGGTCCGACATCCTGTGGTGAGTTAAGCATCAAAACCCAATCAAGTCAAGTCAAATCTAGTCAAGTCAAGTCAAGCCCCTGCTGGCTTCCGGAGCACATTCGATAGGCTTCCGTACTATGGTTGTCTGTTGTTTATGTATAGACTTGACTTGACTCAACCAAGGAAATTCCGGCGGTTTCGCAAAAACCTTTATCGAGGGCACCCGTCGCACTTTCGAACCCAACGCGCCGAATCCTCCAATCCACGGGGAACACCAGGATTGTGCGCCTCATCACGACGGGCGCGGCTCGCGAGAAAGAATGGACTTCTCGAGGAAGCATTGCGACGAACTGGAGGACGGCGAGGTGCTCGACGACGAGCACATCGGCCGTGCGTCCAGCCCCACTGCCGCCTCCTCGACCGAACGCGCTCAATACCAGCCCCCTGTCAGCCTCGCGGACTTCAAATGCCCCTTGCCCGACGCGGTGGCTGCACAGATCGAACGCCTCGAGCTGCATGCGCGTGGCGTGCTCGAGTGCGCGCGTGGTGGGCCCGAGGCACGCGCTGCCGCGCGCGAGTACCTGCAAGTGCTCGACGGGTTTGTTGTGGCCGCGCCAGCCTCGCGCCGGATCCGATGCTCGGGTCGGCTTCGCAACGCCTTGCTCGAGACATGCGGCGCCGGCGACGGGCCTACACGCGACGAGCTTACGCGGAAACGGGGCAAGGCTGCGCCACCAGCATTCCTACAGGAGCTCGTCTCGCTGCTGCTGCTGCACTGCAGCTGGTTGCTCGCCCCGGAGGACGGCCCTGCGATCGCCGCCGTCGCCCGGGCGCTCGACGTGGCGAGCATGATCCGGCGGGCGGAGCAGCTGCTGCCGACGTTGCCGCCCAACCACCGCGGCGGCGCCATCGGCGCGCGCCCGATACAGCACCAGAGCGACTCGACGGAAAGCACGGCGTCCGCCGCATCGGCCGCCCTCGAGCCTCTGTCAGCCGAGGAGCGCGCGGCGCTGCAGCTGGAGCTCGTGCTTGACCTGGACCACACGTGCGTGCACGCATCGGCGGTGCGCGGCGACTCGCGGCAAGTGGCCGACGACGCCCACACGTTCACGCTGAGCAACGGGCCTGGGCAGCCGATGCGGTACAAGTTGCGCACGCGCGACGGCCTTGAGGCTTTCCTGCGCGAGGTACATGGGCGCTCCCGATGGTCTCTTGATGGCCATGTCTCTTGATGACCCCTGCTCGCCATACCTGATGATCTCTTTCGTCAGGTATGCTCGCTGGCGACGATCCACGTGTACACCATGGGCTCGATGTCGTACATGCACGAGGTGATCGGCGTGATCGAGATGGCCCCCGAGATTGGCACTCCGTGATTACCACTGACCGTTGATTGCATCCTCCATCAGGTGCTCCGCGTAATCGACCCCCACCACAGCTTCTGCGGCAAGACGCTCTGTCGGCAGGACGGCGACGAGAGCCTCTTCGACAAAGAGCTCGCGCATCTCTTCGAGCGGGATGAGCGCCGCCTCGCGTGCAGCCTCGTGCTGGATGACCGTTATGACGCATGGGACGTCGTCTCGCGCCCAAGCGTGCTGCGCTGCACCCCTTTCCGATGCTGGGCGGTCGATGGCAGCCCGCTGCCGCCGCCGCCGATGGCCGATGCCACACTGCTCGACCTGCTCCAGGTGGGAATGAGAAGAGGTCCCGATGGGGTCAAGGAACTCTCTGATGACCTCTGATGACCTCTGATGACCTCCGATGGCCTCTGATGGCCTCTGATGGCCTCTGATGACCTCTGATGGCTTCTGATGACCTCTGATGGCCTCTGGTGGCCTCTGGTGGCCTCTGATGGCCTCTGATGGCCTCTGATGATGACCCGCGATGGCAGGTGATCAAGGCGGTGCACGCGGACCTTCGGAATGGCTCGGCACGTTCGGTGCGAGAGTCGCTGCACACGAGGCGGCGCGCCGTGCTCAAAGGCGTCGTGGTGGTCTTCTCGGGCGGCTTGCTCTCGGACGCACAGTACATGCAGTGCTGCGCGTTTTGGCGTTTGGCGGAGGCGCTTGGGGCCTCGTGTGAAGTCTGGATGGACGTGGCGTGCGTGACGCACGTGGTTTCACAGCATGCGGACACGGGCTCAGTCCGCGCGGCACTTGGGCACGCTTCCCGCCAAATCCATGCAGTCAAGCCGACATGGCTGCTCGACTGTGCCACACGCTGGTACCGCCAGAGCGAGGCCCTGTACGCGTGGACGTTGCCTGGGCTCGGGGGTGCGGCTGCGGGCGAGGGTGCGTGCGGCAGCCTTGAAGTCAGTAGTGGACTTGGCAGCAGCAGCAGCGGGAGCGGCTGCCGCGTCGGCGCCGGGAGCGCTGCTGGCCCTTTGCCATTGTCAGGCGAGGAGACGCGCGAGGAGATGTGCGCTGTCGCCTCCATGCTGCCCAGCACACTGCCGAAGAAGGAGAAGGAGCGTGTCGGCCGCCGAAGGATAAGGAAGCCGCCGACGCAGCCGTCGCAGCCACTGCAGCAGCAGCAGTGGCATGGCCCGTCGCCGCCGCCGGCGGCGCCGCCGCCGCCGCCGCCGCCGCCGCCGCCGCCGCCACCACCACCACCACCATTGCTGCAGCAGCAGCAGTGGCAGCAGCAGCATGGCAACGCTTTGCGTCTCAACTCTTATTTTATCATCCCGCCGGCGCCGCCACCGCCGCCGCCGCCGCCGCCGCCACCGCAGCAGCCGCCGCCGCCGCCGCCGCCGCCGCCGCCGCCGCCGCCGCCGCCGCCGCCGCCGCCGCCGCCGCCGCCGCCTTTGTCGCACGAGGAGATGCTGGAGTCCGATGCGTTCTGGGCTAGTAACTTCGGAATTCGAGACTTGCATCGAGGTCGACGCCAGCGGGGCAACGGCGACGGCACAAAAAAACGTGGCAAGAGGACACACGCGGGCGGTGCGGGCGACGGCGGTGCGGGCGGCGGAGGGGGTGAGGTTTGTTTTGGTGATAGCGAGAGTGAGTAGTCCCGAGCAATACAATCAGGCGCGCTGTTCGCATTCGATTCACAGGATACGACATACGTGTGTCGTGTCGTAAAGGTGGTGTCGTGGTGACTTCGGATGATAGAGTTCGGATCGTAACAAGCTTGTCGAAAAAGTAACCATGCGAAAAACGCTCTAGTTTTAAGTTTACGGACTTGCTAGGTAACCGAAAAAGCAAAAACGCTCTACTTGTTACGGCCTTAGCTGCGAGTCGGTAAACCGGTTCCGGGACGTCCCGGTCGCATGCACGTAGAGTTACGTCAAGCCGTTAGCCAGAGTCGAGAGCGTTTACTTACCGGTCCGCGTGTCGATCTCGAGCTACGCGAGCACCGGGCGCTGGTGGAGGCGTGGTTCGAACGCGAAGGCGCGGACCTCGAGGCGGCCACGACGGCGCTGCAGCTGGCGCTCAGTACGTGGCCCCCGTGCGTTGGTTCCTCCTATAACGTCGCCGGTGAGCTGCTGGCTGCGGCGCGACCGGCTGC
>Ga0210243_100272_pt1 | contig 42993 bp, 34 predicted proteins | sample ChrtobMeP5a_32mM_FD_155461 | JGI IMG/M metagenome (GOLD analysis project Ga0210243, IMG submission 155461) | Chrysochromulina tobin associated microbial communities from unialgal haptophyte culture, Seattle, Washington, United States - P5a_32mM | ecosystem: Host-associated > Algae > Haptophytes >...
AGAAACCCGACGGCGCGCGCGTGATCTGTACCATCGTCAAGGTGTACTACGACGACCCCCCGCCCTACTACACGATCAATCTCGATGGGCAAGAACGCTCGACGGTGCGCGATAAGCTGAGGCCCTACCTTGAGGGCCAGAGCACGGCGCCGCAACCGCCGGCCGGCCAGGTGGGCGGCGGCATGGGTATGATGCCGCCGGCCGGCCAGATGGGCGTCGGCATGGCTGGTATGATGGGCGGTATGCCCGGCCCGATGGGCAGCGGCATGCCCTCGGCGCACCCCGCGGCGGCCAACGACGATGGCTTTGGCGACTTTGGCAGTGCGAGCATGGGTGGTGGCATGCCGAGCCAGATGGGCGGCGGCATGGTCGTCCGTGGCGATTGGAACGCAATCTACGCGGCATGCGGCTGGCCTGTGCCCGGCCCGATGGGCAGCGGCATGCCCTCGGCGCACCCCGCGGCGATCAACGACGATGGCTTCGGCGACTTTGTCAGTGCGAGCGGCGGAGGCGGCCTGTTCGGCGGCGACGACGACGACTACGACGACGGAGAGCGCGGGTCGCTGTTTGCCCCCCCGAAGCCAGCGGCGGCACCCAAGCCGACCACCGCGCCGCCCAAACCTCAAGGCGATATGTTTGGGGACGAGGACGATGAGGACAACGAGGACGATGAGGACGACGAGGACGGCGGACACTTCGTCGTCGCTCCGAAGCCCAAGGCCGCCGCCGCTGCCGCGCCTGCGCCGCCTCCCCCGAAGCCTGCCGCCAAAAAGGGCGGCGGTGGCGTCCTCTTTGGCGACGACGACGACGATGACGGCGGGCTCTTTGGCGGTGCGCCCAAGAAGCTTCCCGCTCCGAAGCCCGCGAGCAGCGGTCTGAAGGCCAAAGCCACTCCTCAGCCTGCCCCTTCAAATCTGCTCCTCGGCAATGTGACGCCGACGCCCTCTCAGCCTTCCCCTCCACCCCCTGCCCATGGGAGCAACTGGCTGGCTGCTCCATGGTCAAGCATCAATCGAACCGGCCTTGAAATGGGTCGGAATCCCATCTTCGGACTCCGAAAGGCCTCCAAAGGTGCGGCCAGCACGCCGACAGCTGCCAGCACGTCGACACTGCAAGTGGCAAGCACGCCGGCAGTGGTAAGCACGCCGGCAGTGGTAAGCACGCCGGCAGTGGTAAGCACGCCGGCAGCGGTCAGCACGCCGACCAAGAAGATGGAGGAAAAGTGGCAGCGCATCCTCAAGAAGTGCCAAATGAAGCCGGAGAACAAGTCCTGCTTCGATTGCATGGGCCGCGGAAATCTATATGTTGTGCTCAACTTCAACACCTTTGTGTGCACTACGTGCTCGGGCATTCACCTTGAGATGCAGCACAAGGTCAAATCGGTCGGGATGTCGATATTCACCACGGATGAGATCAAAGCCGTCGACGCCGGAGGCAACGACAAGGCCCAGAAGATGTGGATGGCCAAGTACGATGCGAGGGATGGCGCGGTCCCGGCAGAGGGGGAGGTTGAGAAGCTGCGCGCCTTCCTGAAGCGCAAGTACCAGGAGAAGCGCTGGTACTCTCAGTCGCCCGGCGCCACACCGGCAGTCCACCCATTTAGCGCTGTCTTGGGCAGCGTAGCGCCTAAACTTGTCGTCGGTGGGCCAATGCCGGCAGCGGGAAGCACACCGGCAGCGGCAGGTTCCCCAAGATCGCCCACAGGAGCAAGCACTTCGAGAGCGCCTGAACAGTCGCAAACAGTCCCAGCGCACGTGTGGATGTGGGAGGATGGTGCTGTTGGCAGCGGGGCGTGGCAGCTCTTCGACACCGCCTCGGAGGAGACGTTCAGAAACCATGAGGCGGGGGGTGCCCTGCGCTTCCGAATCGAAATCCGTGGGCAGGCGTACGACGTGGACCTGAGCCAATGCACGCAGCGGAATGTGCTAACAGGATTCGTGCGCAATCTCAAAAGACATGCACTGACTGATGTGGACAAGGACCTGCCGAGCCAGAGTCAGTTTCCAGGCAGCTATGGGCTTGCACCGCCATACTGGGCAGCACTTCTCCCCGCAGGCCAGCTTCCTGGGGCAGCTTCAACACAGGGTATAGGCCACGCTCCATATGTGCTGGGTGAGATCTTCTCCATGCCAAAGGGAGGGGTGTTCACGCCCAAGCCAATGCCCATCGAGCGGCACGTGACGCTGTGCGACTTCGTTCGGAGTATGATGCCTTTTCAGCTGCGTTCGCGTCTGCTCACAGTCTCGCACATTCGCAGCGAGGCCCGCTTTAACCTATACCAGGCGGCTCGCGACGCACTGATCTCACGCATTGGGAGAGCGCAGCTCAACGAGACCTGGCTCTGGCACGGCACTTCGTGCGACACGCTGGAGTCTATCGTGGCCAACGGCTTCGATCGCAACATGAACGAGCGGGGAATGTATGGCGTTGGATCCTACTTTTCAAATCAACTGGACTACTCTCTCAATGAGGCGTACGCGAAGCCTGACAACGAAGGATCGCAATGGGTACTGCTCGTGCGTGTCCTCGTGGGTCAGTCATGCGTTGGCAAGCAGGGCATGAGACAGCCTGCCAAGAAGCCTGGCGGAGGTGCAGTGCTCTATGAGAGCATGGTCGATTCGTTGCAGACGCCAAGCATCTTTGTGCTCTCAACTGGCAGCGACAACCACGCATACCCAGAGTTCTTGCTGCGGCTAAGGCTGCCCAAAAGGTAGTTCAGTACGGACGGCGGTGTACGGACTACGGTGTACGGACCGGACTACGGGTTATATGAATCGACGCGACGCGAGGTAAGCCGCTGACTACACCGTACAAAATATCGTCACTAATCCACCCAAGGGGGAATACTATGTGCTTCAGTACAGGAAGGGATTGTCTGGATTTGCACACAATCCTCGTACCCTGATTGCTGATTTCAAAAACAGAGTCGAGAGTGACGTCACGGCTGTGTATTTCTAGTACATGGGCGGGTGGCATGCATATTAAGCGCGACGCCGAGCATACGCAGACGGCAGAGCACTGCGGCACTCTAACCGCTCGAGGAAGAAAGTCCCCAAGTTTCAGCTTCATCAAGGTGAAAATCTCGCGGGAAGTTGGCAGCCGCAAACATAGTTTCGTCAAACACGTCAAGTCATTGTTGCGGAAGCGGCGGGGGTACAAGCCATAGTCCTCGCCAGAGGCCGCGCTCGCGCGGTGCGTGGCAATGTGCCGGGCGGCCTCGATGAACCCACGCACGCGGCGATAGCCCTTCATCAAATTGCACGTGCCGCAGCACGGGGCCACGTTGCTCAAGTGGAAAGGTCCCATGAACCCGCCGCGCGCTGGTCGTGCGAGGCCGTCGGGCCACACGCGCAGCCGCGTTAGCCCGTGACCTTCTGCTGGTGCCAGCGCGCCGCATGCAATGCACGGCAGCCGCATTAAGGCGGTTGCGACCGACTCCTGCATGGCGAATGCCATGCCTTGCTCAGTAGACAGACGCTGGTACTGCCGCAGCCGCGCTATCTGCGGCAGCACGCGAGAGCCAGACGATGACGGCGTGCCTCCGCTGCCGCCTCGTACTGCGAGCTGGTGCTTGTCCATCTGTCTTCGGCACTTGGCGCACCGCAGCATCGTTGATGGTGGCAGCTCGTCACCACCCGTCACAGCTGGCTTCATGAAGAATGCAGCGAGGCCAACCTGCTTCGTCGTGTCGGCCGTGCGCCGACACGCAAAGCAGAGTACTTCCACGCTGCCATCGGTGGCTTCGCGGGCTTGGCGCAGGCGCTTCTTAGAGTCCTTCGTGCTCATGACAGCCGCTTGATTTCCAGATCTCTTTCTTACGTTTTAAATTCCGGAGGTTTCGTCGAGAAAGTTCGGGTACCGTAGTCTGTCAGACAAATTAGGAAAGGGGAAGGGGGGAAAGGGGGGGGTCGGAAGAAAGCTGGGCGTTTTGAGGTCCTTACTCGGTGTCTGGAGGCGATCGAACACCCCGAAGCTGTTGCAAGTGGGCAGTAAGGGCAGGCCGCCCTCGTTGTGAAGCTCACAGGCAACCTTTGCACGTACTTTGCACGCGCACCCCGGGGCGTGGGGCACTCTCGCTTCAGGGGCGTGGGGCACTCTCGCTTCAAAGGGCTTGCCCGTGGTTTGGTTGTGCCATGCGTCCCCGAAACGCTTGTAGACATCGCACAGCCACGCTTCGCGCAGACCGCGTGGGGGACCCAACGGCTCCGTTTCCTCATCCGACTCCCATGATCACCCCAGCCCCTCGTCCAGCTGAGCATGATCGCCCCCTTCACCTTCCAGCAGGAACCCCGCGTTCCGCTCCTCGTCCCACAGCGCGTCCCACAGAAGCTCCCGTCGACATCGTACCGGACTTGGTAGCAGAGTGCGTCATCCCGGGTAGCGTCGTAGGCATCGGAGATGAAGAGGATCCTTCCACCTTCCGGCGGTTGGATTGAGGACAGGCGGCGGCTAAGCGGTGGCGGCCAAGGCGGTGGCGGCCGCCGCCACCGCGGCCGCGGCACTGGCGGCAAAATATGAGGTGTTAAATGAGGTGCCCCCTTCCCTGGATAGGCGGCGCCGGCGGCAAATGAGCCCCCTTCCCTGGATGCAGGCTCTCGACGATTTTGAACGGCCCAGTTGAACAGCAATGCATCGTAGCGCCAGCCGATCAACTTGGAGACGAAGCGAGGCGCTACCAACTTGGAGACGAAGCGAGCGCGGACCGAATCTGTACACTGTAGAAGCCCGGGCACGAGCACGTCTCCCGCCACAGCTCGCTCGAACGGTTGCCACCACCCACACGACCCCCTTGGCGTCAATTGCGGCCACCACGCCCAGAGCCCTCAAGTACCCGCCGCCACGGGCATACAGCTTGGCCCACACCACGCTGTCGTGCGTCTCCAAGATGAATTATGGGTCACGCTCAAGCCAGTGCATGATACCGGACAAGCCCTGTGGGGGCTGCATGGCCCCACAGTCACGAGGCTGCTGCAGAGCTACCTGTTGGCGACGGACAGTCACCTCGTCCACAGCCCTAGTTCCCACACGCCACAGGCTGGAGGCGAACCGTCTCCGCATACCGCATTCCATGCGATGACATATGCATCGAGCCACTCACCAAGCTGGTGGTACCAGACACGTGCTCCTTTAGCTAGGTCTGGGGAGGAGGGCTGATCTTGACAACGTGGGCATGGGAGGGACAAGAGGTGGCGGAGAAGGAGGTGGCGGTACTGGAGGCGGTGGCGACGGAGACATCGGGGTCGGAGGAGGGGGGAGAAGACGAATGCGCGCTTTCCATGACGAAGAAACGAGATTGCCAAGGTGTGAAAGAAATTGCAAATTCACGAGGTGTTCGCGGCCTTTGCTTAACTGATGCAAGCCGAATTTCCGCGGTTTGGGGGTCTACGTTCCGAGATCTGTCGATTGGCACCCTGCATAGTTGTGCATAGTCTCGCTACTAACGCGTACTAAACGATTGTAATCAAGCTGCCCCGCTGACGCGAGAGCACCCCCGTCGCCGTTACACCCCCGTCGACTACCCTCGCTGAGGGCCAAGGCGACAGCCTCCTCACCAGTGAAGTCTCTTGCTGCTGTGGGTCTGCATCCTGAGCTCGCCTAAGAGCTCGCCCGGCTCGCCCAAGTTTCAGCGTCATCAAGATGAAAATCTCGCGGGAAGTTGGCACCGCAAACATAGTTTCGTCAAATAGGAATTTCCGACGTCAAGTCATTTTTTCATCGCGATGATGCATCTCACGGCCCTCGTGCTCTTTCTGAGCGGCGTGGCGCACGGCCTTTCTGTGGTACCCCGTGGGAACATCGCGCTGTCCGTTTCGCAACGACTAGCGCCACACGTGCGTGCTACGATTGGTACGGCATTTGCTCCTCGTGGGAACGTCGCGATGTCCGTTGCTCCACGCATCACATCTCTGCGTGCTACGATCGGTGCGCAGCTCGCTTACGGCCAATATGGGACTGTGCATGCCGCCAGCGCCATCGTCGGAGACGCTGTGATCGATGCGGTCGCCAAGAGAGCGGAAGCGCGTGCCAGCCACGAGGGTGCCGATGCGCAGGCCGTCACGTACCTCGAGGTGGAGGCTGTGGTCAACACGCGCCTCGCAGCGGAGGTGCCCCCCGATCGGTACGGTGCCCTCTTCGCCAAGTACCTCGGGGAGGTGGAGCGCGATGGCGAGCGCTGGCTGCTCTGGCAGCGCGTGGGCAGACCGGACGGCGTAGCTCGGTCGCTCGCCGATTTTGGAGGTGACGCGAAGGGCCTGCAGGCAGCGACCGGGCTCACGCCGCGCGATGTGCTGCGTCAGCTGCTCGAGGCCGCGAGCGCTCTGCACGAGATCGGCTTCGTTCACCGTGACATCAAACCCGAGAACGTGCTCGTGGATGGCACCTCACTGCGCCTGATCGACATGGGCTCCTGCGCGCAACTCGAGGGCTGCCCTGCGCTCGAACGGGCAAGCGCATGCTTGGGGTACGACGCGAGCCGCTCGCCTTGCACGCCGGAGTACGCGGCGCCTGAGAAATTTGTGGACCCGTTGCACCCGTGGGCCTTCGACGTCTACTCGATCGCCATCACGCTCCTGAAGCTGTGTTGGCCGCTGCTGCGCGCACCCACCGATGGTGCGGTGTTGGGCACAGGGAGCGCTGTCGACGACACCAAGGGTGCCTTGGGGCTGACGCGGTTTCGTGAGCAGCTCGAGCGATCTGGGCACGACCTCGACGCATGGCTGCGCATCGGGCTGGGCGAGACCGCACTCGATCCTCTGCTAAGCGCCTCGCTCGACGCGCTGCCCGCAGGCGACGCGAGCTTGCTGGCTATGCTTCGGGCCATGCTGGTCTCGGAGGCGGCACGCCGGCCGTCGATCGACGCACTTCTGACCCATCCGTGCCTGTCGGGCAACGCGGCCGGCGGCGCCACCAACTCCGGGGCGTCCGCCTCTGGCAAGGAGGCGAAGCTCTTCTTCTCGCCCAGCGCACTCAATGTACAGCTCGAGGGGTTCGAACCCGACGGGTGTGTGTTGCCAGCTTGGGCGGTCGAGGAGCACCCGATCGCTCTGAGCGTGCGCCTGCAGCCTCCGCTCGGCCTTCTCCTTGGCGAGCTGCGCGCGGGTGGAGTGACGCTCGACGGCTTCGTGGACGGGCTCGCCTCTGCCGCGGCGCGTGAGGCGCTCCGCATAGGCGATCGTCTCGTACGCATCGAGCACACACCGGTGCGTCGTGCCTCCGTCGAGCAAATCAGCGCCCTCATAAGCGCGCGCAGCCGCGGCGGCAAGGATGTAGTCCTTCTCACGTTCGAGAGGGACTGCGGCGTCGAGACGGGGGACGAGTGCCCTTTGCCCACGGAAGCGGTGGAGACGCTTGAGAGCATGCTTGCATCTGGCGGCGCCTCGGCCCCCGACCGCTCGCCTGCGGCCACGGGTACCGCTGCGTCGCCCATTGTGGTGGCCGCGGGTGCCGCCTCCATCATCGGCGGCCGTTCGACACAGGAGGACACCACGATACTGACGATGCTCGAGGTGACGCCTCCGGGCTCCGCTTCTTCCACACGCTTCACGCTCGCCGGCGTCTTTGACGGCCATCGAGGGCCGCGGGCTTCCGCGCACGCCGCCGCCACGCTGCCCGCCGCTGTCAAAGAAGCACTGAGCCGCGGTGAGCCATCTCCCCTCGCAGTCGCCTGGCGCGCTACATGTGAGAGCTATCGACGCACGGGACATCAGGACGGCAGCACCGCGACGGTGGTGCTCGCCTCGGATGACGGGCGCTGCCAATTTCTCAACGTTGGCGACTCGCGAGCCCTGCTAGCTGCGCACGCGACGCCTGATGGCGCTCCATGCACAGTGGCCTTTGCGACCAAGGACCATAGCGCGAGTGACGAAGCCGAGATCGAGCGTATTCGAGAGGGCGGCGGCAACGTGGCATGCGGCCGCGGAGGCGTGATGCGCGTCGCCGTGGACTGTCCCGAGGGCAACTGGCTGGTCGCTGTGCCTCGTGCCCTTGGTGGCTCGCAGTGGGCTGACGCCGGTATTTGCGACACAGCCGATGTGACCACGCTGCGGCTCGACTCACGCCACGCCTTTATCTTGCTCGGTTCCGACGGCGTGTGGGGGCCGTTTGATGGCGTCGGTGGCGCCAGCGAGGGCGCCGAGCGCGTGGCCTGCTTGGTTGCAGAGGCACGGGCGACCTCACGCTCGCCGGCACCGAGTGCGGGCGAGGTGGCGGAGATGGTGGTGGCCCGCGCTGAAGGGAGTGGCGGGACAGATAATGCGAGTTGCGTCATTTTGTACCTTGCGTAGAGAGACCCACATGCCACAACGGCGCCGTGCCGCGCCGCTTCGGTAATCGAATAAGAATCGAATCGTATGGTATTTAAATACGATGCATGATACGATGACGTCTGGATGGAACCTACAATATTGACTTCCGACTTCATTACTTCAACTTCTTCAACTTCTTCCGTTCCGATACTTCTACTTTTCTACTTCTTCTTCTTCCCGCCTTTGCCTTTCTTTCCTCCGCCCTTCTTGCCACCCTTTTTGCCTTTCTTTCCGGGTGGAGGCCTCGGCAATTGGAATGCGAGGACTGGTGGCGCTAGCAAGGGGCCACGAAGGTTAACTGGTGGCCGATTGGTCAAGGAAGCCCCAGACATCCTGAGCTGTCGGCTCAGATTATGTAGAACTCGAGCTACTGACTCGTGACCTGGTTGCACCTCGAGTATCATTAGCTTGTGGCAATCACGGTAGAGCTGCACTGCCGTGGGGATATCACCCGTCGCTGAGGTGCAGACCGCGAGGTTGTTGAGTGCTTCGGCGAGTAGCAGTGCCGGGCATCCATGACTCGCTCGGCCTTCAAGCGCACGGGCGAAGAGAGCACCCGCCACCGCATATCGCCGAAGCTCGCAGCAGATCGAGCCTAGGCAGCATGCAATCTCAGCATGACAGAGAACGTCGCCTGGTTCCAGCAGAATCGCAATGAAGAATGCAGAACCTGCGTGGTGGAGGGCGCGGGCAAGTTGCCTACACGCAGAGCATGCTCTCGCCATCGAAAGCTCGAAGAAAATGGCCACCCTTGGAGGGTAGTACGGTGGCTCAAAGTCTGGTAGTGTGGAAGTGCTTATGGAAGCCATTGAGGACGACTTTGAGAGCTGTCCGTACTGAGGGGATGACTTAAGCAAGAGGACTCGAGCACAGTGCAGGGCAGCGAGCGCCCGGCCCAAATCGCCGTCTGCAGAGTAGAGCGACGCCTCGTGCACAAGCCTTGCAACCTCTGCAGGCAGAGGAGGAGCCTCGAGCTTCTGAAATAAGAGACGCGTAGCCTCAACCGGCACTGACGTGGCCGCGTCGGTGTTGGTAAGCGTTCGCGCGATGGTGGCGGTGAAAACGTTGCCCGCAACCCCGCTTGGAACGCTTGTGGTGACTGACATGCCGGCCACGTTGGCATACCCAGTCGGGGGGCTTCGCCAAGATGGAGGCCGCAGCAACGAGGGATAGCCAGAAGTACCCGCTGCCTCAGAGGCATTTAATATGGGCGCTTGCGACACGGGCATGTCGGACGCGGAAGCAGATAGAGCAACGGTAGTCCTGAGAAGCGCTCGAGGGCGTCGTGCCGGCAGTGATGGCGTGTAGTATGGCGCCATCACAGCAGTCAGGGGCGATGGCGTAGCCGACATTCGAGCCGCGGAAACATTGATAATGGACCTGGATGCTGTGGCAGCGTAGTTCGACGTCGTCGGCGCACTTGACGGCCTGCTGGAGACGTCTCCGTCCCCGCCCATGGGAGGAGTTGCTTGGGCCGCGACGGATACAGCCGGACCCCACAACCGTACGTCGTCTAGGTCGGCCAGGGCGATGAGAGCGTGTAGGCGACGCGCTAACTGCTCTTGCGAAAGACGCAAGCCCTCCATGCCAGAAGAGGGCATAAGAAGTGGCCGGGGTGGGAGAGGGAGGAGCACCGAAACTGCGCTGAGCCGCCGACCCATACAGAGAAGCCGACAGCGAACGGAGACTGGTTGCTCGAGGAGTAGTACCTTAGTCACCACGTGCACGAGAACCTGGTCCAGTGCGATGTGGGCAGGCCGATTGACGATAGCAGACTCAAGAAAGTTCGCTGTGCGCTCGGCGCTGTGGCCAAGTTCACCCCCGATACCCTTACTTGAGACCTCGGACTCGTTGTCGGACTGGTCCACCTCCATTGCTGTGGAGGTGTGGGACGTTGAGGGAGTCGATGGCGAGTATAGCCCAGTCCAGTTGCCGCTCTCCTTGACGGAGGGGACCCCATCCTCCTCGAAGCTTTGGCGTGTCATTATGGCTTTCGCTCCGTGTTGCGCCATTCGAAGTAGCACAGCAATTAATTGAACCAACGAGAGGGGCCGCCCACCCATCTGTGAAGCAAATTGCGAGGCCGTAGCTGCATCGCAACGGAGCGACTCGGCGAGCGCAAAATCCACGATGAGATTTTTGAGCGCGTGAGGCCCCACACCGCGTAACTCGGCCTCGAGCGCGTGCTGCCACGTGACATCTTGTTTGGAAAGGGCATCGCCATCTCTAGCGAAGCCTGGATAAAAGTCGGCATCCGCTGCAAGACTGCCAGTGTAAGTGGCCTCTCGAGGTGCGAGTGGCTCAGCATAAGCTTGGAAGATGATACTGAGCGACTCCGGATGCTGTTGCAGCATCATGGCGGCGACATTGCATACATCGATTGATGGCATACGGTCCCGGGCATTGGAGCGCACCGTCTTGAGGCCGAGACGAGAAGTAAGTGCGCTCAAGTGGGACATGATTACCTCGTCGACAAGCCGAGCGATCTCTGAGGCATCCCCACCCGTCACCTCCTCCTCCTCTTCCTCTGCAGGCGGAGAGGGCGACCTCATGCCCTGCGTTTGGGTTCCCGACTTGATCGGGGACGGTGGAGCTGGAGGTGGTGGTGATGCGGCGGTTCCGCTCGCAATAGAAGGCTTCGAAGTTTCGTGAATGTCGTCGGTGAGCTCATCAAGCTTGCTCGCAAGCACCGAGCGAGCACCAAGCATTCTGAGTGCAGACAGCAAGCCGTGCTCCTCGAGCACGGCGGGCGTATCCTTGGCATCATCTGCAAGAGAGGTCACTCCTCCGACAGCGCAAGCGTAGAAAGCTGCATCGTCTATCGAGTCGATGCCACTCTGTAGGCCGAGCTGCGTCTTAATTGCACGCCAGGAGGCGTGGCGCATCTCCATCTGTGCCACACTTGATGCGTCGTTGTGCCATCCAAAGGATGCATAATGGAGGAACGAATTGCGCAGTAGAAGCCGCAGGTCACTTGATGTCCCCGCCGCTGGCTGCAAAAAGGAGAGGAGCGTATCTTGGGCGAGTGCTGCACTCGGTTCGCTCGACAAAAAGGGCCTCCACACACCCTCTATGGCAGCCACCCTGTCCACGTCTGGTCGAGCACCGCACGCAAACCGAGCAAACGCCTCGAGGACCTCATCCGCGGTGACGCGCATACGGCTCGCTGAGGAGAAAGCGGACACTTGATTGCCGAGACACATGAGCTCAAGGACCTCGCATTTTGCGGGAGGCCGAGGTGCGGCGGTGGCCAATGCTTGAGCAGCGATTGCAGCCGTGCCGATGACTCGTTTCGAGGAGAGGTTTGGACTCAAAGATTCCACGATGAGCAGGATCTTGCGGACAGCAAAGAGCGGCGCAGTGCCGGCGTCGTCGCACATGGCAGCCAACACGCGCTTCACGCCACGGGCATACTTCTTTCTAAAGAGCTCCGTGGCACGGAACCCCGTAGAGTCAGAGTAGAGCTGCCCAGGCACGTCCAATGGCTCGCCGGCATCGATGAGACGGCCAACCTCTTTATTGATTGCTCCGACAAGCACAGCGAGTCGCTCCGCGAGTGAGTTTACAGGAATCCCGGTAAACATGCGATCTCTGCCATATTGGACGGCCACCTGCACGCACGTCGTGCGCGTGGACGCAATCTTCGCCAAGCCAAGCGCGAGGTCCGCAACACTCAGCTTACGCAGAGGCGGCGGCGCTGGCTTTTTGCGGCCTGTGGGCACAGGGTTGACATCACGAGAGAGCTCCGCAAGGGTGGCAAGCTGTGTCAAGCCTACAATGGCGGCGATGCGCCAGAACTGGCAGAGTGTCATGGTCATTCCATTTTGGTACGCGAGCGAGTGGTCCCAGAACGTGCTCAACGTGGCACAGTTTCGGTGCATTTGACGGATGGCTTTGTCGCCGGCCTCGTCAAGGTACTTTTGAACCTCTTTCACAGCCATCCAGTGCTCTGTCACACTAGCATCGAGCAGCTCGGTGATGTCGACAGCATCGAGCAGCCGGTCGTCTTCTGACGAGGTCATGGCCGACACGCCCGCGCTGCTCACAGGGAGCGGAAAAATTGTGTAACGGCGATCCCCTTTTCAGTACCGGTACCGGTATAGTAGTTCAACCAAAAATGGTACTGTACAGCGCCCGTGTGTGTTCCCGGCTCCCCCCGATGCCTTTTTACCAGGTAGACAACGCAGGGGGAGCCTGGACACACGCGCTTCACACTCACGCGGACGAGATCAACGACGACGGCAACGGTCCGACTTCACGGACGCCGGCGCGGCGCGCGCGCAAGCAGCTACCGCGTTACCGCGTTACCGCGTTACCGCGTTACCGCGGGACCCCCCGACCCCGGCCAACCCTCGCGTCGGCTACGGCACTCGCGGCCGGCGACTCTCAGAGGCCACCGACACCGGCAAGAGCTAGGCAAGAGCACGACCGGCGCCCGTGCACATTTCCGCCGCGCGCCGGTGAGCGCTCACAAGGCTCATGTGTGAACAACCGCAACGCCGAGCACATGCCTGGAACGTCAACGTGGAAGTGGTACAGAACAGTACTGTTTATGTGAGTGTGCTCTCTCGGCGTGTCGCGCTGCGCGTTTCTAACCCGGACCCACGAAATTTGTGAGGAAGGAAACCACGGCTATAGAGGTTAGAGCCGCATCAGTCCTGGGGCTATGTGCGCCCCCAGCCATCCCGCCTGGTCCCACCGTGCTGGTCTCACCCCATCCTGGCAGTGTCCTGATCCAGCGCCGGGGGGCGGTGGGGTTGGGGGCTGTGGGGTAGGGTTTCGTCACGGGTTTCGGCCGGCTGCTGCTGCTGCTGCGAGGGCAGCCCCGTAGCTAGAGGCGGCGGCGATGAGCCTCTCCTCTTCGCCTGGCAGAAGGTCGCGCCGCGCCTCGTTGTTGAAGCACGTTCGCCCCTCATTGCACGAGGTTTCCGAATACAGATGATTGGCGTAGACGGCGGAGGCCTCATCGCCACCGTAGTTGGTCGGCCGACGCAGAAAACTCTCACGCCCATGGTACCGATCCTCCACTTGCGCGCCTAGCTCGAGCAACCACTTGTTGAGGCTGCAGCCGCGGCAAAAGTGCTTGCGACAGCGCGCCTGCACGCACTGCATGTGGTCGCATGCATTCGTGTGGATGACTGGCGTCTGGCAGAACGGGCAGCGCGTGAGCTTCTTGGACTGCTTGAGGACGGTGACGAACTGCGAGAGCTGGGCGTCCACATCCACGTGCGCCCTCGCATCCTCGTACTGCTGGCGCAGCCGCTCGATACAGCGCTTGATCGCATTGAGCTTCTCTCTCGCGCGCATGCACCGGGAGCACGTCGCCGGCGGCACTGCGAGCTGCACGCCCTCATGCAGCGCGCGGCAGGCGCCCTCGAGCGCCTGCTCGACAAGCTGAGCGTGCGCGCACCGTGCACCCGTCTCCAGGTCAGGCACCACAGCTAGCCGTGCGAGGGTCCTCCCGTCGTCCAATCGAAGCCCTTCTAAGCACCGATGGAGTGGCCGACGGCCTGCAGGAGCGGCCCCAAAGCCGCCTTGCGCCTCGATGACTTTGTGGGCCACGTCGAAGTACCTTCGTTCTGTCTGCGCGAGCTCGCGCACGCGCGGGTCGCGCGCCTCGAGCTCGCGCATCTCGGCCTCGCCCAGATTGAGCCGAGATCGCATCTCGGCGTATTCTCGATCCGTTGGTTCGGGCAGCGCTTCGCTCAGGTCGATCTCCTCTTCAAACGTGAGGCCATCGCACTGGCGCACCTGTGATCAGAGGTCAATCAGCGGCAACCAGCGGCAATGAGAGCAGCACTCAGCGGCACTCAGCGGCACGCGCGCTCAGACGCAATCAGACGCAATCAGACGCAATCAGAGGTCCTCGCACTCACGCACCGACACCCCAGGCTCGTTGCGCAGCAGCACTGCCTGCCCTGTCTCCCCCGTTCCATCGAGCCGTTTCGTCATGAGCAGCAGCGCTCGCTCGCACCCGCGGAGGGCCACCCTAGCATTGAGGAGCGCCAGGTCCGTATCTGAGCCTTCGGCCTCGTTCGCCTCAGCGCCGGCGTCCGAGAGCAGCTGATACTTGGAGAGAAGAGTCTGCAGACCACGGACGACCTCCATCGAGGCCGGGGCGCGGCAGCCGTCACACTGCAACCCGCGGCATTGTTGCGGCCCACCTCGCGAGTGCAAAAAGTTTCGGCGGCCGAGGAGCTGATACCTGATGAGGAAAGACATCAGTAAGTCATCAGAGGCCATCAGAGGCCATCAAATGTCATCGGTGGCCATCAGAGGCCATCGTACGTCTTCGCGGCGCAGCTCCTACAAAAAATGAATCCACACCGGCCGCTGCACAGGCTAACGGTGTTGGCTGCGATCACATCGTCCCAGCAGTTGCCACACGTTTCGGTCGTCAGCGTGTTATCGCCGCGAGCGAGTAACTGGCGCGTCTTGATGGCGGCCTCCAGCTTGATTACCTGATGAGGGAGGCCATCAAGGAGGCCATCAAGGAGGCCATCAAGGAGGCCATTAAGGAGGCCATCAAGTGCAACCAAGAGGCATCAAGAGCAATCAAGCTCGAGCTGTGATTACCGCCTCATCTTTGACGTATGCGGGGAGCACGAAAAAGCGCGCCAGATTGCGCCGTCGCTCACGGTCCCAGCGATCCAAACGCTGTGGGGAACGGTGCTCATCGGCGTGCTGCGCCTCGCGCGCTTGACGAAACACGAGGGCGTCGTTCTCGAGCAGCTCGATCTCCTCCATCAGGGTGTCAAGCACCGTGTCATATGCGGCCTGGAGGGACGCGTCGTCCCGGCGTAGCTCCTCGAGCAGCCGCGCGCGCACCTGATGAGGGAGGCACTCATACGTCATCAGACGTCATCAGAGGTCCCTCAGGGGACCTCAAAGCTCCGAGCAGCCGCGCGCGGCGGCGGCGGCGCACATTGCCCATGTCGACGATGCAATCGGGTGCAATCAGATGCAATCGTATGCAATCAGCATGTAAGAGCGCGGCGGCGGCGGCGCACGTTGCCCATGTTGAGGAACCTGGCCACCTTGGAATCCACGGAGCGCTCGTAGAAGGTCTTCATGTAAGAGCGCAGGCGGTCCTCATACGAGATCAGCCGATTGTCGTACCTGCCGAGGCAATCGTGTGCAATCAGATGCAATCAGATGCAATCAGCATGTAAGAGCGCAGACGGTCCTATTACGAAATCCGCCGCTGGTCATCGTACCTGCTAATCTCTGCCACAAAGACCTGTCGCTCGCGCTTGCGCGCAGCGTGGTTCGGAGCGACAGGAAAGAACCAATGGTGGCCCGATCGCATTCGGTAGACGAAGGAGCCATCGGGGTGGTCTGGCTGCAGCATGGCAAGCGTCGTGTCGGGCGGCACGGGCAGCGTCTCGAAGGGCTTCATCCACGCGAAGTGAGTCGCGCCCTCATCATGGAGCACTCTTAGCGTGATGGGATGCATGCGACCCTGCCGCTCAAGCTCCGCAATCCACCACTCAGGCGCAGGCCGCCCCATGAGGAAGCCGAGCCCGTCCTCGTCATCAAAGGCCCCCGTAGGGGTGAGTGACGTCAATTGCAGCACCTCATTATCAGCGCTCACGTAGACGAAACCGCCCGAGCGCAGGAATGCATGCAAAGCTGGCTCGACCGCGCTGTACACGGTGCGTGCCTCCTCAAGCGCCGGACCTGAGGGGAATGCTCTCGATCGGAGACCATCAGAGGCCATCAGAGGCCATCAGAGGCCATCAGAGGCAATCGGAGGCCATCGGAGGCCATCGGAGGCCATCGGAGGCCATCTCGCACCTGTAGGGATTCTTTCCATGCGAGCTCTCACAGCGCGCAGCACGCCTTCACACGTCCACTCGCCCGCCGAGGCCGCCGCGGCCAGGGCGGCAGCAATCCGTTCCTCCTCCAAATCTTTGAAGAAGAATGGGGAGGAAGAGTTCCGTTGGGAGCGAGCCAAGAGCGCCGTGTCGAGCTCGTCCAGCGGGTACACAAATGCAAAGCGACGCGCCGAGATTGGGATGCCCATCACGGCGCGCTCGGCCTCGCTCAAGGTCACGAGCGACAAGGGCGACACAGCCAAAGGCACCTTGGCCTCATCGAGGCTAATCGAGAGAGTAAGCGCCGCACTGAGCGCCGCACCGCCCGCCGCAGCACCCGCGCCTGCGCCCGTGCCGCTCGCCGCCGCAGCGCCCGTGCTGCCCGCCGCAGCACCCGAGCTGCTCGCCGCAGCGCCCGCGCTGCCCGCCGCAGCGCGTGCGCTCGTTGGCGCGTCCTCGAGCACAAACCGGTAGAGCAGGTGTCCGAAAGTCTCGAGGGCACTGCGTACCTGTGGGGAGAGAGGGCGCCGTGGTGAGCACTTGCATGCCGGGCCGTGGAGCCATCGGGGGCGCGTGCCTGGAGGGTTTGAAAGGGGCCCACGTTGACTGGGAAGTGGTTGAGGTTGTCGAGCAGGTGGGCCTGGAAGTAGTCGAACTGAGCAAGCGGCGTGTTGCTGAAGACGCGCTCGATGACCACGTCATCAGAGAGCGCAAGCGCCGTCTCGAGCGTCGTCTTCGACGAGGCGAACTGTTTGCATGTAAAGTCGTGGAAGACGACAAACCCTCCAGCACGCATCTTGAGGTCAATCACGCGCTCCTGGCCGTTGGCATCGCGCACCGTCGGCGAGGGTAGGTCGTCACGGTTCAGCCAGGCCGTTGCGACGGGCCGGCCCGCGGCCTCTGAGCGCACCGGATCGAAGCGTACGCGCCTCGCGAGCTTGCCTCGGAGCACGCCGCTCAGCTGGTTAGGACGGGCAGGGTCGAGCTCGTACCTGATGAGGGAGGCCGTCAGAGGCCATCAGAGGCAAGCGCACGGCCATTCACACGGCCATTCACACGGCCATTCACACGGCCATTCACACGGCCATCAGATGCAATCATGCGGCAATCCGAGGCCCGCAGCATACGCTCCATAGAAGACGCTCGCCCTGTCGTCCGATGCATGCAAGGGCATCGGCGCAGAGAACTCCATGTGCTGCTCGCCACTCAAGTTGAAACTCGCCACTCGCTCGTCCATCTCTAGCTCAGACAGCTCATCCTGCGCAACGCGGCGGGGCCGATCGGTCGGTGGCGACGCTCGGTAGGTTGCCATGGCCGCCTGCGCCTCTGACGGGTAGTCAGTGAGCACTGCGCAGTGGACCATATTCGGTGGATCCGCGCCGTCGAAGAAAGCGAAGCCGCCGAGCTTCAGGAACTTCTGAGCAAGCTCCTTTTCGAGAATCGATCTGAGCAGCTGCTCGTCGATGCTCGCGGCGAGCGGCTCGGCGCCAACGTTCAGGTACGACGAATTGCCTAATGCGGCATTGCCACTCATCAACGAGGGCGCGGGGCGCGCATAGGGGCCGGCGGCGCCTGCGGCGATGAAAGACGCTCGGAACAGAATAAGAGACCCATGGGTGAGCAGTAGGCGATTAACGACACTCTGAAGGCAGTCGGAGGCATTTAACGACGCTCACCCGCATAATCGACAGCCAGCGGAAGCACGGTCTCTGAACGCTCGTAGTTGAGCACGCTCATGTAGTCGCCTTCCGGCGACGTGTACCTGTGGGGACACGACGCTTTGGTGAGCACTTGCATGCAAGGCAGGTCGTCAGTGGCGAACTCGCAGTCGCCCTCCGGCGCCGTGTACCGTGCGATGACCTTCTGGCGGCCCTCGATGCTGTCGAAGCTCGGATGCTTCGAGAGCATGCGTCTCAAGAACGTCATCACGTGAGCCTCGTCGGCGGCAGGGTACACATTCGTAGGCGGCTTCGCGGCAGCATTGCCCGTCTCGCGCGCCAGCGTGCCGCGCGCGATGCTCTCAACAGCGGTGAAGAAGAAGCGACGCAGCTGCAACGTCTTCTGCTCGGTGGTAGCCACGCCACCACGAAGGTCGTAAGTCTCCTGTAACCGAAGCACGTCCAGCGCGTTGCAGTGGTCGAGGTCGGAGTAGAAGTCCCACATGCGTGTCGCCTTCAGCTGCACCATCTTGGGCGTGTCAGCCTCTACACGAGACGCCACGGAGCTGCCCGACCCCTGTCGCATCTCCGTGTAGGTCGCTCGGGTCACCAGCGCAGGCACCGTCGCCTGCGCCTGCGACAGAAACTTGGCGTCACGTGCGTAGGTCTGGAGGACGATGTTCTTATTTGGGTAGACGAAGGCTACACGTACGGCGGTCTGAGGCACCCCGTTGAGAGCCTTCTGCTCCTTGGTCATGTCCAGCGGCGCGAGTGGTGCGAGTCTGAGCACCGAATGCGCCGCCCGCTGAGGTGATGGCGGCATCGATTTGTCAGGAACACGCGCTTCCGGTGCGACGACGGTTCGTCGGCTGGACGCATCGGGCGCGCTGTTCTTATTCTCGCCGTAGTAGTGCCCATGCTCCATGGCCACGACGCCAAAGACCTCCGCCGCCGGGCGCAGCACTTCGGCCCTCTCGATCGGCACCGCGTCGCCGCCACCGACAGAGCTCACTTTGATCCCGAGACCAACGCGAGCCTGCTGCCGCATGAGCGCCGCGCGCTCCTCAGCCGGATCGGCGGCGCGAAAGGAGAGCTCGCCCACACGCGCCTTCTCTGCCTCTTGCAGCTCGTGCATGTGCGGATTCAGGCAGTAGAAGACCCGCCTCTCGGCCGGCCACGCCGGATTGGCCGGGTTCTCGTAGTCCTCGGCCTTCTTGCCTAAAATGGGCCACTCGATGATGCCGTCGGACTCGAGATCCACTTTGAAATTGAGCTGGCCGATCTTGGAGAGGAAGTTGGCCGACGTTCCCGACGGCATGCCGCCAGCTCGCTCGAGGGTGCGCAAATGCTCCGCCTGCCTACGGTACTGAGTGCGCATCCACTCCGTGGTTTCGCGCGGCTGCGTGTTGAGTGCGATCACAAACTTTGGCGCGATGCCTTGCAGCCACATCTTTTTCGTGCCCGCCTTCGGCTCGCTTTCTCTGGGAGAAGGCATAGCTGTGCTCTTTCGGCTTGACAAGCGCCTCGCGCGCGGGCGCGGACCAATTTCCGAGCGTGGGCCCCATGTGTTGCGCCTGTGAATGTTAACACGACAGACGCGACAACCGGTGCTACGGCACTGTGTGAACGTTAACACGACACGAGACGCGAAACCGGTGCTACGGCACTGTTACATGTACCGCCTGTGAAAATATACTGATCTCGCGAAATGTACTGAACGCTAATGAAACGCTTATTCGTGTACTGTAATTACCTCCCCCATTGCAGATGCTCTCATTTCTTGCCAAACCGGTAGATTCACAGATGATCTTTCACAGATTGCGCAAAGGATCGGAACGTCGCCTCCCAACCGCGTCCTTCTCAACAGCGCGAGCTCTTCGAGGCAGCACCGCAGCCGCCGCACCGCACCGCAATGGGCCTCGCGCAGGAAAATGCCTCCCTCGACGACGGGGACGACACCAACCTCGACGGCATCGACGACGCCGTTGCAGTGGCGGCGCAAGCGGCTCGGGCAGCGGAGGCGGAGGCGAAGTCGGCAGGGGAGCAACTTGCGGGGATGTTGCGCGTCCGGGGCGGCATGGGTGCGGGTGCCTCGGCTTTGACTGGCGAGAGCCCAGACGCGGACATCAAGGCCGCCTATGAAGGTGCATCAGCGCAGGAGCGGTCGGTGTTCCTCGTCAAAGTGGGCGAACAAGAAAAGAGGAAGCTCGTGAGTCTCGGCCTTGTTGTGCCGGAGGCAGCTCCATCTGGGCTGACGCCGGGTGCTTCATCTCCATCCGAGAGCCCGACGCTAGGTCAGCTGAGCGTGCCGCCCAATGCCTTGGAGGACGGGGACGACACCAACCTCGACGACATCGACGACGACGACGACGCTGTGCGGCCCACCAAGGCCATGGGCGCACCGCCCGAGATCATTCGCGTCCTTTCGGGACTGGACGACCGGCTCGCCGACGCGCTCCGCGCCGGCGACATAAAGCTGCTGAGCGTCTCGTGGCTGCGGCGGCTGCGGCGGCAGCCAAACAAGAGGCGGCTGAAGCGGCGGCAGGAGCTCGAGGCGCTGTTCCTCGCATCGGGCAAAAAGTCGCCCTTCCTCTCGGCTGAGGAGGCCATCGCGCTGCTCCGGCGCGGCAACCGCGGCGTGGGCGCGCTCACCCACGGCTGGCTGTCACCCGGCGAGTGCGACCCAAACGGCGCTCGCCTGGACATGGTGCTTGCCGCCCTCGAGGAGCACCCGCAGATCGAGGGCATCTTCTGGGACTATGCCTCGCTCTTCCAGAACCTGCCCGACCGCGATCGCACGCCCGACGAGAGTGCCGCCTTCAAGCGCGCGATCATGGTCATGGCCGACGTGTACGCCTCTGCCGTTGGCACCACCGTGCTGCAGTCGCGCGAGATCCCGCCCCGGCCGGAGGCATTCGACGGTGCGTTGTGCCTTTTCGGGCTGAAGGCCACGAAGGGGGAGGCCGCCGTCCGCGAAACGCTCGGCTGCTTTGGTGCCATCGTCGCATTCGAGCATACGCGCAACCCGCCCGTCGTGCGCTTCGCGTCGCACGAGGCGGCGCTCGCCGCCAAGCGCGCGGGGCCGTGGCCCGAGCTGTGCGACGGCATCGACACGCTGTACAACGAGCGTCCGTATGACGAGCGCGGCTGGTGCGTCTTTGAGGATGCCGTGAGCCACGAGCTGCTCGCGCGGCTGGGCGCGGTGCCGCGCGTGCGGGAGGCGCTCGACGCGCTTCCGTCCAAGGTGCTCGTGCTGCGCAGCGGCCGCCCCACAGAGCCGTGCGTGGCGCCGATCGGCGAGCTGGCCGATCGTGTCGAGCGGGTCGTCGCCCGCATTGCTGGCGCCACCTTCACCGGCAAAGGCGATAAGGACACAGTGCCCGCCCTATACCGTGAGTACGTCACGCGCATCGTCGGTGTGGTGCAGCCTGTGCTCGCCCTCGCCGCCGAGGCGGCCGCCGGCTCGCAGGTGGTGCTGGCGCTGCCGCCGATGCCCGTCGACACCGGATTCGCGTCGATGCGCGCGTGGCACCTCGACTGTCTGCGCGCGCAGCACGCGTCCATCCCCGACGCCCTCTCCGGCCAGCAGCTCAGCACGCTCACGGAGTGCGTGCCCATTGGCGTGGAGGGGCACGATGCCGACGGCAAGCCGCTCGCCGTGCGCGACGCACGCTCGCTGTGTGCGTGGCTGCACGACCTCCGCTCCAGCGCACGCACGTGCGCGCTGCTCACCGCTGGCCCGGCGGCGGGCAAGACGTGGCTCATGTCGCAGCTCATCATGCACGCGCTGGGGCAAGGCGACGGGCGCGCCGAGGACGGCGGGCGCGAGCCGCTCGTGCCCGTGCTCGTGCGCGCCGAGCAGCTCCAGAAGCGGCTCGCCGAGCAAGGGGCAGCCTTCGACGCGGCGACCGATTGGGTCGACGCCGACCTCAAGCTCACGTGCGCGCCGCCGCACTACGCGATGCTGCGCGCGGCGATGCACGAGCGGCGCGTGCTGCTGCTGCTCGACGGGCTCGACGAGGCGGGCGCCCAACGGGCGCGCATCGAGAAGCACGTCGCCGAGGTGCTCGCGCCCAAGGGGTTTGTGATCCTGTGCACCTCGCGCCCGGCCGGCCTGGACGAGGCGTGCTTCGCCGGGTTCCACAGGCTGACCCTCGCACCGCTGACCGACGCGCAGCAGGAGGCCTTTCTCGCCACGCGGCTCGGCGACGAGCGGGCGTCCGCGCTCAAGTCCTACCTACGCGACAAGGTGCCGCTCGACGCCGGCAGCGAGGCGGGCACGAGGCGCCGCGTCACCGCCAACCCCCTCATGCTCTCGATGGTGTGCTCCATTGCGCAGCTGCGCGTCGGCATCGACATGCCGACTACCACCGCCGAGCTGTACGAGGTGGCGGCCGGCGCGATGCTCAAACAACGGTCGGGCGCCGCCGTGTCGGACGATGCGCGCGCGCTGCTGCAAGCCACCTTCTTCGAGGCGCACGCCGCCGAGCAGCGCATCATCACCGAGGCACACCTCGGCGCCGCCGCCGCGCGCATCGGCGCGCGCATCGGCATGGCCGCCGCCCAGCGCGCGGCCGACGAGCTGCGCGCCCTGGTGGCGCGAGACGGGCTGCCGCTCGTGCGCCTGCTCGAGGCGAAGCCGCTGCAGATGCAGGCCTTCCACCTCTCCTTCCAGGAGTACTATGCGATGCTCGCCATCGGCGATGGCGGCGTGCCGCTGCCGTCGTTTGCGTGGGGCGTGTGGTGGACGAACGCCGTTCTCATGGGCGTGCAGGCGGGTGGCGCGGCGTTTGGCGACGCGTTCGTCAAGGCGGCGCAGCTGCCGGTAGCCGAGGCGGCGGCCGTGCCAGCCCAGGAGGCGTGGCGGCTGCACGTGCTCGCCACGCTCGTGCGCAAGGGACTGCCTGCCGCGTGGCTGCCCACGGCGCTCGAGGCGGCCAAGGGCGTGGCGATCGAGGCGGCGCGCGAGGCGGGGAAGCTGGCTGCTGCAGACGCGCTCGTCGTGGGCAAGAGAGTGCTCGCCCGCGACGGGAACTTCTGGACGCCGGCCGTGGTCGCACGCGTGGAGGGCGACGCGGTGGACGTCAAGATCATGGGGTGGGACGAGAAGAAGGGCCTGCCGCGCACCAAGGCGCTCGTCGTTGCGTCCGACGGCGCGGGCGCGCTCCTCCGTCTCGCCGCAGGGGCGGGCGACGCGGCGCTCGTCGAGGCGCTGCTCGACACGGGTGTCAACCCGCTCGTCACGGACGAGCGCGCCAACACGCCGCTGCACCGCGCCGCCGCCGGCGGGCACGTGGCCATCTGCCGTGCGCTCGTCGCAAAGGGCGCCGACAAGGAGGAGAACAACACGCAGCTCCAGTCCGCAGTCGGAGCAGCACGGAACGCCAAGCAGCACGCCGTCGTCCGCCTCTTTGTGCCGACGCTCTCGGACCACGAGTTCACCGACGAGGCGTGCACGCGCACGGAGCGGCTGCGCGCCGCCGCGACGGGGGACCTGGCAACCCTCGCACGCACGCAGGACGCGGGGAGGATGACGGCGCTCATGGTCGCGTCCCGCCGCAAGCAACTCGCGGCCGTCGCCAAGCTGCTGGCATCCTCAAACGCCTCCACGCTGAATGCGCAGAGCGCCGAGGGCTGCACCGCGCTCTACCTCGCCGCGGAGGAGGGCGCCGAGCCGATCGTGCAGCAGCTCCTCACTCGAGGGGCGGATGCGGCGCTCGCCGATTCCGACGGTGGCACTCCACTCATGCTGGCGAGCCGTTTTGGACACGAGCGCTGCCTTCACGTCCTGCTCGAGGCGATGGCGGACCCAAATAAGGCAATGTCTGACGGCAGGACCGCCTTGACGTTCGCTGCCCAAAATGGCCAGCACGAGCAGGTTGCTTTCGTCCTGCTCAAGGCAAAGGCGGACCCAAATCAGGCACAGTCCAACGGCATGACCGCCTTGATGTTCGCTGCTCTAAATGGCCACGAGCAGGTTGCTCTCGTCCTGCTCGAGGCAAAGGCGGACCCAAATATGGCAAGGTCCGGCGGCGTGACCACCTTGATGTGTGCTGCCCTAAATGGCCATGAGCAGGTTGCTTTCGTCCTGCTCGAGGCAAAGGCGGACCCAAATATGACAGATTCCGTCGGCACGACCACCTTGATGTGTGCTGCCCTAAATGGCCACGAGCAGGTTGCTTTCGTCCTGCTCAAGGCAAAGGCGGACCCAAATAAGGCAATGTCTGACGGCATGACCGCCTTGGGTTTCGCTGCCCAAAATGGCCACAAGCAGGTTGCTCTCGTCCTGCTCGAGGCAAAGGCGGACCCAAATCAGGCAAGGTCCAACGGCTCGACCACCTTGATGTGCGCTGCCCTAAATGGCCACGAGCAGGTTGCTTTCGTCCTGCTCGAGGCAAAGGCGGACCCAAATCAGGCACAGCCCGACGGGAGGACCGCCTTGATGTTTGCTGCTCTAAATGGCCACGAGCAGGTTGCTCTCGTCCTGCTCAAGGCAAAGGCGGACCCAAATAAGGCAATGTCTGACGGCACGACTGCCTTGGGTTTCGCTGCCCAAAATGGCCACAAGCAGGTTGCTCTCGTCCTGCTCGAGGCAAAGGCGGACCCAAATCAGGCAAGGTCCAACGGCTCGACCACCTTGATGTGCGCTGCCCTAAATGGCCACGAGCAGGTTGCTTTCGTCCTGCTCGAGGCAAAGGCGGACCCAAATCAGGCAAGGTCCGACGGCGTGACCGCCTTGATCATCGCTGCCCAAAATGGCCACGAGCAGGTTGCTTTCGTCCTGCTCGAGGCAAAGGCGGACCCAAATAGGGCAATGTCTTCCGGCATGACCGCCTTGATGTTCGCTGCTCTAAATGGCCACGAGCAGGTTGCTCTTGTCCTGCTCGAGGCGGGAGCTGACCGGAACAAGGAGCTTTCTGGTCTCAGCGGCTGGAATGCTCTGAAACTTGCGGAGAGGGGTGGACATTCTGCTGTCTGTGATTTACTGAGGCAAAGGCGGACCAAAATGAGGCAAAGTAACACTCGAGGCAAAGGCGGACCCAAATAGGGCATTGTCCGACGGGAGGACCGCCTTGATGTTCGCTGCTCTAAATGGCCACGAGCAGGTTGCTCGCGTCCTGCTTGAGGCGGGCGCCGTGGTGAGCGCTCAGAACAACGATGGCGTCACCGCCTTGATATGGGCTGCCCCAAATGGCCATGAGCGGTGCGCCCTTGTCCTGCTAGAGGCAAAGGCGGACCCAATTAAGGCAAGGTCCGACGGCATGACCGCCTTGATGTTCGCTGCCCAAAATGGCCACAACCCAAGGCAGGAGCTGACCGGAATCAGACCAGAACAAGGAGCTTCCTGTGCGGCGTCTCTCCTCTAATTCTCCTCTTGCATGTGTTGTATCTGTTGATCCGATGCCGCGCCATGTGCCGCGCATCGCGCTGTGCCGGCGGAGGTGCGAACGACGGTGTGACCGTGAAGATGCATTTTGAGGGGCGGATCAATTGGGCGGATAGGCCCGGTCACCGTGTGAAGCGCCGTGTAGGGCGCAAGGTCGCTCAGTCAAGTCAAGTCAAGCCCTCTTGAGGATTCTTGAGGATTCATCAGTCCAGGCTGAGGCTCCAGCCGCCTTCCGTTCTTCAGACTTCACACATCCTGTAAGAAGTACGAGGGATTGTTTTCCAATACGTTCAGCCTCTGTCTCGTGTCTCCGTCTGTCATCATTTCCATGTCGGTGGTTGTGAGTGAGAGTGAGTGAGTTATTGAGACACAGACACACCGATCACCTTGGAACAATACGGGGTACGGGTCGAGATATCCACTAAGACACATAGGATATCCCATGGCAGCACACGCAGCTCCCTCAACGGATGCTCGTGGCCATGTGGTTCGAATCTAACGATTCATGTTCGGGTGTCGATATGCCCTCTCTATATGCTACATTTCTATATGCCCGCACACCACTGCCCGGCGAAACTGCCAACCCCCTCTTGGGAGGAACAGACGCATGTATCGGATATGCAGCGGCGTGGGCCCCTTACGGGGAGCATGGGAGAATCACATGACCGGACTACGACACACAGGTGGGCCACTGGGTCAGCCCGTTGAGGCTTCCCCTTTCCTGTTGCCCGTGTCGTTGCCCCCCTGTCGTTCGGTTGCGTTTTGTTGGCCCGCCGGCCGCGAGATCGGGGTCGCCGCCCCGGTTCCGAAGAGCCGGGCGAACGAGTAGGTGTCTTGCGGTGACCCCCTCTCGAGTACTCGGCAGCCCGTTAAGGCTTATCCATCAGAAACGCTGCATTTGGTGATCACCTCGCCGATCAGAAAGAGCGTCTCGGTCTCGTGCTTCTGGGCTCATGTGTTACCCTTTGCACCAAGAAGTTGGTCCCGCACGAGCACACCGAGCGGGCTAGGGCTGAGCCACGCAAGAGGCCTTAAACCTGTCGAGGGCCGACCTTCAGCGCGTTCTCATGGGCGTGCAGGCGGGTGGCGCGGCGTTTGGCGACGCGTTCGTCAAGGCGGCGCAGCTGCCGGCGGCCGAGGCGGCGGCCGTGCCAGCCAAGGAGGCGTGGCGGCTGCGCGTGGTCGCCACGCTCGTGCGCAAGGGGCTGCCTGCCGCGTGGCTGCCCACGGCGCTCGATCTAGGCGCTCGAGGCAGCCAAGGGCGTGGCGCGCGAGGCGGCGCACGAGGCGGGGAAGCTGGCTGCTGCGGACGCCCTCGTCGTGGGCCGTCCTGCTGGAGGCAAAGGCAGACCCAAATACGGCAAAGTCCGACGGCGTGACCGCCTTGATGGTCGCTGCCCAAAATGGCCACGAGCAGGTTGCTCTCGTCCTACTCGAGGCAAAGGCGGACCGGAACATGGAGCAGCTTTCTGGTCTCTACAGCGGCTGGAATGCTCTGAAACTTGCGGAGCGTGGTGGACATTCTGCTGTCTGTGATTTACTGAGGTAACATGGTGTGGTGGTGAGCACAATGTAAGGGCCCTCTTTCTCGAAGGTAATGTTGGGCCCGTATGCAGAGAGAGAGGCTACCGCCTGTGCCCATACCGCGCGACACGTCATCCCACGAGAGTAGAGACGACCTTGCACGAGTATTGAGAAAGGGTCAGTTGAATCGACACACAAGGTACCGACCATTCGATTGCGAATAGCCCGTCCGCCGCCCCCCGTTGAGCCAACCTATTCCTCCCGCAACCGCGGGTACGCACGCATTGCTCGTGTTGTTGTATGGCTGTGGACGGGGGGGGTGCGTACGATTGGACAGTGGTAATTTCGAAAAACTCGTGTAACACGCATGCATCTGGTTTTTTTTTTAGACGACGTTGACCACAGCACTTCGCTCGATCGAAGCGCGTCGCGTGCAATCAATCGTGGCGTCCCCGCAGGACTGTGAGATTTTCAAGAGAGGCTGCGACGGACGGATCCAGTACCCACTGCAGCAGGTCTATCCGAGCACTGAGACACCATGCCTCGCCCCAAGGACGCATTCGTCGTCGTGGGGTTGCTCTCGCTCGCCTACGACAGCAACGTGCGGTGCTGCCCCAAACGGGGTAGCAGTTCATTAGGCGCGGCCAGGCGGCGTAAGATCCGCGAGCTCTCGAGGCGCTTCCTGGAGGAGCCCTCCTCACGAGTGGCGTTACACTTTGTACTGGCAGCTGTGCCGCCTCAGAGCAAGCTCGCAACCGGTGCGCTTGATCGTGCACTCCAAGAAGAGCATGCCCGTGAGGGTGACCTCCTCCTCGTGAACATGAGCGAAGGGTTTCTCGAGTGCGCGAGAAAGTACCTTTTGTTCTTCGATGCCGCGCTCCCTCGGTACCCCAACGCGCAGTATCTCGTCGCGGGTGACGACGACAATTACATCCAGCTCGCGCATCTGGAGGCCGATCTTCGGCTCGTGTCGCAGCTCGTGCCTGCCACAGGCATGACGCTCTGGGGCCTGCTCACTTGGCGCAGCTACTACAATAATCTCAGTATGGACACGTCGGGCGTCGGCTTCATGGGCTGGGACCCGGTAGATTGGCAAGCGGCGCGTTTCCGGCTTCTAATCGATCGCTGTGCGGCTGATTTGGAGCACAACTCGATGAACATCAGCTCGAGGGTCTTCAAGCTTCAGATGCTCGGCGCGACGAGGAACGCCTCCTTGGTGCGGCGCTGGTCGACCGCATGCGCGCGGCTGGTGGTGCCACTTCGTGAACGGGCACTCCTCAGTGACATGGACCATACGCGTCAGCAGGCGGCCCTCTCCATCGCCTCGCGCGCTGTCGACCCGAGCCCACCCTTTCCGCAGGTGAACGGCCCATGCTTCGGCGTCTCGCGCGCCCTCGCGCAGCGACTCGTCGAGGATGCGCGCCCTCGTCGCTGGCTCGAGCGGCTGCGCGAGACGGAGATTGCGCGCACCGTGCAGGCACGCGGTGGTCGGATCCCTTCTCGCATGCGCGGAAGTGCTTGCTTTCCGATGGGGGACAGCGTCTTTGGCTTTTGGGTGAGTGACGTGCTGCGCGCGCGGCACGAGGCGCTGAACATCGTCGATTCGCCCCTCTTCGTGCAGCACCATCCTTGGCCCACGTACACGCGAGGCCACATGAGCAATCGCTCGATTGTCCTTCACGATCTCAAGAACCCCAACAGCAGTGCGTGGTCCTTTGCCGCGCGCATGAGCTCAGGGCCCTTCCAGCCCACCCGCCGCACTTGCCGGACGTGCGAGGACATGGGCTGGGTCACATGGCCTGGAAGCGTGGCTGTGCGAGACGGCTGGCGCTGCTGTGGGAAACCCGCAGAGACGCGCGAGCTCGCCCGCGAGTGCCGTGACCGCCTCTGCGGGCACCGGCAGTCCGGCGCGACGTTGTGACACACCGCCACTCATTTCGCTACAAAGAACCGATTTGCTCCTGAGCTCGAACCTGTGCGTCGAGGTCCGCGCCCCAGCCCTGCTGCCCGGGCGGCACCAGCGCCAACCAGACCGTGTGCTCAGCTCACAGCTGCTCCCACTCTGTCACTCTCACCGGCTACCTCAATTCCCTGAGCGAGTGCATCGCCTACCCGGTCGGCACGTCGTGCTCTGTGGGCTCGGCCGTGGCGGTGCCGTGTGCTCCGGGCACGTACAACAACCGCACGGCAGGAGACGTGTGCGTCAAGTGCGCACCGGGCTCCTTCCAAGAGCTGGCTTGTCAGACGTCGTGCAACCCTGTCGAGTCGATTTCCGGGGACACCTGTTTTAGAGAGTGCGTTGTGAAGATTTGTTTTATCTGTAATCTGTAACCGTCTCCCGGGAATTTCGTCAAAAGCGCCCATGTCGGCGGAGCGTCCCGACGGCCTCGTCGTGCTCGTGCGCCACCTGCTCGAGCATTGCAACTTGTCGGCAGACACGTGCGGGCACGCGCGACGGCTTCTAGCGCACGACGGGCTACGTACTTTGAGCGTGCAACCGTTGCAACCGCAGGAGCAGCCGCCGCTCGCTTTCTGGAGGCGTGGAGATGATGGATCTCCGCTGCTCATCCTGATCGATCTGAGCGGCGCTGCGACGACAGTCGCAGTCAACGTCTCCGCCGAAGCTCTCCATGGCGCCGATGACGATCCCCAGGCGCTCGTTGCCGTCCACCGCATGCTGACCTCCACGAGCAGCGTCAGCGCCGTGGCCAGAGTTCCTGGCGTCATGTCGTCCGGATGCCAGGCTGAGGAGCCTGCGCTCGAGGTCTTCTCTCGGCAAGAGCTGGCTCACTCTCAGCTGCATGCACGTGTGCCTGCCAACGGCTTGGTCGCCCTGCGCGTGCACTGCTCCAAGCACCTGACTTACCGGTCGCACTTGCTCAGTGCACTCCGTCGGCTGAGCCAACGGCCGAGTGCGTACGCGAAGCACAATGCTGCGGCGACGGCGCTGCAGCGCATCTGCGCGTCCGCGGACGCGAACGCCTCTGGCCACCGTCTGCTCGCGCTCCTCACGTCGCTCATGCCCATCGAGGACGGGATGATGGCACCGTTAGCACTCATGCTCTCAGCCGCAGTGCATATGGCCGCCCAGGCAGGTGCGCTGCACTCTGACGAGCTGCATGAGCCTGTGGGAGGGGCTGGGGCTGGGGCTGGGGCTGGGGCTGGAGGTGGAGAGCACTCTGACGAGTCGCTCGAGCCGATTCACATATTTGGGTCGGACACCGCTCGCGACGGCGCTCGTGACGGCGTGGGAGATCGTGTGGGAGATCGTGCTGCCGAGGCACTCACGGCCACGGGAGATTGTACCGAGATCGTACCGAGATGCGAGGCTCTGACGACCGCGGAGGCCGCGCAGCGCGCGACGCAGGCTATCCGGCGTGCGCTCGGCGCAATGAGTCGGCTCGCGCAGACCGAAATCCCCACCCCTCGATGGCAGGCACACCAAGCGGTTGTCAAGACGAGCGACGACGCATACCCAACGTCCGCCTCGCCCAATTGCGTCCTCAGTGGGCATTCGGGGGATGCGCCGGGGGATGCGGCCTCGGCCGGCGACTCGCTGCGCCCGCCCGCCGCAGCAGGCCCGCCGGCCGCGCCCGCCACACCCGCTGCGCCCCTCCAGCCCGCCCCAAACGCGCCAATTGCACCGAGATTGCACCGAGATCCAATTGCACGGTTGCACCGGGCGCTTGTGGAGGTGGCACAGCCGCGGAGGCTCGTCTTGATCACCCCCGAACTCGGTCGCTGGGCATCCGTCGGAGGGCTCGGCACGATGACCGCGCACTTGTCGGCCGCGCTCGCCGCGCGCGGCGCGCACGTACGCGTGATCGCGCCGGCCTACCGGTGCTACGCGCCGCGTTGGGCATCGATGCGCCTCGAGTACTCGTTGCAAGTTCCCCTCGGGCACGCCCACATGTCCGTGGGCGTGCGCACCATACAGGAGCATGGAGTGACGGTGCATCTCCTTGAGAATGGCGCTTGCTTTGGCGCGCCCTACCCCACAGGTGACCTCTGAGGAACTCTGATGGCCTCTGAGGACCTCTGATGGCCTCTGATGACCTCTGATGGCCTCTGAGGACTTCTGATGGCCTCTGAAGACTTCTGCTGACCTCTGCTGACCCCACAGGTGGTACCGCGCGCAAACTGCTCCCAGCCGCGCTGCTCGCGCGCGGCGCGCTGCTCCTGCTCGACCGACTGCGCGAGCGCGGAGAGCCGCTGCCGCACGCAGTCGTGACCAACGACTGGGTGGCCGGTCTCGCTGCGCCCTACGCCCAACACCCGGGCTGGGCTGGTAGTGCGGCGAGTGGGGTGAGAGCGCTCGGCGAGTCGGCGCTCTTCGTGCACCTCATCCACAACCTTGAGCCCGGGTACGATGGTAAGTTGGTGGTGGATGCGCCGGCGACGCAACTGACGGCGCTGCACCAGCTGCCGCACCGTCTGCTGCACGAGGGCGGGGGTCGCAAGGGCGGCAGCCAGGAGCCCAATCTCGGCACGATCTCGCTCACTCGGGCCGCGCTCCTCTGCTCGTGTGCGTGGGCGACCGTCTCGACGAGCTATCGGGACGAGCTCCTCGCATCCTCGAGCTACGCGCCGCTGCTACGTGCGGCGGGTGGAGCGATTGCATGCGCCTCGGGGCTGCCCCTCGGCCGGCGCCGTGCCGAGCTGGCCGCGCATGGCGACCATGCCGCCGCGAAGGCGACGCTACAGCGCCGCTGCTTTGGCGAATCTGGCGTGCGCTCGTCGGTGCCTTTGCTCCTCTTCCTCGGGCGGATCTCATACCAAAAGGGCATCCATCTGCTCCTCGACTGCGTGCCGGCCATCCTCCAAGCCGCGCGTGGGCAGCTGCAGCTGTGTGTCTGCGGCCACGCAGACCCCTCGGACGCATACGCTCGTCGGTGCGCGGACCAAATGGCCACACTCCAGGTGCGATCTCCACGGGTGGCCTCTTGATGGCCTCTTGATGGCCTCTTGATTGCCTCTTGATGGCCTATGGGGCCTATTGATTGCCTGGATAGCCTATTCATCGGCCCACAAATGGCCTCGCTCCAGGCAACGTACCCAGACCACTTTTGGGCCGACCCAGCCACCTTTTTCGAGGACGGCGCGCTCGCAAGCATCGCGGCGGACTTTGGGCTCATGCCTTCCCTCTTCGAACCCTCGGGGCTCGTGCGCGAGGAGTTCTTCGCAGCCGGCACGCCGCTCGTCTGCTCGCGCGCCGGCGGCCTCCGCGAGCGAGTGGCCGACTACGACGAGCGCAGCCGTAAGGGCTCCGGACTGACCTTTTCAGGGCACTCGCACTCGGCACTGATGAGCTCGCTCGAGCGTGCGCTGGCGCTGTACGCGCAGCCCGAGCACTACGCCGCGCTGCGGCGCAACGCGTACGCGGCGGCGTGCGACGTCTCCGACACGGCATGGCACTGGCAGTGCGAGATTGAGCGGCTGCTGGCGTGCAAGCAGCCTCCGTGGCTGCATGCGGGCGTGTTGTTGAACGGCGAAGACGGTGCATAAGTATAATGGGTGGGTTGCTGGGTTCTTTGTCGAGAATAGCCCGACGCCCGGCAGACGCACGGACTCGCGCGGGGTGAGGGGGCAATGACAACCAACATGGGGCGAGTTGTTGCGACACTCACGCCCATACCGTTTATCGATACTTTTTTTAGCACATGTGCCGGCGCAGTGCACGAGCACCTCGGAAACGGAGCTGTTCACACCGCGGTGCTCCATCGGTGCTCCATCGGGCAGAACACAGGAGCTCTATACCGCAAGCGTCAACCACAAGTAGCGCAGTCGCTCACGGAGGCAGCGCCCAGCATGCGCGCCGCGAAGCTGGCACCAACTGCAAGCTCGATGCGCACCGCCGCCGAAGCAACGGCCTGTAGCGACACGACGCAGCAAGTGACGCCACGCATGCGGGCAGGAGGCAGGTAGGCGGGCAGAAGCGGCGGCGTCCCCTCGAGAATACGTTGGCGCTCCCAGTGTGCAAACAGGGTCACCAGACACTCGGCGTCGAGAGCGGCGTAGCGCAGCTGGGAGAGGGTGAGCGGCCGACGTGTCCAGTTGGAAAGGCACATCGACTTGTCGAGGGGGCTCCCGAAGGTCTCCTGCACCAGCGCGGAAAGGCCGGGACTATTGCGCCCCGCCCCGCCACCGCCGTCGTCGCGGCCTTCGTCGCCGCCTTCGTCGCCGCCGCCATCGCTGTCGCCGTCGCCGCCATCGCCGCCATCGCCGCCACCGCCGCCACCGCCACGACCGCGGCCACCGCCGCCACCGCCGCCCACCTTAGCCTTGGCGGCCCGCCGCTTGCTCCAGAGCGCACCCAATTCAACGGCCGGCTCAAGCTCGTCGGCGCCAGCTGCCGCGAGTACTGCGTGCGCCTTGCGTAGCTTTCTCAGGTCTTGCTTGAGCCCGAGGCCTAGCTTGAGCAGGCCTTGGCAGCTCATGAGAGCTCTCCAGCCCTCCGCAAAGGCCACGCGCGATGCGTCCGTGCCCAGCAGCGCGGGCACGTCGAGCAGGTAGATGCGCATCCCATCTGCGAGCTGCACCCACTGCACCATGCCACCCTCGCCCGAGCCGCCCTCGCCGTCAAACCATTCGATGTCGATGCCGAGCACGCCTCGAGAGACAGCCAGTGCGTCGCTCGCGCCACCTGCCGCTCGGCCGCCACTGGCGGCGGTCGTCTCGCCGGCTCGCACCGGGAGCGACGCGCCGGCGCCGGCGTGCGACCCCACTGCGTCCGGCACAGCGCCCGGCACAGCGCCCGGCACAGCGCCCGGCACAGCGCCCGGCACAGCGCCGGCCAGCACGGCGGCGTACATGGAGCGCATTCCGGCGGCGTCCGAGATCACGATCACCCGCGCGAGATCGAGCCGTTGGCCAAAGTAGCTCGGAGGCGCGCCGCCGCGGGCACCGTCGCGTGCGGGCGCCAGTGCCACGTAGGGGGCGCCAGTGGCCACCTGTTCCTCCGTCAAGGCCCTCGCCTCTGCGCGCTCTGCTGCCGTAATTGGCCGTAATTTGGGAGGCAGTGCGCTCTCAATCTGATGACGTAAGCAGCCGTGGACGGCGACGGTGCGCAGCCCTTCCTTTGCAAGCTCGAGGCTCAGGCCCGCGGCCAGCGCCACCCAATCACATGCTGGTAGCACCGTCCGCAGCACGAGCCGCTCCACCTGCGCCGCGCTGTCAAGCGCCGTGTCGAGCGCCGTGTCGAGCGTCGTGTCGAGCGCCGTGTCGAGCGCCGCATCCTCCTCGTCGTGCGCGCTGCTGGCCTCGGCGACGCCTGCCGCGGCCGCCGCGTAGAAGGCGTCAATGAGATCCCACAGCCTCGAGCGCGCGAGCCAGCGGCGGCGAGGCGAGAGCACGCCCCGACGGAGCAGCCGGCGCGTGGTCAACGGCAGTGTGCGACGCGTAAGGTTGAGCTTGGGCAGGGCGCGCAGCGCCTGGCGCGCGTCGCCGCGCTCGCACAGCTCCTCGAGCAGCATCAGAGCATGCTCCGGCGAAGCACTCGCAAGAGCCGTGGCGGCCTGCGGCTGAGTGCTGTCTAGGGCGGAGCGGAGCAAAGCGCGCACGTCAAAGTGGGCGTGCAGCGCGAAGGAAGCGGTGAGCTGCGCCACCTCCGCGCCGTCACCGCGTGCCCACAACGTCTGTGCCGCAAGCAGCGCCGGCGCTCGGTCGTCCTCACCTCCTCCGTAGACAGCAAGGAGCTTGCGCACGAAGCGCGGGTGCCGCGCACACAGCGTGACGGCCTGCTCACGGTGCGAAGGCAGCACTGCTGCGGAGCCGTTGGCGTGCAACTTGGAGGCCGCGTCGAGCAGCAGCGAGCAATAGGCGGCAGCTCCCGAGCCAGGCCACGCCTCTTTGTCCTCTCGTGCTGGCCCGTCGAGCAGTGACTGCAACGCACTGAGCACGAGCGCGTGCACTCGGCTAGCGCCGAGCCCCAAGAGCTCATCGGGGAGCGACTCGCGCAACAAAGCGTACGCGCGTTTTAGCGGGCCGCGCGCTTGCAGTCGGCTGAGGAGGATCGCGACGTCGGAGCAGTCGCCTGCTTCGCTCTCGGCAGCCGCGAAGGCGGTTACGGTCGAGGTGGCGGCTGCGCGGTCGGTCTTGTGCGCCATCCTTACGCCAAGTCGCCGCGTGAACGTGAGGCTTGTGAATAGCTTGCAGTTATGAAACAAATGGTTCGGCGAGTCGGATACATGCTCGCCCTGCGCCACTAGGTTTTGAGATGAGGTTCCTGTGACAGTGTTTGTCTCGGGACACACACCGTTCGGTCTGACTATCGATGTGCCAGACCCGGCGCGGCCGCGCACGAGATGAGAGCTCGGAGCGTCTCCGGGTCGGTAGGCTCAAACGGGCGCGGCTCAGACCCACAGGAGCGCACGGCCGGCAAGGGCTTGTGCCATAAAGTCGTTTGCAACAGGCTCGTGCTCTCCCTGGCCAAAGGAGTCGGACCAGCTGAAGTCGAGCTGCAGGCCCGTCCACTTGCTAGTCTTTGCCTCCTCTACGTCCTCAACGTCGTCGTCGTCGTCGTCGAGCTCTCGCGGCTGTGGAGGCTTTGCAATCGCCGACAGTCCAACGACCCACTCCGGATCATATGATCCGTTTCGGTGTGATGGCCACTGGAGCCGTACTCGAGACGGAGGCTCTTGCTTGCTGTGGGGAAACTGGGGATCTTCCCGCCAGCGGCCACACGAGAGGTTGGGGTACACATCATGTACGTGCTCCCCGAGCCATGGCGGCTTCACGCTCCAGTTCTCAATAGAGATGGCAAGCTCAGGCGCATCATGGGCACCAGACTGTGGGGAAATGGCATCCTTCGGGACGCGTCTGTGAGGACAGACTCCAACTCCTTCGCTCGGGAACGGATTCTCGAAGTCGAAGTCGCTCTTCATGAGGTGAGCTACTCTTCCGTCGCTCGAACGGCGCACGAACACATCGACGGTCGCTGTTCCAAACCCATCGGCTCCGTCAGCGTAAATAGTGTCCGGATCGTTCAGAAGCCAGTCACCCTTTGCGCCGACGTTCAGCACAGCCTCAATGTCGAATAAGGCCTCGAGGCGGAAGTAGAAATCGGGACGACTCTTAGGGAAGCGCAAAGCGAAGTGACGTGGAGCGCACAGCGTCGCCGCAGATGACACGGCGTTGCCCTCAGCGTCAGCTACCGAGACGACGAATGAGTACATGGCCTTGATGTCCTGCCCCCCCCAGCCACGCTTCGGACAAATTGGCCTCACGCGTTGTAAGAGCAGCTTGCAGCGCGCCTTCCACCCCATGATTCCAAGGGTCTCGAACGAGTGGAACACCCCGGAGTGCAGCTCTGACGGAAAGTTGGCCTTGACGGCGCACTCCCATGCCTGTTCCACCCGAGCCGCAGTGGCCCACGCCCGGCAAACGAGGCTCGCGTTCACCATGTCGGCCAATGTGCTTAGCTTCGAAAACACCATGATGAGCGAATCACCGTCCATGACGCCCCACAGAAAAGGAGGAGGCCGAGCCGCATCGCGCGTGGACTTACGAGTCGTTGGCATGACCAGACCTACTGTACCGTAGATACCGGGGCCACTACTATGTACCCCTTGCACTAAGTAATCATTAGCCCAAAAATGGTTCACAACACAACAGGGTGTGCATGGGTGTGAATGTGTCTGTGTGATTTCTTTGCCACAAAACCAACGGTTAACGGTTAAGCGGCCGTGAATCACCGCGTGAAGAGACAGACAGCGGAGCATCAGTAGCCCGGCCAGGGGGGGAAGGGGTATGCTGGCCCTTGTATGCTGGGAGACGTCTCGACCCGGCCGTTTGGGATATTGGGCATATGGGGTACCATGGGGAGACATATCGGGAGATCTGCTGCTCGAGGCTCGAGGCCCAAAGGGTTCTCGAATTTATTCGATGCGTATCCCGGGGGATTAATCCCAACGGGAGTGATACATAGGGGGCAGACTGAGTGCTATTCGGCACCTCTGCGGCTCTTGGGGAGATTTCGAAGCGCAATGCCAATGGTGCGCATGATGTCGGTCTCTCTGACGAGAGTTAAGTGTTCCCGCCTACCCACCGCGATGTAATAAGCCTGGTCTAGCTTTAGCAGGGACCGGGGTTTCGCGCTCACCAGGCTGCTTGTGTAGCTTTGATGATCTGCAATTCTACGTTTCAACGCGCGACCAGGTTTACTCTGCTATTATGGGCCTGCGATACATCGCACGGCAAAGAAAGTGAAAGACGTGCGAGTCCAGACCCCCGGAACGCAAGTGCGCAGCTCACAGCGAGTAAACCCTAAACGAATGGCGGAAAATTATCCTTTTTTATCGAGTGACAACGCGAACGCACTGGAATTTGGTCACATACTAGCTAGCAGCTGTCAAATGGTTCGGCGAGTCGGTTACATGCTCGCCCAGTGCGCCACTAGGTTTTAGAGATGAGGTTCCTGTACCTAATCCCCGCACCGACGAAGCCAATCAGCCGCCACCTCCTCCACACAACATCCTCGCGGCATGGTGGCTCAGAACCCGAGCTCCTTGTCGAGCACGCTGAGCGCGCGGTCGACGCGCGCGAAGCCGTCGCGCAGCGTTGGCTCATCGATGACGAGCGGTGGCGCCGAGTGCAACAGCGGCGGGCGCACGAGCCCATACACGCCCTCGTCGAGCAGCGCGCGCCTGAACGGCTTGACCGCCGCGTGCGGCGGGCCGGAGAGCGGCTGCATGTACTTGCCGTCGACGCCCTGCAGGTCGAGGCAGCCGAAGAGCCCTTTGACACGGCCCTGACGCACCGACGGGTGAGAGGCTACGAGATGGTCGGTGCACTCCCGCATGACCGGCTCGAGGCGCGCTGCGTTCCCCACAAGGTCGTGTTTGAGCAGGTGCTTGACGCACTCGTACGCGCATGCGAGCGCGACGGGGTGCGCCTGGTACGTGGAGCCCCAGCCCACGGGCCGCGTGCGGAAGAACTCATGCAGCTCCGCGCTCATCGCGACCATCGAAAGCGGGAGGTAAGCGGCCGTGAGGCCCTTAGCAGAGGTCACTATGTCGGGCACCAGTCCCTCGTAGTGCTGGAAGCCCCACATCTTGCCCGTGCGCCCAAAGCCGACCATCACCTCGTCCGCGATGTACAGGATGCCGTACTTGTCGCACAGCGCGCGCACTCCGCGCATGTACGCCTCGGGAGCGATGAAGGTGCCACCGGAGCCCACTATCGACTCGAGGAGCACAGCGGCGATCGTCTGAGGCCCTTCGAGGAGAATCTGTTCTTCGAGTGCGGCGAGCGCCCGATGCGCCCCGTCCGTCTCGGCCGCGTCGCCCGCCTCCGACCACGAGAACATGAGCGGCGTCGGATTGATGGCCTTGATGAAGCCGCTGTTGCCTGCCTCAGCATACCAGCGGCGGAAGTCGCCAGTGGCCGCGAGCGACGCGCCGGAGCCGCCGTGGTACGAGCGGTACTGTGTGAGGATCTTGTGCTTGCCCGTGAACCGCCGCGCGATGCGGATTGCCGCCTCGTTCGCCTCGGAGCCGCTCGAAGGGAAGATCAGGCCCGTGAGCGGTGCCGGCAGCAGCTCCGCCAGCAGGGCCGCGAGCCGCGCGCGTGGCTCGACCATGCCCAGGCCGCTGTAAACGTGCGGCAGCTCGGTGAGCTGGCGCGTGACCGCCTCAATGACGGCCGGCGGCACGTCGTAACCGAGGTTCGTGCAGACGGCCTGCGACGTCCAGTCGATAAACTTGCGGCCATCGGCCGCATGCAGGAAGACGCCCTCGCCCTTGACGAGGATGGGCACGTCGTCCAAGACGTTGGACGGCGTCCAGGTGGCACCGACGTGCGCGGCCGATGCCGCGCGGATCTTCGCCGCGTCCCATTTGTCCTCCCAGTGCGCAGCCGACACGGCCTTCAGGTCGACGTCGTTGGAGCGCGCCTGCAGCTCAGGCGGCGCCCACGGGTCGTGAGTGTGTCCGGCGGCCGGCTCGTAGTTGGTCGGATCGACGATGGCGGTTGATAATGTGCGAGCGCGTGCAGCCGTCAGCACGCGAGTCGCGAACGCCGGCACACGGCGAGCCAACATGTATGTGAGCTGGCACCACCAAACATGATTCCGGATATGCCGCCGACCTGTGAAATGGATGTCCTGTACTGTGAACGTTGTGTTACGACGGCCAGGGGGGGTTGATGAGCATGACAAACATGACACACATAGACAACGCCCAAGACCCCCTAGGTAGTTAAAGTTATGTGATTTAGCCAGAAAATACCAGACACCGTTTTCGTACGTTCGTCACGCCTGACTCCCGCATCGTCTGCTAAAGGGGCTCGTCCAAGAAGGTGCGGACTTTGCACCCATCATGCTCCCGCCGGGAGCTGTCATCGTATGGTAGAGATGAGGGGTTGTGATGTCCCTCGTGGGCACGATAGGCAGCGCGATCGTGAGCCCGAGCGGCTGCGCGTCAACTCTGGCCATCTGCCCCGCCCAGCCAACCGCCTCGGGCAGCGTCGCGGTGACGAGCAGCCCAGCGCTCGACGTACTGAGCGCCATGCCCGCGGCCGGCCCCCGCCCACGACGCGAGGCATTCGTCGTGTACGCGGCAGTGGCCGGCCGCTTCATCCGGAGGTCGTCCACAGGTGCGTTCACAGGTCGGAGGTCAAGGGAGCGCTTGTCACCCGAGCCGCGCACGAGAGGTTTGGGCGACGCGCTCTCGGACGCGCTCTTGTGTAGCGCCGTGCCAGGTGTGGCAGCCGCCGCGTATGCTGGGGCCATGAACGCCGGCATCGCCGAGCTTGATCTCGAGAGGCCGAGATTTCCGGAAGTCGCGCCCGCGACAGCTCGCATCAGCTGCCGATCGCGCAGCGCGAGGAGGTTGGTCAGCTCCCGGATGCGGTGTTCGTGGTTGACCGCGACAGCATCCATGCGCTCGGCGAGCAGGCCCTCCATCTGTTCGTACATCCGGCGCGTGAGCTGCCTCTTCTCGGTCTCTCGTACTTCGTCCGCGCGTGCGACGGCCTCGAGGGCCTTCTCGAGCGTCTCCTTCGCCTCCTTCTCGACATCGGCGGCTTGCTCGGCGTGCAGCTTAGCAGCGGCGAGGTCGCGCCCGCGCCGCTCGTAGTCGGCACGCGCGTGCTCGATCTCGCGCGTCAGCTGGCGTACGGTCTCGTCGAGCTTCGCCTGCAAAGCCTCGCGCTCTGCGTGCCAGCGGGAGGACTCATTTCGCAGGCCGTCGAGCTCGACGAGCATCTCTGTCGCCATCTGAGCCTCCGCCTTCGCCAGCTCGCGCGCGCCCCTCTCTTCATCTCTCCATCTCTCCATCTCTTGCAGTGCGCGACTTAACTCATCCGCCTTGCGCTCCGCAAGCTCGAGCGGAGATAACGTGCGCTCCGCGAGCTCGAGCGGAGGTGACGTCGTCTCGCTCAGCTGGATCTCTCCATCCTTGTCCCCTTTTGGGCCGAAGAGCCGGGCACGCTCCTCTAAGATGTTCGCGTGCTCCGCCATCAGTGCCCTCCGCCATTCGTGCCGCCAGACGCCGTAGGCGCCCGCGAGGCTCGGGTTGCGCAGCCGGCTGGCAGCGACGGCGAGAAGCTGACGCTGCCTCGCGGCTTCATGCCGGAGCACATGCCAGGAGCCCCAGCAGCCCGTGAGCTGCTTCTTGGTGTGATGGCTCAAGGCACCGCGCATCATGCGCCGATGCGCAGTGCCCTCTTCCCAGCACGAGTGCCAGCCAGTCCAACCTCGAGAGAGGTGCTTGTTGGCGAGGCGGCCGACGACCGCGCCCATGCACCTCCGCTCGCTTATATGCATGCGAACCCACACGTGCCACTCCGCCCATCCGCGCACCAGCTGACGCTTGAGCCACCGACTCACAAACTGGCTGAGCCGCCGCCGCTGCGTGGCGCGGGCTTGTCGAAATTCCTTCCAAGCGCCCCAGCTACGCATGCGTGCTTGGTGTAGCCGGCGGCGGGTGGTGGAGTGGTTAAGATACTCGACGAGGTCAGCACGCGCGAGCGCCTCGAGGCGCACGGCCTCCGACTGCCCGAGCGTGATCGTGTGCAGCAGCCTCTGCTGCTCGGCCACTGCCGCATCGAGTCGGCGCGCACTCTCGATGCGCTCACGCATGATCTGGCTTTCAAGTTCCTCGATGCGCACGAGCAGCCCGTCCCTCGTTACCCGCCTCTGCGCCTCCTTCCACTCCTCGAGCCAGTGCGTGAACGCAGACGTGAGCGCGGGCCGCAGCAGCCGTCTTGCCGCCTGCTCCATCAGCTGCCGCTGCGACTCACGCTGCTCACATAGCTCGACCCACGCGTGGAAGGCGAGATTCACCGCGTAATCTCGCATCCGCCTCAGCGCACCGTGCATCTTGCGCTGCTCGGCCGCCCCCTCGACCCATGTGAGCCAGCCGCGGCTCAGCGCAACGTGTTGTAGCCGGCGCATCGCGCTCGCTGCCATAAAGCTCACCTGACGCTCGTGCTCAAGGCTGGCCGCGGTGGCGCCGCCGTCGAGGAGCGTGATCTTCATGAGGAGCACCTGCTGCACCTCGGCCTGGGCGCCTATCTGCGCCTCGTACCGCTTCGTCACCTCGGCCGCTTTCTGCTCCATCTGCTCAAGTGTGTTCTTGTGCTCCGCCTCGAGCTGCATCGTCACCCGCGTGATCAGGTGCTGCCCCTCCATCGTCGAGGCACTGCGGAGCGAGCCCAGCTGCTTTTTGGCCTGTTCTTTCTCCCACTGGACCCGGAAGCGCAGGCTCTCCATCGCCTTGTGGTTCCGAGCGAGTTCAGTTGTTTGCAACGCCTCAACGACTGCAAGCACCTGCTCTGAGACCCTCGCAATCATCGGCCGCTGATTGCTGGGCAACGCCGCAGCCGCACTGTCAAAGACCACCTGCAGCTTCGCGCGCCACTCTTTAATGGAGGCGGCATCCGCAGCCGGATCATGCGAGGACTCAGCTTCTTCGATGGGTTCAACAGTGTCCATCCGTGCCGTTCCGTATCCGTGCCACAAGATTGCAGCGCCCCACGCACGAGCAAAGGAGTGGCACTCGTCGCACGCACGGCGACTGCAGCCACACACGCGACCTCGCGGTGGGCAGACGACCCTTCAACCCGCGTCAGGCCGCTGCATCAGGCCGCGTGGACTGTGAAAGTCGAAACGTCCCAATGCCGTCGGTGCATGCAACGCAATTGTTCTTGGCGTTCGTAGCGACGTGTACATGTACATGTACAGAACATGTACAGGCCGCATGTTGGTAAAATTCAAAAAAATTGGTTTACCTGGCTTGACGTCATTGAATTCAATGTGGTAGGACGAGGCTTTCTGCTACAGGAAATTCGCCTTCGGTACGACCGAGTAGACGCGAGTAGACAGTGCGTGCGCGGCTGCGCACAGTGGATTTCAGTATCGACATGACGTGAGAGAACGAGGCGAGTATCGAGTAATATGCGATGTAAGTTAAGGGGTGGCTCACACGTCACACCACCCCTAAGTACCTCTCCCACCGGGGACCGAATGTCATCGCTGTACGCACGCTGCGGGTTCAACCGTATCCGCGTTCGGGTGGCCGTTGGCGAAGCCTTGATCCTCGAACGCATCATTGTCGCGGGCTGCATCATGTGACGGGAGAGGCGAGGCTTCGGTGCTCTAGCCCCACAAGTGTCGAAGTCGCGCGGCCTGTTCTACTTGAGGCCTTTTGCGACCTCGAGCATGTGCGGAGCGCTGGTGTTGAGCTTGCTGTGGTCGCCGCTGGGGTCTCCATTCGGATCGCTGATCTCCATGTGCCGCACGACGCCATCAATGACGAGCATCGCAGCACGCTGGCCTCGAAGCAAAGGTCCAAGCTCGGCGTCCGGCTCGGGCAAGTTGAGGCCTAGAGCCGAGGTGAGCTTGCCGAACGGGTCTGCCAAGAACACGATGAGCTCGGATCCCGCCAAGCCGCGGCTTTGCTTCCATCCTTGCATCACGTAGCCGTCGTTCACGCAAAGGATGACGACGCAGTCTACGCCTGCCGCTACCGCCGCTCCTTCAATCTCTGCTTGCTTGTAGCCGTCCAGCTGATCGCATCAGACAGGGGTGAACGCGCCCGGCAATGAGATGACGATTACGCGCTTGCCAGTGAAAACGTCGTCTCTCACGAATGGCTTGTCGAAGACGTACAAGTTTTCGATGTTGGCAGGGAATGGCTGGCCGATGAGCGTGGCCATCTGCATCATCGCACGCCCGAAATGCCGCTTGACCCCAACAGTTAAGCGGCCGTGAACCACCGTGTGAAGAGACAGTCGGCGGGGCCATCAGTAGCCCAGCCAGGGGGAAAGGGGATAGGCGGGGAGATGTCTCCCGGCCGTTTGGGAGT
>Ga0210243_100278_pt1 | contig 42766 bp, 42 predicted proteins | sample ChrtobMeP5a_32mM_FD_155461 | JGI IMG/M metagenome (GOLD analysis project Ga0210243, IMG submission 155461) | Chrysochromulina tobin associated microbial communities from unialgal haptophyte culture, Seattle, Washington, United States - P5a_32mM | ecosystem: Host-associated > Algae > Haptophytes >...
CTGCGTATACGCACCCACACCCGCGTACAAGCACATGTGCGTAAACGCGGCGTCGGGTGCGTATACGCACCTACCTGCGTATACGCACCCGACGCTGTGTATACGCAGGGACGCGACGAACGTCATGCAGGGAGCTGCGGGCTTTGTTCCATTGACGAAAGAAGCCGCTCCCACTTACATGTACACGTATTTGACAGGTCTCATCATCATCCCCCCTGGTCAGCCTGTATGTCAGTTTCGTCGCGGTGCTCACCACACCACCACACCGCACTCGTGTCCTCTCGAGATCTCGAGTCTCCCGCCGTCCATGCCCACGACGGCGCCGCGACGTCTCCTCGTGTCCTCTCGTCCATCTCGTGGACGCATCCATGCCCACGACAGCGCTACGACGTGGGGGCCAGTTTCGCGCCCCCCCCCCCTTCCCCCCCATGGCGCCGTGTGCATTTAGAACGCGCCGCCCGGGGCGTGCCAGTTGAGCATGTCAGAGACGTACGGCAGGTCCGAGTTGACCGCCGAGAAATAAGCCATCGGCTCGCCCTTGTAGGGGGTCAGGGGGAGCGAGTCGAGGCCGGGCACAATCAGGCCCTTGGACGCGGACACCAAGCCGAAGATGCCCAGCTGGGCCGCGCGCCCGTTGTTCAGCTCGACGAGCAGGCCGCGCTCCTTCTGCTCGGGCGTCTTGTTCTTCGAAAAGCCAAACGGATCGAAGAGGTTGAAGGGCACCGGGTGGGGCAGGCGGCCCTTGAAGGTGGGGTAGTAGCCGGGCTTGCCGCCGCGCACGTAGTGCTGCTGGCCGTCGAGCTCGAGGGCGGGCGTCGCCTCACCCCACAACTCGAGGAAACCGATCGCGCCGAGGATCTGCAGCTTCGCGCCGGTCGGCAGCGCATCCCACTGGTCGCTCGGGCCGCCCGCGGCCGAGATGTCGGCGTACGAGACCGTCGGCAGGTTCGCGTTCACAGCGCCGAGTGGCATCTGAATGTTGCCAGGCCAGTGGATGCCGTTCGCCTGCACGATGTACCCGACGAAGGCGGCCATCGCCACGCGGCCGTGCTTGATCTCGGCGTGGCGGAACCAGCCGATCAGCTCCGGCGAGCCAGCGGTGCCAATGTTGAGCGGGTCCCAGTAGCCAACGATCGGGTTGAGCTTGTTGGCGAGCGCCTCGAGGCCAGCCTGGTTCGAGATCTCTGCGAACATGGGAGGCGAAAAGCGAGCGTGAGCGGCGGCCCAGAGCACGCATGTCAGGGACCGTTGCAGTTGCGTTCGTGCACGTTTGCGCACCCTTCGAGGTCCACGGCTTGTACGACGTGTCGGGGGCGACGCCCATCATGGGCGTGGACGTGCGCACGACGGGCGCGACCATGGAGGGAAGAGCGACGACAGAGGCAAGCATTTTTGCGGAAAGGAGCTGGAAGCAGAGCGGAAATAAAAAGCAATTTCGATCCTTTCATTGCATCCTTTAATTAGACCGTTTTAATTTCAAGTTCGTCAAAATGGTGCAACTTCCTAAAATGGGTTCAGTCTGCACGTGTGCGACAACTCGGACGCCAAGACGGCTCCCTGTTTTCTGTGGTGCGTTACATACGCACAACAGCTGACTGAACGGGCGAGCTTAATCGCAATTGGAGCCTTTTTTGGAAAGCCCTTCATTATCGCGTGCACCTCGCCCTGGAGAGCGCACAACACAAATCGCAATGTCGCTGGCTTTTGCTCTTACGGGTGCTTCCCTCTCCTTCGCGCCGGCCGTGGTGCCCGTGCCGACGAGCGTGCGCGCGGCGACGCCCACGATGGACATTGCCAAGGACTTCTTCAGCGACTTTGCCATTGACACGACGCCGGTGAAGCCGTGGAAGTCCACTGAGATCTCGAACAAGGCCGGCCTCGAGAAGCTTGCCAACGAGCTCAACCCCATCTTTGGGTACTACGACCCGCTCAACATTGGCGACAAGAGCAAGGAGACGATTGGCTGGTTCCGCCACGCCGAGATCAAGCACGGCCGCGTCGCGATGGCCGCCTTCGTCGGCTTCTGTGTCCAGTCCGCCGGCATCCACTGGCCGTGGAACCTGCAGGGCCTCGCGACGTTCCACGGCGTCAAGCCGATCTCGTTCGCCGAGATCTCGGCAGCGGGCGGTCCGGGCGACCAGTGGGATGCGCTGCCCTCGGCGGCCAAGCTGCAGATCTTCGCCGCCATCGGCTTCCTAGAGCTGTGCGGCGAGTCGTCGATCTTCCTTGCGGCAGACGGCCAGCAACACTATGTGCGTGGTGGCAAGCCCGGCTACTTCCCGAAGCTCAAGGGCAAGATGCCGCACCCCATCCCGCTCAACCTGTGGGACCCTCTGGGCCTGACGGCCAAGATGACGCCCGAGCGCAAAGCGAGAGCGCTGCTCGCCGAAATCAACAACGGCCGCTTGGCCCAGCTGGGCATCTTCGGCTTGGTGTCCGCGTCCAAGGGCCTGATCGTGCCCGGCCTCGACTCGCTCCCCCTGATCCCCTACAAGGGCGAGTTCATGGCGCCCTTCTCGGCCATCGACGCTGGCCTGCCCTTCGTGCAGCAGATGCTCGATGCTCGTGCCGCTCAGGTCCTTCGCGAAGCCGCCTTCCTCGGCCAGCACTAGGCGCCGTGACGGGCGCACCTTGCATGGCCCGCTGCGGATCTACCTCCGTACACGGATAGTCGAGAGGCATGCGCACGGTCGATGAGGTCAGAGGTGCTGTGCTCGGCAGCAGGGCAGCGTGTGGCGCAGCGCCATGTCTTTTTAGTCACTGTGATGCCGTGCGCATTTTGCCGTTACGAAAGGCTTTGGACGAATGACATGTGACTGTCATTGATACACAACTGTGTAATTCTTAATTCAGTGCACGGCGCGAGAGAGACGGATCATGCTCAGATGTCAGAATTGATATTTCCGTCGCTATTTAACCATGTATTTAACGGTCGGCTATCCGGCTATCGTATTCGATTTATTATTATTTTAAACTGCACCGTTGGCGTTGCGCGGCAGCCCGTCTAGGATATGACCCGCGTCCCCGATCATGGCGAATTGGTGCCCGTCTCGCATGCAAGTGCTCACCACGACGCCATCTCGCATGTCCCCATGGCGAATTGGTGTCATGCCCGTCTCGCATGCTCAAACTCACCACGACGCCATCTCGCATGCCGCGCGTATGGACGCGCGCTGCCTCACGCTCTCGTCGCGGCAACTCATCTCCTGGTCTATAAAAGGCGATCAATAGCGATGCCGTTGTCCTCGCACCAACTTAGTGGGCTGGCTATAGAAGCGCCTAGTCCTAAGCGCCTGAGCGCTGTCCTAAGCGCCTGAGCGCTGCCGAGGCCAGCGCAGCTCGAGCTGCCCGATTCGGATGCGCCTCTGCGCCTCGGCTTCGTCACCCCCGATTTGGGTGCGCCTCTGCGCCTCGGCTTCGTCGTGATGACGTGGCACGTGCAGTGCCGTCTCATGCGGCAATGCATGCTGCAAGCTCGGGGCATCATCACACGGGCTGGGAGGAGCACCGGCAGGTGATGACGTGGCATCATCACACGGGCTGGGAGGAGCACCGGCAGGTGATGACGTGGCATCATCACACGGGCTGGGAGGAGCACCGGCAGGTGATGACGTGGCATCATCACACGGGCTGGGAGGAGCACCGGCAGGTGATGACGTGGCATCATCACACGGGCTGGGAGGAGCACCGGCAGGTGATGACGTGGCATCATCACACGGGCTGGGAGGAGCACCGGCAGGTGATGACGTGGCATCATCACACGGGCTGGGAGGAGCACCGGTAGGTGATGACGTGGCACGTGGGTCCATGACGGCATGCGCTCCAGTGGCCACCTGGGCTGCAGCCTCTGCGGACTGGACCACCGCAGCCTCTGCGGACTGGACCGAGGTAAAGTGGACCTCTGCAGCGGGCTCCGGGCGATGCAATCGCATCTCCGCATCGCGAGCGCTGAGCACACGAGCCGGCCGAGCGCATGCTTGTGCAAAGACGAGAGCCTCGGCGTCGCTCGAGGCGCATCTGACGGGCTGCGGTGCGTTCGCGACGCGCGCCATGAGGCCAATACCGGCGCGCACGAGCGGGTTCCTGAGCACGAGATGGGGAGGGCGCCGTGGTGAGCACTTGCATGCAGGGTCATGTCGAGGGCAGATCCGAGCTCGGGGTACCTGAGCACGAGATAGTGGCAGGTGACGCGGGAGTCCCACACGGCGGCGCGGTCGCCCTCGTCGAGCCAAGAGATGACCTTGCGGAGGTGCTTCATCGTGGGAAAGCTCTCGCGACGAACATCCCACAGCACTGCAAAGGGGACGCCCAGATCGAGAGTGTCTTGAATAAAGACGAGAAATTGGTCCACGGCCTCGTCGGTCATCGGTGTCTCTGCGTAGACGTTGGCCGATCCGCGGATTTCTGGGTGAGCAGCAACAGGGCTGGCACAGATCAGGGACAGAGGGTCAAGCTCGGCCGCGCGCACGGTGGCCGATGACCTGCATGCGCGGGGTGTCGAGCTGCGGATGCTGTTCAAGGAAGGCTGTGGCCGGCCCGACGTTGATGGGATCGATCAAGTAGCGCGTATCGGTCATCATCGTGATCGGCACACGCGGCCGAGCCATCCAGGGCGAAACGAGGCCGTTGACTAGCCCGACGACCAGGAGCATCATTAGCGTCGCCGACAGCCGCCGAAGGAAGACCTCTTCGACGAAACTCGTGCCTCGCGCGGCTGCCGAACTCACGACGCGCAGGCTGTCACAACCGGACCCCCAGCACAAGAGCATCTTTCGCTATGGACGAAGGGGTTGGCCGACATACTAATGCCGACATGTCCCGCGTTCCACAACTTCGGAAGTTCTGTTCATCACGCGCGCGTTCATGCATTCTGCCGAGGACCTCGCGCTCGCCGAATCGGAGGCCCAGCGCTGGTGCTCGATCGCTCTTGTCGCGGGCTTCAGTCCTGCAGCGCGTCAGCAGCTCATCGAGTGCGGCCTGTGCGAAGAGCTTCTTGAGACGCCGACAGCTGAGCTCTTGCCGCTGTTGGGCCGCATGGTTGCAGCTCGGACGCTTGCCAAGCAACCGGCGGCGCTCGCTCTCAAGCCGGCCGAAGTCCCCTGCGAGCGCACGCTGACGCTCGAATCGCGCAGCAGAGCAAGCCAGGCCGACGCATCTACGAGCGCCAGCGATGGTGGACCGACCGTGCGCCTCATCGTGGCACGCTACCAGGAGGACACGTCATGGCTACAGTCGCTCCCACCGTTGGTGGAGGCCCACGTGCTTCAGAAGCATGCGCTGCAGCCCGAGCTCGAGCCAGCGCGCCAGACGCTCCTTCCCAACGTGGGCCGAGAGTCTCATTCGTACCTGACCTACCTCGTCCACTTGAGGCGCGCGATGTGCTCGACTTCGGAAACTTCCGAGGCATTGGAGCCTTCCGAGCCTTCGGGGACTTTGAGAAGCGCGAGCCCTGGCTCGTCGGCGTCTGCGACCAACGACCCGGCCGCCACTCCCGCATCCGCCACCACCGACACAGGCGCCGAAGGGCCACCGCCACCGCTGCTCGTCTGCACGCAAGCCAACCCGTTTGAGCACAACGCGAGCTTCCTCGACGACGTGGCCACCTTGGCCGCCGCCGCCGCGCGGCTCACACCTGGCCGCTTACCGCGGTTCACACCCCTCGGTGTCTGGAGCGGCGGCGAGCGGATCATCTACTGCGACGCGAGCGGCGCACCGCATCAGCCCAAACTTCTCCCAATCGAGCGAACATGGCGTTCCTTATTTGGAACGGATCGGCCCCTACCTCTCTGGTTTGGCTTCACACCGGGCGCCCTGTTTGCCATCAGCCGCGACGCGCTGTCGCGCACACCGCTCAGCGTGCTCGAGACGGCGCTGGGGCCCGAGGGCGGTCTGTGCTCGCGAGTGATGAGCCCTGATTGCGACTGATGAGCCCTGATTGCCTCTGATGGGCGGTCTGTGCTCGCGAGTGGACCCAATCACGGGGCACGCATGCAAGTGCTCATCACGGCGCCTCCTCCCGTCCCCCCTGTATCAGGTCTGTGCTCGCGAGTGGACCCAATCACGGGGCACGTCTTTGAGCGGCTCTGGCGCTATGTGTTCGTCGCGCAGCAGGAGTGGGCGGATCCACAGCAAGACTTGACTTGACTGGACTTGACTTGCGCTTGACCAGCAGGAGTGGGCCGAGAGCATGATCAGCATGGTCCATTGCGCACATTCGAATTGAACAATGAGTGTACTAGAGTGGATTAGTGCCTCCGTATTATAGTGGTACCGGCGTCGGTTTTGACGGTTTTCAACTTTATTTCACTCCCACAGTCCAGCCGACAGTCTTCACTCTGTATAGTGGACACCCCTAACTATCAGAGAAACTGCGCGCCGTTTTTGTATCACTACTTGTATGTGACCTTCGCGATCTTCGCGAAGAAAAGCGCCGCTCCGGGCGCCGCGCGGGCCGCGGGGCTTCCCAATGCCGCCCGCGCGCCACTGGCGCGAGCACGCGGCCGCCTCGAACGCCGCTGGCTGTGGTGCAAATGCAGCCTTCGTCACGTTTGTGTCGGGGGACAGATACGTCCCAGGTGCCGTTTGCCTCCGTCGCTCAATAGCTGGTGCTGGCAACCGCTGTCCGATGGACGTTGTCTACGACGACCGTTTGCCCGAGCGCAATCTGAGTGCGGACTCGTTCGCCCTCCTCGCAAATACCTTTGGTGCCGAGCGGGTCTTCTCGCTCGCTCGCATCATGGCCGATCACCCCACGAGCATCGCGGACATGCACTACTCAGCGCCTTCAGCTCGAGTGCGACGTGGGCGCGGCCTCTTTGAGAGAGGTCCGGAGCACATGGCCACGCACGCCAAGCTGTGGCTGTGGGGGTTGCCACGGTCGCGCTCGGTGGTTCTTGATTCCGATATGGTGGTGCGAGGTGCGCTCGATTGGCTGCTCACATTTGATCTTGACGAGCACGAGGTGGCTGCTGCTGGCGCCGTGCGCAAGGGTGCCCTCAGCTTCTTCAACTCGGGTCTGATGATTATCCGGCCGGGCGCGGCGCTTCTTCACAATCTGACGAGGGTGGCGATGATGGCAAGGTCGGGCACGGTGCTCGATAGCCGCGGCGATGCGCGCACGCCCGCCAATGTCGGCGAGAAGATCTTTGGCGACCAATCGCTACTCAACTTGTACTTTGGGCCCCGGTGGAAGTCATTGCCCACCGCGACGGTTGTGGCGGCGTCGAATCGCGTGAATATCAACGCTGAGAGCCTGATGGCCAGCGACCCGGCGGTGATCCACTTTCTCTCCGAGCCCAAGCCATGTGGAGACTTGATTGCATCTGATGTCCTATGATTGCATCCCTCATCAGGTGATCCACTTTCTCTCCGAGCCCAAGCCATGGAGCCGGGCGGCCCTGCGCATCGACGCGCTCACCCGGCAGCCGTTGGCGACGGCACCCTCGTCCGCCCATGCAAAGCTGTGGTGGCAACTGTGTGGGGACAAGCTCGCCGACCTTCCGGTGAAGGCGGTCGGTAGGTGAGATGTTGCGGTCTGATGCATGTTGCGGTCTGAAAAAGCAATTTTCGCGTGTGACGTGCGCACACCAATTGGCTGGCACACACATATCTTCAGTTCTTCATTTACTCGATTACGGTCAGACATCAGTCACCCTCAACACAATTGTGGCGCCACAGGCTTTATCCTTAAACCGAAAACCCCTACAAATTGTAACCGAACCCGTAACCATAACTCTAGTTGGCCCGACTTTATGGACGCTGGTGAATACGCTCCCTTGCTCGTGTTGGAGCTGACGGACCGCGGGCGCGCGCGCGCTCGCCGCGACTGCAGATGGATCTCGTGTCGAGCTCGCGTTTTCGTTTCCTACCGGTAAGTCGTTTTGCAAACGAATTTAGCGACTCATCACGATGCGCGCCGAACACGCCCGTTCGCCGCCGACAGGTCCGCGCGGGGATATGGGCGTGCACCCGTCGAAATCCCCGGGCTCGTCGCCGACCGAGTCGTGCAGACGTGCGGACCGGGCGGAAGCCGAGCCGTGGTACGTCTCGCTGTGCTACGCGCTCCTGGACGTTTTCTTCTCGCTCTACGCCCGGAGCTGGCCGCTCACGTTGTCCTGCTACGTCTTCTTTGCGGTGCCGCTCGAGCTCGCCTTCTGGCTCCACACGCGTCGCTTCCGCCACGTGCGCAGCCTGGCGCCGAACTGTATGTTCACCGGCTGGAAGGACTCGCGGGAGGCTCGCCGGTGCTGGGAGCGCGTGCTCAAGGAGGACTCGGCCGAAGCGATCGAGCGCGGGCTCCGCTCCTGGTTCGCGGGTGAGGGCGAGATGGGCGCCGATGATGTCGCCAGCGTCCTCTCGCTCCTCATCTACAACTCGCATCTGGCGGACCTGGGCGAGGCGAAGTGCGCCGTGATCGAGTCGATGGTCCAGATGGTCGAGGCGGTGCGCTCATTGCATGCTGATTGCCTCCCTCATTGCATGCTGATTGCCTCCCTCATTGATCGAGTCGATGGTCCAGATGGTCGAGGCGGTGCGCTCATCGCATGCTGATTGCCTCCCTCATTGCATGCTGATTGCCTCCCTCATTGATCGAGTCGATGGTCCAGATGGTCGAGGCGGTGCGCTCATTGCATGCTGATTGCCACTGATTGCGACTGATTCGGGCACCCTTGACTGGACCTCGCCCAATCTCCCGCAGGTGCTGGGCAAGCGGCTGCCAGAAGGGCGCAACCCGCAGCTGCGCTGCATCGCGAGCTACGTCTTCGACGGGCTGGAAGCATGCAACAAGCCTCTCGTGTACTATCTGTACATGCAGACGCTCGAGGGGATCATCTGGTGCGTATGAGCGCATGCTGAGTGCCATGCTGAGTGCCATGCTGAGTGCCATGCTGAGTGCCATGCTGAGTGCCTGCTGAGTGCCTGCTGAGTGTCTTCCTCATCAGACGATCGGGGCGATCATCTGGCGCGAGTGCCGGCGTCCGTGATTGCATCTGATTGCATGCTGATTGCATGCTGATTGCATCTGATTGCATCTGATTCCATGCTGATTGCATCAGATTCCATGCTGATTGCATCTCTGAGCGCATGCTAATGACCTCCCTCATCAGGTGGGTGTACCGGCGTGTGGGCTTGGAACTCCGTTGCTCCCGCGGCGAGAACGACGAGCAGCGCCTCGAGTACTGGTACCTGCCCCCACCTCGGCTCTCTGATGACCTCTGATGACCTCTGATGACCACTGATAGGCTCGAGTACTGCCATCCTCGGCTCTCTGATGACCTCTGATGACCTCTGATGACCGCTGATTGCCTCCCTCATCAGGTACCTTCCCCCTCGGCTCTCTCGCTCGGACCCGAGCGCGCCCACGATGACGCCCATCGTCGTCCTGCATGGCGTCGGCGGTCTGCTCCCCTATTGCGTCTTCATCCTGCATTTGGCGTGGTGCACCCGCGGCGCAATCATCGTGCCTCTCTTTCCACAGTGCTCCCTCTCGTCCATCCCGGCGGTTACGTTTGCACACCGGCCGCCCACGCCGAGCGAGATCGCGGGCCAGGTGCGTGATTGCATCTCCGAGTGCATGCTGATGACCTCTGATGGCCGCCCACGCCAAGCGAGATCGCGGGCCAGGTGCGTGATTGCATCTCCGAGTGCATGCTGATGACCTCTGATTGCCTCCCTCGTCAGTTGCGCGAGATGCTCGATGATGACTTCATATGTTGACCTCTGATGATGACCTCTGATTGCCTCCCTCATCAGGTGCGCGAGATGCTCAGCCAGTGCGGCGCTTCGAGGGCGGGGTTCGTCAGCCACTCGTTTGGGACGGCAGTCCTCGCCGCGATCCTCAAAAAGGCACCGGAGGTGGCAGTCGCATTCACGATGGTCGACCCGATCTGCTTCCAGCTGCACACGTCGGCGATCGTGTCCAACTTTCTGCTCGCGGAGCCGGTGTTCAGCCACAAGACGTTTGGCGACAACTGGGTGCACTACGCGCAGAAGATGGGCGCCACACTCGAGCTCTCGCTGCAGGTGCGTCGGGGGACCTCCCTCTGAGGGCCTCCCTCATTGCATGATGAGTGCCTCCCTCATTGCATGCTGATGGCCCTCCCTCATTGCATGCTGAGTGCCTCCCTCATTGCATGCTGAGTGCCTCCCTCATTGCATGCTAATTGCCTCCCTGCAGGACGCATTTCGTCGACGCTTCTGGTGGGCCAATCACTACTTGGCGCCGTCAGATGTCCCTTGCAAGTCGATCGTGATCCTCGAAGGGCGGGACACCGTCGCCGACGTGCACGAGGTGCGCCGACAGCTACTACTGATGGCGGCCGCTGACTGCGTCTGATTGCTTTCCTCATCAGGTGCGTCGACAGCTGCTGGAGTGGCAGCCGATGTGATTGCATCTCCGAGTGCATGCTGATGACCTCTGATTGCCGCCCTCATCAGGTGCGTCGACAGCTGCTGGAGTGGCAGCCGATGTGATTGCATCTCCGAGTGCATGCTGATGACCTCTGATTGCCGCCCTCATCAGGTGCGTCGACAGCTGCTGGAGTGGCAGCAGGCTTTAGCAGCCGATGAGAAGCATTTAGCGCCTATGAAGCGTGCGCCGCGCATGCAAGTCGAGTACCACGAGGTGCGTGCTGATGACCTCTGATGGCCACTACTGATGAACACTGATGAACACTGATGGCCATGATGGCCACTGATGGCCACTGATGGCTACTGATCAACACTGATCGCCACTGATCGCCACTGATGGCCACTGATGGCTACTGATGACCACTGATTGTCTCCTTCATCAGGGCTACTTCCACGGCCAGATCTTCGCCTTCGTCACGGAGCAGCGACGGATGATCAACGACCTGCTCGCCTCCATCGCAGAGACGCATGCAAACGAGGCCGCCGCCGATCTCGCGCTTCGGGAGGAGATGGCCCGCGCTGCTGTCCCCCGATGCATGCAGAGCCTCACGGTCAGCGCACCGGCCACCGCCAAACTTCGTGTGTCTCTGTCCTCGGCCACCGCCCCCTCGGCCTCTGCCTCCTCGGCCACTATCTCGGCCACTATCTCGGGTACATCTCCGTCGGCTGCCGCTCCCTCGGCCACTATCTCGGCCACTATCTCGGGTACATCCCCTTCGTCTGCCGCTCCCTCGGCAGGGGTGCCCGCCGCTTCGGCAGCCCATGGCGCGATGGAGACGATCAGTTGCGCGATGACCGGTGGTATTGTGCGCCGTGTTCGGATGGCCGATGCCCTCAAACGGCAGGCGGCGTCTCGGAATGCATCGGACGACGAGATGGAGACGGCCAGTATGGAGTCGTCCGCGTGGTCATCAGTGCCCACTGATGGCCACTGATGACCAATAAATGCCTCCTTCATCAGTATGGAGTCGTCTGCAGTGGTCTCAGCCAGAGCGGTCCGAGGCGACGTGGTCCATTCACACCTTCGATGGATGGAAGGCGTGAATGGAAGGCGTTAATGGAAGGCGTGAATGGCATCACGGCTGCACGGATACCGAGGACGAGTCTCGTCCATCGGCGAGATTGGACCAGATCGCTGTGAATTGAAGGCGAGAATGGAAGGCGAGATTGGACCAGATCGCTGTTAGCACATCAACGTGGCGGAATTAGGCAAGTCACACTTATAGGTGCATGCTGCTGGCCTGGAGCCGGGTATGATGCGGTGGCGAATCTGATATGTATTTTGGCGAACATCTTGCTGGGAGGAGCACGATGATATGTAGATTGGGACGACTAGGCTGCGCATGTTAAGGGACTTTTGGCTCTTGCTGCGAGTGGACAGCGCTGTATGTTCTGTGGTGGGCGTGAGTAGGGCGTGAGGAGTGTGGCGATCGCTGAAAGTGTGGTTGTGGCGAAAGCCATGGGCGAGAGCGTGGGGGGGCAACGCGTGTGGCACTTTGTGGGCGGGCCCCGGCTCTGGAGCTCTCGAGCTGCGGCCTGCGCGGAGGATGCCCATGCGCCATCGGCGGCGGCAAGTGACCGGACTCCCGAACGGAAATGCGAAACTCCCGAAGTGCGAAAGTTGTTATGAAAATTTTATGAGCACGGGGCCGAGCTGTCCGCGTCGGCCCGGTCGCCGGAAAAACGCCGGTTCGCGCGTGTTGCGTTTATGTAGAACGTGTATCTATCTTCTATCATTAGTTTAATGTAGAATCTTGAATCTATCGGTACGGCCGTGTGCGTAGCTACCTCTATACGTCTATAGACTTCTGATGTCGAGCCGTGACCGGACCGGTATCCTGCTGAGAAAACCGGCGACCACTGCACACGGCGAGCAACCATCCATACATGCCAACGAAGACCATCCAGAATGCAGCATGCTCAGCTCTGGGTGCGTAGCTCGTGGCCGCAAATTGCCGCAACTGCTCCCGAATCGCAGGGTCAACTGGGAGACGTCAGGGTCAACTGGTCTCGAGTCAGCAGCACCAGCTGATCCATGGCCGCCTCCACATTGTTGCTGTGGTCGGCGAGGATGATCGAGAGGATCTCCTTGTCATATGTCGGGAACATGGCGGCGAGCATCTCGACGCCGTCGTCTGATGCGGGAGGCGCGGTAGGCGCGGTAGGCGCGGAAAGCGCGACGGCGACCGGCACCACGATCGGGGTCGAGTCATTTCTTCGAGTCATTCCTGTACCAGCTGAGCCGGTCCTTGAACAGCACCATGTACCACCGCGGAGCATCCGTGCGGCGGTTGCAGAGATGATCAAGAAGCCCTCCTTGAGGCGTGACCGGGGCCGCTCGGGTGGCAACAGGACAGCAAACTCCTTTTGCAACGCCAGGACGGCCTCACCTTGACCACCTAAACCACCTTGACCACCTAGACCACCTTGAGCCCGTTGACGCACCACCGCTTCACGGCGCTCACGCCAATCGCACACTTCGCCATCACCAATGCGCCCGCCTTCTACCGCCTGTTGAATCGCGGTCAGAGCGAACCGGTTGGGAACGAGCAGCTCAACAAGTATTTGGCCTCCCTGCGGTGAGTTGATGTTGTGACGAACTTGTACGTGAGCAGGCTGATGCGTAGCAGCAATGCGCTCGCGCTCGGCTTCAAAGTGCTGCAAGATGTATTCACGCTCGTATGTATGCCCATCCACAGCAAGAACTGGATCGACCATCAGCTCTCCATCCTGCATGCATTGGCACTGCATCAAGTTGCGCTCGTTGTCGGTCAGCGGTATTGTCAGCATCAGCGGCATCGCGCTGAATTGGCGCATGTATGCCAGCTGCCAGTCCCCCGGATCCACATCAGGGAGGTGCACCACCGGAAAGCGGCGACAGAGCGCGGTGCACAAGGATTGCACGCAGTCAAAGCGCAAAACATGGGCACCAGCCAGCCTGCGCGACGAGTTCGGGTGCAAGTCCAACATAAAACACGGTGTACTGGTGTCTGCTCCGATGACGCAAAGCACCGTCTCCGGCGGCTTCGTAAGCACGTAGCTGGCTGCCGTGTGCGGTGCAGCCGGCGGCTGAAGCGCTTGCATGAAGCACGCTGCCCGATCATCTTCGTTGCCTGACAGCAAGTATTCGCTGCAAGTGCCGCGGAATAGTTTCTGTCGCAGCTCGTGAGTCGCAGGTAACGCATCCATGACTTCGCTTGAAGAGCGGTGCTGAGATGCTGGATTATGGCTGAGCGCTCGAACGTGAGCGTCCACTCCCTGTTTGACCACCCGAACAAGCGCATCTGCAAGCTCAGCTGAGTTGAGGTGTGGAGGGCTCAAAGCAAGGCTGCCAGGTTGCGCAACTAGGCCCACACCAAACGTGCAAAGCCTCTGGAGCATTTCGAGCGCTCCAAAGCAGGCGATCGTAGTGCAGGCGGACTTCCCTTCGTCAGCTGTGTACTGACTGACAGGAGCCATGGCAACGACGCGTCCGAAACTGCGCTCATCCTGTAGGGCCTGCGCAGCCTCCTGAATCTGGGCGTCGTTCTCTTGGCTTTGTTGATCGGAGGCAGCGGCGTTCCCCGTCGTCGCACCCTCGCGCTCCATGACCAAGGGGGAGACTCCGAACAAGCTCCCGACCCTCTCGCGTGCTGTGACGATGGAGTTGTTCCCGAGGTAGAGGGTGGTCACCATCGCGTTGATCTTCAGCGCCTCCGCGATCGCCTTGGCTCCGTAGTCGCCGATGTTGTTGGAGTACAGGCTCAGGGTGGTCAAGACCGCCATGCCTGACTTGAGGGCATCAGCGATAGCCTTGGCACCCACGTCCCCGATCTCGTTGCCCCCGAGCCAGAGCTTGGTCAGGACCGCATTGACCTTCAGCGCCTCCGCGATCGCCCTGGCACCCTCATCCCCGATGCTGTTGTTTGAGAGGAAGAGGGTGGTCATCACCGTGTTGACCTTCAGCGCCTCCACGATCACGATGGCACTCTCAACCCCGATGGAGTTGTTCCCGAGGTTGAGGGTGGTAACCACCGCGTTGACCTTCAGCGCCTCCGCGATCGCCTTGGCACCATCGTAGCCGATGGAGTTGTACTGGAGGTCCACCGAGGTCAATACCGCCATGAACTGCAGGTCTGACCCGATCAGGATAGCGTCGGCGGGTTGCAGGCCCCTGCTCGAGAAGTCGGCCTTCGTCTGGTCGCGTTTCATGCCCGAGAGCATGATGCCCCTCTCCGCGCCGATCTTGGCGAGCATCGTGGCCGACTCAACGTCCAGGCTGTTCTTGAGCAGAGTGAGCTCTGCGATCGAGAGAACGGCGCCGTCCAACATGACCGTGCGAAAGGTCGTGTTCGTCTTGAGCGCCTCGACCATCGCCTTGCCGCTCCCCACGCCGAGCTCGTTGCCACCCAAGTCGAGCTGCCTCAGCCTCGTGTTCGCCTGGAGCGCCTCGACCATCTTCACACCCTCGCCATCAGTCAACTCGTTCCCTCGCAGGCTGAGCGACACCAGCCCACGCATCAGCTGCGCCACGGCAGCGACCATCGTCGGCCGATCTCCCCCAAATAGCTTCTTGCTCAGGTCGAGCTCATCATCCACCCCGGCCGTCTGCTTCAGCCCCTTGCCAAAGGCGTCGCCCATCTCGCTGCCGAGCGTGACCGCGTTGGCCCAAAACGCCGGCCATTGCCACGGTGGCGGCGACCCCTCAGGGAGGCGGTACTTGCCCGAGCAGATGGCCTGCGCGGAAAAAAACTCCTGGAAGGACAGGTGCGCCGACTGCATCTGGAGCGGCTCGACCTGCAGCAGGCTGAGAAGAGGGAGCCTATCCTGCCCCAATCGCTCGCGAACCTGCGCGACCGCCGCCCGCTCCTCATCGCGCAGCGCCTGGACCGCGCAGTCCAGGGCAGGAAGGCGCTCCGCGTCCATGTGCGCCCGGCAAGCAGCTTCATCCAGCCCGGACGATGCGAGCTTCTTGGGGTACAGCCACCCCGTTGTGCCGTCCGCCAGCTTGACCTTATATTGAGTGCTTGATTTGTCGTACTCGACGATCACGCCGTGTTGGCCCTTCCACGCGCCATCCAGCAGCTCCACGTAGTGGCCCTTCTCCGGCCGGCCCTTGAACGTCTTGAAGAGGTTCGACACCTTCGACATCTTCGCCACCTTCGCATCCAGGTTGGCGAGCGTCCCCGGCGGCGCAAAGGCGCCCAGCGCCGCGCGGAGGAGCTGCACCTCGGTGATCACGCGCGCCTGCGCCACGTGCGCCTCGAAGAACACAACTTCCAGCAGCGTGCGCACTTCTGCCGTCACGACGCCGCCGCGCGCGAGCATCGCGTCCGATGCGAACGCGTACAGCTCGGCGACCGTCTTCGGCATGCCCAGCCCTTTGCGGATCTCGAAGACCGACGCGACCATCGAGAGCATCAGCGGGTTGGCCGTGACGCGATGCCGCATTGTCGGCGCAGCAGGGTCCGTGCTCGTTGGCATGCGCTCGACAAAGGTCATCACCTGCCTCACGTCCCCCTCATTCCCCAGCCGCTGCAGCAGCGCCTGCTCCTGCTGCGCCTCGGTCAGCGGCGCCAGCTTCAGCAAGTGGAAGCCGGAAAAGCGCGCCTCGTCCACGCCCGCCGGCCGCGAGGTGCAGAGCATCACGTGGCCCTGCGGTGCCAGCACCTCGACGACTTGCTGCTCAATCTCGGCGCGCTTGGTGCCCGCCTCGTCGAGCCCGTCGAGGAGGAGCAGCGCTCGCCGCGCCATCATCGCCTGGCGCAGCAAGCGGTGCACCTCGGGCCTCTCAGTGAGGCTGAGGTACGCGTCGACCCAGTTCCAGTGCGACGCGAACGCGTCAGGTGCATCGCGCAGCTTCGCCTGGAGCAGCTGCACCTTGATCACGATGGGCACCAGCTCGGCGCGATCGAGCGCCAGTACCACCGCCTGGCTGATGAGCGTCGTCTTGCCCGCTGCGGGCGGCGCGGTGAGCAGCGCGGCTCCCGGAGCAGTGATCGCCTCGCCGAGGCTTCGTGAAGCGTGCAGCGAGTGCAGCCAATCGCTCAGGCCGCGCACGTCGCGCACGCCAGCCAGATTGGCATCTCCCATCACTTTGATGGCCACACACTGCTGCAGCGCATCCAACGGATTGCCGGAGAGCGCATCGAAGATCTGCGTGTGCTGCTTGCGCAGCTCCCGCGTCCACCACCCGCTCAGCGCCTCGAAGGCGGTATGCGGCAGCTCGCGCGGCGCGTGGTTCCACGGATGCAGCGTGAGCGTGGCAGGTGGCTTGCCGCCGCCCTCCAAGAAGGTGAGGCGGTGGCGGAGGCCATCGGCGCCCGTCGAGGCCACGTCGGCATCGCGCCAGCCGCCGGCCGTACGCACGGTGAGCGGCTGGCCGGCGGCGTAGCGCCGGGCACCGCTGGCGCCGCTGGAGCGCAGCGCCGCAGTGAGCTCGGCCTCGAGCGCGACGGGCTTCAGCCTCTCGACCGCCGCACGCACCTTGTCGAGCGCGGCTTGGCGCTGCTTGGGATCGCCCTGTTGTTGTGTTTTGAAGTGCGGCGCCGCTTTGTCCACGCACGACTGCACGGCGCCACCCGCCTCGCGCGCCGCGTGCGCGATGCTTTGGTACCGCGCCGCGCCGTCGGCGATCTCGCTCGCACGCTCGCCCACGGCGCGCAGAGCCGACTCTGACTCCATCTGCCGAGCATCATCCGCCAGGCGACGTGCGGGCTCGGCGAGGTCGCGAAGCGCACGCGCATCCCCGATGAACGCGGCCTCCCAGCCGGCAGCGGGCGGCCGCCACGGCAGCACCGCCTGGCTGCATCGGTCGTAGGCGAGCTCGGCGTCGTCGCCGCCCGTGACGGCGGCGGCGACGCGCCCCCCGGTCGCATCGACGACGCCAAAGCGCGGCCCGCCGCCCGCGTCGTTCCCCTGCCAAGAGAGCAAGAGCAGCGGCTGTCCCTTGGCGAGGCGCAGCGGCGCGGCGGCGGGCGCATCGACCTGCGGCAGCGGCTCCGCCGGCGCGACCGTCGCGCTGTGTGACGCCATCTGAAGTGCCCCGAGCGTCTTTGTCAGCGCACCGACGGTGTCGTGCACGTACTTCGTGTACAAGCCAACAACCACGGGGTGATCGCCCTTGCTCGTGAACTTGGACTTGTTGATCCGCTCAATGTCGGCAGCAACATCGAACTCGCCTACCTCAACCTCAATGGGTGTTGCGTCCGCGTCGCTGCTCAGCGCAAAGACCTTGGGCTGAAGCTGATCGAGGTGCACCCGGAGCGCGGGGTAGGCCGTCAAGCGCTTCATCAGCTCCCGGCTCAAGGAGTCCTCGCAGCAGCACCTGCGTGGGACAGTGTGGCAGCCGCGTGAGGGATGAGAGGGGATCCTATCACATCTGTGCAGAATAGAATGGGCAGCGCTCACCATCCACGAGAAAAGTACGGCGTTTCGTTGTAGAGCGTGTCGAGCCCCTCGCAAAGGCCGGGCCAGGCACCCGCATTCTTTGCCGCGACGGCAGAGGCGTGCGAGGCAAAGCGCACAATGGGGGGGCTGTGGCTTAGGTCGCAGCTCTCGATAATTCCGAACCCGATGAGCGCCGCGCGTACCTTGTTCTCGTCGACGTTTGCGCTCAACTTGAACAAGCAGACAACGCCATCGAACTCGGCTGGCCGGGGTGGGATCTCCTCGATCTGCAGCACGGTCGTTGCAAGGATCGACGCATAGAGCTGATTCATCGCCCCACCCTCGAGTGCGAGCTTAAAGGAAGCACTCTGCTCCGGTGTCCTTGGTGCCTGATACAGCGATCCAAAGTCCCAGAACAAGGCTTCGATTCGAATGGCCATCCGCTTCAACGCGCGTCGAAGCACGCGGAAGCGCGAGCCCTTCGGATCCGGATCGCCTGCCATGAGCCAGCCATAGGTCAGCGCGCCGATGCTCCGATCTCCACGCTCGACAAGCGCTACGGCCTCTTGAGGGTTCAGCAGCGGCGACGGCGAGACCCCGCTCCTTTCAATCTCCTCGAGCGCTTGGCGATTCGGCATCTTGAAGTTGTCCAGCTGCTTCATCAGCCACTCCACGCGTAGCAACCGGATCGCTCCGCTCAGAAGGACTTTTATGAGGATGGTGTCGAGCTCTGAGAGCGCCTGATGCAGCTTTGGCGGCAGCAGTGCACAGCCGTCCATAGTCGTTCGAAATACCATAGGCTGGCGAGGTGAGTTGTCAGCTTCGAGAATCGCCCGATTCACATTGCGCACATTCAGCGCATCGGCTGAGCTCGACGGTCCTGATGAAGACGGCCCACGCGGCGCGAAGGCCTGCACGATCACGTCGATAATGGAGCTGCCGATCTCGAAGATCGGGTTCCTCGTCTCGGCCGACGCCTCTGCCGGCGCCGGCTCTGCCTCCGTCGCCGCTCCGGCCGCCGGCTCCACAACTTCCGTAGGCGCGCTGTCGGTCGTCTCGGGCACTGGCTCGACGACCTTCGCGTCTTCGGGAGTTGCCTCCGCGCCTTGCTCCACAGCGCGAGATGGTGATCTCGGAGGGCCCTCCAGGTCCTGGATGAATGGCTCGGCTTGCGCGCGAGGCTTGCTCGCGGCGCAGCCGCCCCCTCGGACGCGCACCATCCCCGTCAGTCGCTCCTCCGCCGCCTCAGCATTCGCCTCCGCCTCCGCCTCCGCCTCGACCGCTGCCTGGGCCGATTGCGCCGCCACTGCAACGGCGTCGTCAACGTCGTCGATGTCGTCGAGATTGGTGTCGTCTCCGTCATCGCAGGCATCAGGCCGCACGGGGCCAAGTGCCTCGGATACCTCGTCGACAGCAGGAGCAAGCGTCAGAAGCTTCCTCAACTCCTTCCAAAGAGTCGCTCCGCCGTCCTTGGGCTGCACACGAATGCGTGTCCCGGAGCGCTTGATGACAGTGCCTGTGATTTCGACTCTCTTATGCTTGAAGCGCACGTAGTCGCCCTCCTTCGTGTCCATCGGTCGGGTGGCGGGTTGGTGATTTGGGGACGGGACAAGGAGACGATCGCGATTAGACCATCGTGAGCCGTTGAGCTCATCACGACGCGGATTCATCTCGGCACATATTTTGGCTTGTGGAACGAGGAGAAATTTGCTTGACCGTTTAGCACTGCGGACAAGGTAGAAGGTTACACATGTCGCTTTCCACTTTTATTCTCTCACCGCGTCTCAGGACTCAGCTGTACATGTACCTTGTACGCTGTGCGCTGTGACCAACAGCCCGCGTACCCGTGCCTATCACGTATCAGGCTGATATTTTGGTTTTGGTTTTGCCTGGGCAAAAAGGCGTTCGAAGCCAGGCTAGTCTGGGCATATAGGTTATGGCGAGCTACAATATAAAACTGCCTTCCTTTTCGCCCTTTTGAGATACACATTACTGACATGTGATTGTACCGTCGGGGGGCCAACGACAGGCCAGAAAGGGCTGGTGTTCCGTCCCCGCGGCGCTGTGTCTCGGTTCACGACCACGATACATCCACAACTCTATCACAGTAGAAACACGACACACGCCACACAAACCACATGCTACCTCACGTGCTCTTTATACTTGTTGTGCTCCTTGTATCTCGTTGTATCTCGTTGTATGAGACTCGTTATCTCGTTGTATCTCGTTGTATCTCGTTGTATCTCGTTGTATCTCGTTGTATCTCGACCCTGCATCACACATCTCCTGCCTTTGTATGATGTATCTCGTTATCTCCTTGTATCTTCCTTGTGCTCGTTATCTCGTTGTATCTCGTAATCCCCTGCATCACACATTGCTTTTGTAGATCTCGTTATCTCGTTTATCTTCCTTGTGCTCGTCATCTCGTTGTATCTCGTAATCCCTTGCATCACACATCTCCTGCCTTTGTATCTCGTTATCTCCTTGTATCTTCCTTGTGCTCGTCATCTCGTTGTATCTCGTAATCCCATGCATCACACATCTTTGCCTTGTAGTATCTCGTTATCTCGTTGTATCTCGTTTATCTCACTTATTGTAGGCGGTGTTCATGCTCTTTTGTCCGTTTCATGAAGGCACGTGCTCGATCGCTGCAGTTCCCTGTGGCTCGATCAGATCCTTCTGCGGTTCACGATAAACGATGACGAACGTGACTTGTCTAGGAGCAGATCCCCGTTTGCCTTGCCAAGGACGCGCACCATGCCGGCTAGCACACCCTGCGGCGCGGTCAGAAGGTCGTACGGCGCTCCGTGTTCGAGGAGCTTGCCCTCGCCCATGACCAGAAGCCTGTCGTAGTCGATGACAGTGTTCAGCCGATGCGCAATTGTGAGCAGCGTACGGCCGCTAAACTCGTCGCGTAGCAGCGTCTGGATCGCATCGTCCGAGTGGTCGTCGAGATTCGACGTTGCCTCGTCCAGAATGAGGATAGGCGCGCGCTGGAGCAACGCGCGAGCAAAGCAAAGGCGCTGCCGCTCGCCCGACGAGAGGTTGGTGCCGCCCTTGGCGACGTCGAACTCGAGCATCTGCTCGGGCATCTGCACGCGGCTCAGGCAGTTCCTGAGCTCCTTTTCGGGCACCTTGCCGAAGGGATCGAGGTTGCGCGCGACGGTGCCTTGGTGCAGGACCGGGTCCTGAGGGATGATCGCCAGCGCGCGGCGGAGCGCGCGCAGCCCGAGCTGGCCGATGTCCCTGCCGTCGATGGTGATGGTACCACTCGTCGGTTCGACGAGACGGAAGAGCGCCAAGATGAGCGTGCTCTTGCCCGCGCCGGTGCGACCAACTATGCCCACCTTTTGGTGCGCCTCAATGGTCGCCGAGAAGTGAGCAAGGCTGAGGGGTAGACCGGCGCGGTAGCTCATGCACACGTCCTTGAAGACGATCGCGCCTCCGCACGGCCACTCCGAGACGGTCGGGTCGGTGGCCAGTTTGTGCGGCGCCTCCTGCTCGATGCCATGAAACTCGAGCAGCCGCTCGAGTGAGGCCATGTCCTGGCGCACCTGCACGTAGAAGTCGGCGAGCACGCCGATATACGAAGGCATGGACAACGCATACATGAGCGCTAGGCTGCTCTGCTCGGGCGATCGGTCGAAGCGTGTGCCGACCACCACGAACATGGTCGTCATTGCGAAGACAGAGGAGAGGAAGGAGCCTATGTGCCCAGACCACGCCTGCAGCGCCCGCACATAGTAATGGAGCTTCGCCCACTCCTCGATGTTGGCTGACTGGCGCGCCGCGAAAAAGGCTTGGAGCCTCATCGCACGAATGAGCGCTGTGCCATCCTTGTTCTCGGAGACGGCCGACAAAATGGACGACACGGTGTTGTTGGCCATGCGGCGGGCCTCGCGGACAAGAAGCCAAAGGAAAGTATCATGATCACCAAAACGATCACCAAGATTGGCACGACTATGGCAACATAGATGAACAGGCTCAGCGAAATGCCGATAGAATTCGCGACTGTATCGATGTCCATGGTGAGCCTAGTGTCGACCACCTGCAGGTCGGAGGTGAAGCGGGAGAGGATGCGGCCGCTCGGCGTCTTCTCGAACCACGAGAGCGGCGCGTGGACAATACGCTTGATCATTTCAATATGAAGCGTGCGCGACGCCTTGACGCCGATGATAGAAGCCCAGACGGAGGTGAGGACGTGGAACACCACGTGCGAGAAGCCCAGCGCAAAGTAGATGCCCACGAAGCCACCGTGCGCCAAGTCAATCTTGAAGACGGGCTCGGTGCGCGAGGGCGAGGACGGCGCGGCGGCGCGCGGCGTGCTGTTGGGCACGAGGGTGAGCGACGTGTTGTCGGGCAGAGTGACGGGGTATGGCGGGTTCTGGGGCAAGCTAGCGATCCAAAGGGTCAGCCACACGTCGGTGAGCAAGTACGCCGTCCACGTGACGATGAGGAGCCCGAGCCATACGAAAAGTTGAGGGTAGCCGAGGGCCGAGAGGAATTGCCAGTACACACTGGCCGAGAAGCCGCCCGTGTTCACCGCCTCCTTGATGTGCAGCTGCGACGGGATCGCTGTACCCTCCGCGCCACCGCTGCCCTTCTTCTCCTCACCTGCGCCGCCGCTGCTGTCCACGAGATCATCGACGGAGCCACCGCCGTTGGTGATCCGCGCTGCGAGTTCACCACCATCTTCGAGGATCTCTGTGACCAATTGGTCGGAAGTGAGGTTGCCCTCATCAAGTGTGAGCACCCGATCAAAGGCTCGCAGGTGATGCAACTGATTGATGGCCACTAGTGCCGTGCGCCCGCCACAGACTTTGCCTCCGCCGCCGCCATCGCCGCTGCCGCCTTTGTCGCCTCCGCCTCTGCAGCTCCCCTCGCGCACATACCGTTCTAGCGAGGCGAGGATCAGGGCGCCCGTGCGCGTGTCGACTGCCGAGAGAGGATCATCGAGTAGAAGCAGCTGTGGCTGGCCGTAGAGCGCTCGGGCGAGGGCGATGCGCTGCTGCTGCCCGCCGGATAGAGTGAACCCGCGCTCGCCCACCTCCGTTAGCAACCCACGGGGCATGCTGGCCAGGTCGGCGCTCAACTCGCAATCGGCGACCACGCGCTCGAGCAGGGCCGCGTTGTACTGGCGGCCGGTGATAATGTTATCCTCGAGCGTCCCCGCGATGGTGAACGGGCGCTGTGGCACGATGGCGACGTCGGGCGTGGACGCGATCGAGCCACTCAGCAAGAGCGCTTCGTTCCACGCGGCCGCAAGTAGCGACGACTTGCCGCTGCTCATCGGCCCGATGATCGCCACCAACGAGCCAGCGTTCAGCGTGAGTGAGAGCGCGGGCAGAACGGACGTCATAACGTCAACGCGTTCGTCTGAGCTGTGAAGGGTGAGCTGTGAAGGCTTCGTCCGAGTGACGTTCTGAACGGGTTGCGAGAAGGCTTCATCTGCACTCGCAAGGCATTGCGAGAAGGCATCGTCGTCCGCTGCCCCTTGCTTCAGAGAGGAGCCGGGGCCCGACACAGACGGATTTCGGCGGAAGCCGATGTTGCCCCGTCTGGAGCGAATGGCAGGTGAGCGAGGCAGGCGAGTGGCAGGTGAGCGAGGCTGGGCGACCTGCGGCTTTGGCGACGAGTCTGGCCAACTAATGGAAGCATCCTGGAGCACGAGCAGCGGCATGCGCCCCTCCGAGGCTGAGGGCGGCTCCGAGGCTGATGGCGGCTCCGAGGCTGAGGACGGCTCCGAGGCTGAGGGCGGCTCCGAGGGCGGCGACACCAGCGACGGCTCGCCGGCCGTGCCGCCGGCCGCCGCGCTTGCGAGGGCGCTCGCGCCGCAGAGCGGCTGGAGTGGAGCTTGCTCGGGCAGCAGGAGGTAGGCACCGACGCGCCGGGTGGAGATGGTGGTCATGATCCAGATCTGTATGAGGCCGGGCACGAAGATGAACGGCACGCGCAGCGCAACTAACAGCAAAATGCTCGGCATTGCAATCTCCACCGAGAGGGCGCCCGTCAACGACAAGATGGTGCACATGGTGGCCGCGGCCAACAGATGGGAGGAGGCCGAGAGGTTCCACACGACGCTGATCATGACGCGGTACGCCATGAGAGAGCGCAGCTCAATGGCGCGCTTGAGCGCGCAGTGCTCCAGATACGCATCTTCCCAGCCCATCATCTTGACAACCTTGGTGCCGTCGATGATCTCGCGTGTCACTCCAACGGTCACTTCGGCAGCCTCGAGCATGGCCAGGTTGTGCTTCCCAATCATCATGGCGATGCTCATAGATACGATGAAGACGACGATCATGACGCCGAGGCCCGCGGGCCGCCGCCCGCAAGCGCGAAGAGCATGATTGTCCCACCCACGAGCTCGACGGCGCAGACGACCGCATTGGGAAGCATTCGAGCTAACTCGGCGATGCCGACGAGGTCCTTTCCGAAAAGTACGTGCTCGTACCCCTCCGAGGTGGCACCCGGGCGTAGCGTGCAGGCCTTGAGCGAGATGAGCTGCATCGCCGACGAGATGATCCGCAGGAGCGCCAGGTCGCCAGCATAGTGAAGCCCCTGCACGCGCGTCCATCCCTCGACGAGAATTGTGACCGACAGGCCGGCCACGTACCGGTACGCCTCGCCGTCTGAGGAGCCCCGGAGCGCGTGCACGGCGTAGCGCAGCAGCAGCGGGCGCACAACGGCGGCGAGAACGCCGTGCACGGCGAGCAGCGCGCAGCCGTACCGAATGTCAGGCCCACCAACTGTGAGGCACACGGTGATGAACGAGGGGCTGCTCTTCGGATCGGCAGCCTTGGCGCAGGTGGCGCGCTTCTTCTCGTCCTCCCACAATTTGATGGCGTTCGGGTGCAGGCTTGATGAACGCAGCCACTTGGGCGTCGACGGCAGGTCGGCCTTGGTCAGTGGCGCGCGCATGCCCCGCCGCACAAGTGGCGTCACCCAACCCTGCCAAAAGCGCAGGACGCACATTGCCTGGTCGGGCGACCAGCCATACTGCGTCTCGTTGGTCGTAGTGAGCCGCTCGACTTCGAGGCGCAAGACCGCGCTCTCGCTCCTCGCGGCCTCTGCTCGCTGGCGATCATCGGGGCTGTCCATGGTGGTTCCGGGACGAACTACATGACACCATGACTACATTCATCCCGGGACGGTTCATTCCGGTTCGTCCCGGAATGAATGTAGTCCGGGACGTTCCGGGACGAACATGGTGGTTCCGGGACGTCGGTCACCGTCGGCCTTTACTCTTCGTAAATGAATAAAGTTCCCCGAATAAAGGATTAAAAGCGCCGTCGGCGCATACTGATGCGGAGAAAGCCCATCATGGATTTCGACCCGATTCCAAGTTCAAGTTTTCAGTTCAAGTTCCTAGTTTTCTCATGAGCAATCACAATGTCGTTGGAAAATCACACAGATCGGTATCGAGTATCGGTAAATGACAGCCTCCTTGCAGCAGATAGCTCGTATATTCTTGGTTGATTTTCTGCTTAGATTACATAACTTCAGAGACATTCAGAGACCAGTAGAGCTCATCAGAGAGAGCAGTTTGTAGGTGTGTGACGAAAGCACGAAACCCATCGAAGCCGTTCTCGCGCTTCGAGTAATCGGGGCCTCCTCTGATCATGAGTGAGAGGGGATCGTCCTGCGAGGCGAGATTGCAGCCGAGATTAGGCCGAGATTGCAGGCGAGATTGGGCCGAGATTGGAGGCGAGAGGCGCACCGCGAAGGTGGCGTTGGTGAAGAGCTCGATCACGGCCATCCTGGTACGAGAGCTGGCTTTTTGGGTTCCAAAAGTGCCACACGAGCCAGTGAGCTCCAGTTCTCTCCCATCAGGAGGTTGAGCGGCCCGTCGGTCATGAGTGCGCCGCCACACGTCGGCGCTTGGCACCCGCCTCCGCCGTCGTCTGCTTCTGCGGCATCGTCACGGGTAGCGCAGGGGTTTCGTCACGGGTTGCCCATGGGTTTCGTCACGGGGCGCCCATGGGTTTCGTCACGGGTTGCCCATGGGTTTCGTCACGGGGCGCGCATGGGTTTCGTCACGGGGCGCGCATGGGTTTCATCACGGGGCGGCCAGAGGTTTCATCAGTGGCCATCAATCACACTCAGTGGCCATCATAGGTGCCAGGCCATCATCAGCAGAGGCCATCAGAGGCCATCAGAGGTCATCAGAGGCCATCAGAGGTCATCAGAGGCCATCAGTGGCACTCGTACCTGCGGTGTCGCCGCGGACGCCCAAGGTTGATGTACTAGAGGGCCGGGCTCGGTGCCCTCTGGCAACGGCCATGCCTGCTCGCATTCGATACGCAATTAGAGTAAATTAGAGGCAATTAGAGGCCATTCGAGGCAACGGCCACGCCTGCTCGCCTTGCAGGTACGTGGCAATCAGAGGCAGTCAGAGGTCGTTAGAGGTCATCAGAGGCCATGCCTGCTCGCCCTGCAGGTACGTGGCGCACACGTGCAGCTCGTCGTCGAGTAGTACGAAGTCCGCATCTGCGCCCACCTGATGAGGGAGGCAATCCGAGGGCCATATTAGGCAATCAGACTGATAAGGGAGGCAATCAGCCTGATGAGGGAGGCAATCCGAGAGCCATCAGGTGGGCCATCAGTGGACCATCAGTGGGCCATCAGTAGGCAATCAGTGGACCATCAGTAGGCAATCAGTGGTCGTCAACAAAGAGCAATCAAGAGCAATCACCCACCTCGAGAGTCCCCTTGCGGTTCTCAATCCCCATAGCTTGGGCTGGGTGCAGCGAGGCCGCCTCGAGCGCTTCCACCAGGGAGCAGCCGGTGAACTTGCGGAATCGGCGCATGCATTCATCCAAGGGCAAGACTGTCCCAGCGAGCGTGTCTGTCCCAGGGCGTACGGCTCGTCCGTCCGAGGTGACCTGATGAGGGAGGCCATCAGAGCTCATTACTCATTAAAGGCCATCAGAGCTCATCAGCGGCCTCTCAGAAGGTCATCAGAGGTCCGTCCGAGATGACCTGATGAAGGAGGCCATCGTAGGCCAATCAGATCCACTCAGAGGCCACTCAGAGGCTACTCGAAGGCAAACACGTGCGCGTTCACACCTCGACCGCAATCAACGGCAAACAAATGCGCGTTCACACCTCGACCGCAATCAACGGCAATCACGTGCGCGTTCACACCTCGACCGTGTCGCCCCCAAAAATGTAAGTCCCCGCAGGCAGTCCCATGGCGACCATCGCGTCGGAGACAAGCACGACTTGGCGCGGGCGCACCTGTGGGGAAGCAATTAGAGGCAATTAGAGGTAATCAGACCATGGCGTCGGAGACAAGCACGACGGAGCGCGGGCGCACCTGATGAGGGAGGCAATTAGAGGCAATTAGAGGTAATCAGACCATGGCGTCGGAGACAAGCACGACGGAGCGCGGGCGCACCTGATGAGGGAGGCAATTAGAGGCAATTAGAGGCAATCAGACCATGGCGTCGGAGACGTGCACGACGGAGCGCGGGCGTACCTTGCGTGTGAGCGTGACCAACAGAGGTCATCAGGGGTCATCAGGGGTCCTCAGAGGTCCTCAGAGGCAATCAGAGGTCCTCAGAGGTCCTCAGAGGGCACACCTGATGCGCGAGCTTGACCGACGCCGGGTGTACATGCACACCGTCCGCGATCAACCCAAAAAAGGGAGTGCGCGTCGCCGCCGCTCCTTTGGCAGCCGTTGACGAAGCGGAGCCTCCTTTGGCAGCCGTTGACGAAGCGGAGCCGAGGATACCGATGATGCCCGGCTCGCCTGCGAGAGCGCCGTGGTGAGCGTTGACAATCAGAGGTCAATAGAGGTCATCAAATGGTCATCAATGGATCATTAGCGATCCTCAGAGGCTATCAATCTCACTCAGACGCACACAGTAGTCGCTCGCGGGGATGAAAGGCGCAATCAATGGCCGCGCACGGGGATGAAAGGCGCAATCAATGGGATGAAAGGCGCAATCAATGGCCGCGCACGGGGATGAAAGGCGCAATCAATGGGATGAAAGGCGCAATCAATGGCCGCGCACGGGGATGAAAGGCGGGCATGGCGTTGAATAGATGTGTGACCATGCTGACGCCTGCCGCCTGCGCCGCTTCCATCTGGTCGGCGCTCGCATTCGATACGCAATCAGAGTTAATTAGAGGAAATTAGAGGGACTTAGAGGCGATCAGAGGCCATTAGAGGCCATCTCACCTGGTCAGCGCTCGCATTCGAGTGACCCGCGGAGACGACCACGCCTTGCGCAACGAGCTCCTTGATGCATGCCATCGCTCCGGGCCGCTCTGGGGCGATGGTCACCTAATGAGGGACGCCATCAGAGAGGCCATCAGATCGCTCCGGGGATGTATGCGCCATCGCTCCGCTGATGAGGGACGCCATCAGAGAGGCCATCAGATCGCTCCGGGATATGCATGCGTCATCGCTTCGGCGGCGAGGGTGCTGCCCACCATCTTGACGTAGGCTGTGGAGCCGCACGCCCGGCGCAGCGCGTTAGGTTCGCCGTCGGCGTCGCGGATGTGCTCAGCCGGGTGGCACCTAATAGAAGAAGGGGTGCCATCCGGATGCCAATTAGAGGCAATCAGAGGCAATTAGAGGCAATTAGAGGCAATTAGAGGCAATTAGAGGCAATTAGAGGCAATTAGAGGCAATTAGAGGCAATTAGAGGCAATTAGGTGCTCAGCCGGGTGGCACCCTTTCTTCTCCAGGCAGATGAAGGGCCCCTCCAGGTGGACACCGAGCACGGCAGCACCCTTCTCACGCGACGCCGTCGTCGGCACGATCCTCGACAAGATGGCGCAGTAGTTCTCGTACGAGGACGTGATCACCTGAGGAGAGGGAGGCGTAGGCGCCGTACTGAGCACGTGATGCTTCGCAGTACGAGGGCTCCAGCGAGGAGGGGTGTTTACCGTGGGCAAGAAGGCGGTCACGCCAAACTCAGAGGCAATCAGAGGCAATCAGAGGCACTCAGAGGCAATCAGAGGCAATCAGAGGCAATCAGTACCGTGGGCAAGAAGGCGGTCACGCCAAACTCGACGAGCCGACGCGCGCAGAGGCGCAGCCCGGCCTCGAGCCCCGGCTCGGGCATGCAAAAGTCCGCGCCAAAGCCGCCGTTGAGCTGCGGCACGGAGGAGCGACGCGACGAGGAGCAGCCGGACGCGCGGCGGCGCGCGTCAGAGCGCAGAGCCTGGCAGCAGGGACGTGGGCGAGCGCTGGCTGGTGCGTGTGCGAGCACCTGGAGGTCGATGAACCCCGGGGCGAGAATGCGGCCCTGGCAGTCAACAGTCGTGTCAGCGGAGCGACCCTCCCAGAAGAGCTGCTTCGGATCGGCGACCGAGCCGTCCCGCACCCACAGATCCTGGCCTTTGCGCAGCTCGTGGCCGATGAGCAGCCGGCAGTTGACATAGCGGGTGACGGAGCTGCCCGGCGCGGCTGCCTGCGCGGCTTCCGTCTTTCGGCTGTCCTTCACGCGAAAGAGCGAGTGCATGTTGCGACCGAAGCGCAAACTTGTCCCGGTTTCGTCGCCGCGGGCATCCCCGTCATCGATGTACAAAGAGAGCACCGAGCCTCTTATCCTCCGTTCGATCGGGACGAGATGACGTTTTCTGGAGAATCTGGGACTTCGCGGAGATTAAATCTGGATCTCCCTTTTTTGGAGAAGTTTGCGGATTTTGAGAAGATGCGATTCCTGCGACCTTCCAAGTCGATACCCGGCTGCTGACGATGCATTCAGCCGAAGGCAGCGGCGCCTTCGACGACCAGTTCGAGTTGCGCACAAAGCTCGGAGATGGCATGACGGCGTCCGTGTACGTTGCTGTGCACCGCCAGAGCGGCCAGCTCCTGGCTTGCAAGCTGTGCGATCGGCACAAGTCCAAAGGGTAAACCCGCCGCCTGAAGGCTGATTGCTTGGCTTACAGGAAGCTGAGTGCGCTGCTGGCGGAGCTCACGTGTGCACGGACTCGTCTCTCGCACTCTCTCTCTCTCGCGCGCACGCGCAGGTCGTGGTCCAGGCTCTCGCAGCTCATGCAGCACGAGAACGAGCTGCTCCGTAACGTCGGCCGTCATCCGAACCTCGTGAGCCATCACGGCTATTACGAGAGCCCGTGGCAGTGCGCCATCATGCTCGACCTGGTCCAGGGTGGCGACTGCCAGCAGCTGCTGCAGCGGCAGGGCGCGCTCTCCGAGCCGTTGGTCCAATCCATGATCTCTGAGTTACACTCGGCCCTACGCCATCTGCACGCGCGCTCCGTGCTCCATCGCGACGTGAAACTGGAGAACGTGCTCTGCGACACGCGCGTGCGCCCGCCGTCGGTGAAGCTGTGCGACCTGGGCCACGCGATGAGCTGTCACAGCATGGAGACCGATCGCAACTTTTACGGCACGCCTGGCTATGCTGCGCCCGAGGTGATCCGCGGTCCTCTGTGGACCTTCGCTGCGGACGCGTGGGCGATGGGCGTCGTCATGTACGCGCTGCTGTGCAACGCGCTCCCCTTCGAGGAGGGCGATTGGAAGCGCCCCGTCGACTTCTCATCGCGCCATTGGTGGAAGGTGTGAATAGGACCACTGATGACCTCTGATGACCTCTGGATGACCAATGAGTGCCCTCTGATGACCTCTGGGTGCGTCCGATGATTGCGTCTGATTGTGAACGATGATTGCGTCTGATTGTGGCCGATGATTGCGTCCGATTGTGGCCGATGATTGCGTCTGATTGTGACCGATGATTGCGTCTGATTGCGTCTGATTGTGACCGGTCTCTCCGTCGCGCCTGTGAGATTGATGGCGACTGATGGCGACTGATTGCGACTGATGGCGATTGCGCACCTCGGCCCACGCGACTGCTCTAGGTTTCTCACGAGGCGAAGCTGCTGCTCCAATCGCTCCTTGAGCCTGACATGAGCAAGCGTGGCTCTCTCGCCACCTTCGAGCGATCTCCCTGGCCGAGATTGCAGCTGCGGGCGGAGGGAGAGAGCGCGGTGCCTCGCGCGTTCTCGTTGGGCAACATGGCAGCGATGGTGGCGGCGCCACAGGCGGCGATGCCGCATGCGGCCTCGATGAGCTCCGTCATCAGCCTCGAGCAGCTGATGGCGCCGCCGCCGCCGCCAGCTGCCGCCGCCGCCGCCTCTGCTGCTCTCTCGGGAGCGGCGAGAGTCCATGACGAAAATGACGAAACCTTGAGAGTCCATGACGAAACCGACGAAACCTTGAGAGGTCATGACGAAACCGACGAAACCTTGCTCGAATCGATGAGGGGCCATCATCCGAGGCCATCCGAGGCCATCCGAGGTCATCATCCGAGGCCATCAGAGGTCATCAGGGCAGACGCTGCGTCAATGAGCGCCATGCACACGTGGACGGAACACGCGCCAGATGCACTCTCGCGAGATGCACTCTCGCCAGATTCAATCTCGCCAGACGAGCCGATGACTGACGTGGACGATGCGAGGGTGGGCGCCGTCCTGGGCGCCCATACAGTTGCTGCACCAGCCTCGCCGAGGTTCGTCAGAGATTCGTCAGAGGCTGCAGCCGACTCGCTGAGGTTCGTCAACGAGACGCCTTCGTACGCCGAGATTGCACCTCTGAGGTTCGTCAACGAGACGCCTTCGTACGCTGAGGCGATGGAGATGCCCGCGACGACGCCGAAGCTGCCCACGGCAGTCAAAGGCCATCAATGGCCTTCAATGGCGATGCCGGCGACGATGCCGCCGCCGCCCAGGACAGCGCCGTCGAGCGCCGTTGTGGGCGGTGCGAGCGCCGACCTGGGCACCCACGACGCAAGGTGCGTGTGGGGCTCGCCGCACACCGTGACGAGCTGCTCGGGACGGCGCGCCCAAGACAGCGCTGACGCAGCTTGCCCTGCCAGCACCTCTGCGCTCGGCTCTCCCGCTCGGGACGGCGCGCCCACGACAGCGCTGACGCGTAACGTCTTCTCATCGACGACCCTCGATGAGCTCGCGATCGGTGTGAACCACGGTGTGAACCAGGGTGAGGACACACAGAGGAGATGCCCGCTGAGCTCCGGTGAGCTCCGGCCCGAGCTCGCATTGAGCTCCGGTGAGCTCCGGCCCGAGCTCGCATTGAGCTCCGGTGAGCTCCGGCCCGAGCTCGCAGACGGCCTCGCGCTGCAGCAGGAGCGCCGCGTTGAGCGCCTGGCGCGAATGATGCAAGCGGCCAAGCGGCGAGGCGTCCTCGCGTCGGTTGAGTTTGGCGCCAGCCTTCGATCCGCGTCACCCTCGACCTCAGCGTCACCCTCGACCTCGACGGAGTTGTTGCCTCAACGGTGATGCCTCAACGGCCTTCCGCGCTCCCTTATCCCATCGGTCCGGAGCGCCGTGTCGAGCGTGGCCTTCAACGGCCCTCCGCGCTCCCTTTTCCCACTGTGTCCCCATCTGTCCTCCAGTCGTCCTGTGACCCTCTTGCGAAGGCCAAGCGAGCGCCGTGGCGAGCGCGGGGCTGGAGCATCAGTGAGTCTCGGCGTGGAAGAGGGAGAGAGAGGGCGGGAGAGAAGCGCCGGGAGAGATGTACAATGACAGTACAATGAATTGTTCCTTATGTGTCGGGCGGACGGTGCGAAGCTCTCCCGGCTGTGGTGCGCCCTGTTCGTCACTCCTGCGTTTCCTGTGTGGTTTTGGCAGTGCCATTCTTTGTTGCAGAGACGAGAGAACAGCTTGACATCTAGCGATGTGGGGTTGACGAAAGCTCAAAGCTGGTTCACACCGGGAACGGCAGCGGAGCCCGGGAAAATCGCTAGCGCCGACAGGAAGGATGGCGCCGGCCGTCAACTGCATCTCGTCGAGGCCCTACCCCGAGCTTGGGCCCGGATGGGTCGTCGAGGTCTTCCCTCGCAAGGGTGGTGGGCCGGGCGGGAGGTTGCCACGGTACAAGGTCTACGTCGCACCGGATGGCACCCGCTACAAAAGCCACGTGAAGGCGCAGGCGGCAGCCAACGGGCAGTGTGATGATCTCTACGGCCGCGTCGCAGCGAACCCGATCCGGAACATGTTCTGCGTCTGGTGCGGGGGCAATAGCGAACCCGGCAACAGCGTCTTGCTCTGCGACACGCCCGGCTGCAACCAAGCATGGCACCTCGCCTGCCTCGAGGAGCCCCTGGACCGCGAGCCCGAAGGCAACTGGTTCTGCCCGTACTGCGAGGACGCGGCGGACATGGCCAGAGGCCCCAGGCCGCACCAGCTCGATGGGGCCACGCTCTACGCGCGCTGTGAGCTCGCCGTGGCTGGCAAGTGCCCCGACCTCGACGGCGTGCGATGGCGCCTCGCGACCCCGGACGAGCTCCCCAGCGGCACCGCCCTCGGGATGGTCGGAGAGCCGTTGCCAGGGCAGCCGCGCAACGCGCCCATGCTGCTGGTGCCCGCACCGCTACCGTCGCCAGCAGACGCGAGCGCGCGATCGCCTTGGCACGCCGTGTCAGCCTCGTCGGCCTCGGCGTTGCCGCAGCGCCGATTCACAGCCGAGGAGCTCGCCCAGCTGCTCGAGGTGTGAATACGACTGGCCGCTGAGTGCCACGTAGTGCCTCCGAGGGCCACGCACTTCTTCTGAGTGCCACGTCTTGCCGCCGACTGTCCCTCCTACAAAACTGGCGATTTTGACGTGATTTTACAAGACTTGACGTGACTGGACGTGACTGGACGTGACTGGACGTGACTGGACGTGACTGCCCCCTCTCCTGCAGACGAGCCTTGACGCGAAAGCGGCGGTGACGGACGTGGAGGACTTGGGCGATGATGCCGAGGACCTCAAGGAATTGCATGCATCCAAGGTGCGCAAGCCGGCCAAGGGCAATGCGAGGCCCGCGTGTGTGAAGCCTATGTGGAGATGTAACGGCTTTGGCCGTGCATGCGAGGATGCTGAGGACACGCTCGAGTGTAACGTCTGTGGGGAGCGATGGCAATCCTCCTGGTGGTACGCGGAGTGCATGCTGAGAGCCACCCCACTGAGTGCCGCCCTCATTGCATGCTGAGTGCCTCCCTCATTGCATGCTGAGTGCCACCTCACTGAGTGCCACCGAGTGCCGCTGAGTGCCGCTGCATGCCGCTGAGTGCCACCGAGTGCCGCTGAGTGCCGCTGAGTGCCGCTGAGTGCCGCTGAGTGCCGCTGCATGCCACTGAGTGCCGCTGCGTTTCTCGGTCGTCAGGTTTGCCTTCCTCACGCAGCGCCGTGATGGTCACCATTCTGACGAGGACAAGGCGCCGGAGTGCCTAATTCGGCAGTCTCCAAACGCGAGCCTAATTAGGACAGGGGCGCATGACGCCATCGACGGACAGCCACGGGCTCGAGGCGCCGTCGTGAGCACCAAACGGTCCCAGGACGACGCGATGAACGGAGAGGCTGTGAATGAGGGGGCTGTGAATGAGGGGGGCGCAGCGAGCGTCAGCGGCGTGCCGCCGCCGCTGCCGCAGCCGCCGCCGCCGCCCGCGGGGTGGCGGTGGCCGCGCGAGGGAGATCGCGTTGAGATTGAGGTCGAGGAGGAGGGGGCGACGCTCTGGCGACCTGCGACGGTGGTCTCAGTGATCAGCTCTGGGCCAGAGACGGGCTGGTTCAGCGCGCGTATGCTTCACGACAACGAGTGGGTCGACTGGTTCACGTGGCAAGAGGAGGGCAAGGACTGGCGACGCACCGGCGGCAAGCGCAAGCTGAGCGCGACTGCGTCGGAGGCGGCGGCGGATGGCGCTGTCGTGGGCGATGCGGCCAGACAGACAGCAGCAGCGCCTAGTGGCAAGAATCCGAACGCGAGCGCTTCGCAGGATGAGCCTCCGCCGCCGCTGCTGCCGCAGCCGCCGCCGCCGCCCGCGGGATGGAGGTGGCCGCGCGAGGGAGATCGCGTCGAGATTGAGGTCGAGGAGGAGGGGGCGACGCTCTGGCGACCTGCGACGGTGGTCTCGGTGATCAGCTCTGGGCCAGAGACGGGCTGGTTCAGCGCGCGTATGCTCCACGACAACGAGTGGGTCGACTGGTTCACGTGGCAAGAGGAGGGCAAGGACTGGCGACGCACCGGCGGCAAGCGCAAGCTGAGCGCGACCGCGTCGGAGACGGCCGAGGCGGCCGAGGCGGCCGAGGCGGAGGCAGCGGCAGAGGAGGCGGCGTCGGACCGAAAGGCGACCAAGAAGGCAGTCGCCAAGAAGACAGTCACGGAAGGCTCTCCTAATAAGGAAGGCTCTCTCGCCAAGAAGACAGTCACGGAAGCCGCCGCCGAGGCTGAGGTGGACAAGGCGGCTAAGGCAGCCAAAGCGCGCGCGCGCGCCGCGGAACGACGAGAGCACTTCGACGACTGCGGCCAATGCGTTAATTGCCTCGATAAGCCCAAATTCGGTGGACCGAATGTGCGGCGGCATGCATGCTCGGCGCCGCAGCCCAAATTTGGTGGACCGAATGCATGCATGCATGCAGGCTCGGCGCCTTGCTCGGCTCCCAAGGGAAGCTCTCCAAAGAAGGAAGGTTCTCCTAATAAGGAAGGCTCCCTCGCCAAGCCCTCTCCTATTGCCAAAAGGGGTGAGCTCAAGGCGGCGGCCAAGGGACGATTGAGGCCCGAGGCATCCGACGAAGACTTTGAGTCCTTTCCAGCGCCTAGAGGCAAGAATCCGAATGCGAGCGCTTCGAATGCGAGCGCTTCGAATGCGAGCGCCTCGCTTGCGAGCGCTTCGAATGCGAGCGCCTCGCAGGATGAGCCGCCGCCGCCGCCGCTTCCGCCGCCGCTGCCGCTGCCGCCGCCGCCGCCCGCGGGGTGGCGGTGGCCGCGCGAGGGAGATCGTGTCGAGATTGAGGTCGAGGAGGAGGGGGCGACGCTCTGGCGACCTGCGACGGTGGTCTCGGTGATCAGCTCTGGCCCAGAGACGGGCTGGTTCAGCGCGCGTATGCTTCACGACAACGAGTGGGTCGACTGGTTCACGTGGCAAGAGGAGGGCAAGGACTGGCGACGCACCGGCGGCAAGCGCAAGCTGAGCGCGACCGCGTCGAAGCTAGCCGTGCCGGCCGAGGCGGCCGAGGCGGCGAGGGAGGCAGGCGAGGCGCCGTGCCGAGCACTTGCATGCGAGGCGGCCGAGGCGGCCGAGGCGGAGGCAGCGGTGGAGGAGGCGGGGGCGGACCAGACGGCGACCAAGAAGGCAGCCGTCAAGAAGGCGGGCGCCGTCGCGGGCGCCATCGAGGGCGCCGTCGCGAGCGCCACGGCGGAGGGCGAGAAGGACGAGGCGGCGCTCGTGACGGCGCTCGTCGAGGACTGCGGTGAGTGTACCAACTGCCTCGACAAGCGCAAGTTCGGGGGGCCGGGCCTCAAGAGGCAGAAATGCAAGGCGCCTGTGCCTGTGGGGACGCGCGCCGCCGCCGCAGCAGCCGCCGCCGTCGAGGCTGCCCACGACGGCGCCCTCGAGGCTAGGGCATGTGCAGCAGTCAAAGAGCGGAAGCCTTCCTTTTTAGGAGAGCCGAAGCGGGGGCATTCCTTATTAGGAGAACCGAATCGGGGGCCTTCCTTATTAGGAGAACCGAAGCGCGAGCCTTCCTTGTTAGGAGGACCGAAGCGCGAGCTCAAGCGCGCGCCACTGGTAGCTGTCGCGGAGGCGTCTGACGCCTTGAGCAGCGCCGAGGCTGATGACGCTTGTCATGACGACGGCGCCGTGCCGAGCTTTGGCGTGCCTAGTATGGACGTATGCGCCGTGTCGAGCGCCGAGGCCGATGCTGCGGCCGCCAACCGCTCGTCACGGCGCAACCCAAAGCTGGTGATAGGCGCCGTATCGATCACCGCGGGCACGCCTTCGCCGACTCCGGCGGACGGGTGCGGTGGCGCCGAGGCGGCGGTCAACCAAAAGCAAACGAGACGGCGGCCGCGAGAACTCGCATGCCTTCAGGACTGGATGCCCCCGGGTAAGAACTGGATGCGCGATGCCTAATTAGGGCTCGCATGCCTTCAGGATTGGATGCCCCCGCCGCGGTAAGAACTGGATGCCTTCTTACCGGTTCGGTTCCGGTTGTGCCCGCGGCGCGACGGATTCATGAGCACATCATAGTACTATGAGCACATCATAGTACTGGACCGACGCGAGTGGCGAGATGTTTCTCCCCGGCCGCAGCGCGAGATTTCTAAGAGATTTCACTTTTCCGAGGAACACAAAGAACACGGGACGTTCAGCTTGTACACCGCCACTGTACGCGTCATCATGGATCATATGGTTATAATGCGGATGGACATGGGTTAATCGCATGTGTGCGCGCCGACCGGCATCGCATCTCCGTAGATCACCGCCCTGCACACCCCGCAGGGCACCAAGACACATCATAGACTGAGCGCAGCTCGGGGCATCACCGCCAGAGAGAGAGCGGCCCCCTGTGAATGAGAGCGGCCCCCTGTGACAGAGTGGCAGCTTCCGCCCGTTCACACCCGCCCGTGCAAGACCCGTTCACTTCGTGTAGACGGGCATGAGGCCGTTGCGTGAGCTGCCGTGAGGCGGCTCGTCAAACTCGCCGAGCCAGGGCGGGCGCGAGCGTCCGTGCACCGTCACCGTGCGCAGCTGCGCCTCGGCCATCGCCCGCCTCTGCGCTTCACACCAGAGCTCGTACTCGAGCTTCTGGAGGTGGCGAGAGGGGCGCTTGGCAGAGCTCGTGCTTGTGCTTGTGAGATGTTCGGAGCCGATGGTGGCGATCGAGCCGCGCGGAGGGAAGGGGAACTCGCGCCCGCCCAGCCGAACGAGCGTCTCGCTCGTCAGCGACGCTGTGCTCGCGCGGTAGGCGGTGTCGAGCGGCTCGGGCACGGCTCCAAGGATCGGATCTCGCGTGCGCGGCCTCGGCTTCGTGCGCTGCGGCGAGACGCGGGCGCCGTGATGGGCGCCGGCGGACATGGCGATGAGCGCTGCATCGGAGGCTGACAAGCGCATGCTGCCGCCCAGCATCGTCTGCGGGATGGCCTGCGGAGCGAGAGCGCGCGGGCGTGGCCAGAGTCACGAGGGAGCGGAGGTCGAGGCAACGAGGCAGGGTGCGTCGCGCACCGGCGTGTTCTGAAACCGATGCGGTGGCTCATCCATGTCGGGCCGCAGTGAGCGAATGGATGCCAGCGAGATGGTGCCCATGGTCGGGCTGCGGCCGTGATTGGAGTGCGGGCCACGGAGCGAGCGTAGGCTGCGGCCCGGAACGGCGACGTACGGTCCGAGCTGCACCGGCCCCGACGGCGGCAGCCCCATGGCGAGGCGCCCCGGCACCGCGCTCCCCAGCATGTTCGTAGGCAACAAGCCCGCCGTGGCCAGGCCCACGTTGGCCGTGGCCGTCCTTGCCCTCTCCGACATTTGCAGAAACTGGAGCTGCAAGAAGAGGTGTGAATGGGCTGTGGAGTGCTCCAACGGGTGCAAAGTCGTGTAAGTCGAACACACGCGAGCGCTCATGGCACATCGCTTGTGGCCACGCACACGCGCGCAACCGCACCGACCACGGTCCACCGCCTCGAGCCGTCGACCACACGACTACGGCTGCGCGCACAAGACGTTGTAACTCGACGCTCCTCCAGCCCCCCACGCTGCTCCTGTGTCCTGACAGAGAGTGACACGATGTGTCAACACGACAATACCTCGACGTGGAGCGAAGTGGCCACGCCACCGCATGCACGAACCAACGATGACGATCCTCACGCAGACACGCACGGGACGGCTCAACTGTGCAGATGAGGCACATGCACGGCGTGCCTTGTGCATGCAATGAGGTACCTTGGTAGGTTCCTTCCGTGGTATGCTCTCCCCCGTAAGCCACCCTCCCCCACTCTCCCCCGTAAGCCACCCGCCCCCACCCTCTTGTGCCTGCCTCCAGCGCTTGCCTGCGCCCGTATGCGCCCGCCACGGCGCCCCTCAAGTACTGTGTGTTGGGGGGGCGGGGGGCGGGGGAGATAGCAGCTCATCGTCGTCGTCTCGTCGAAGCGGCTCGGTCTCAGTCCATTCACACTTCAGTCTAGAGCGGCTCGGTCGTCAATGGTTGCCGTGGGCAGACGTCGCCTGAAGTGTGAATGGCCTGAAGGTGTGAATTGCCGAGGGCAGACGTCGCCTCCGCCAAGGCTGCTTTGCCTAATATGGATCGGCCGATGTGTCGCCCCCGCCGAGCGCCGGCTGCTTGCAAAGCGGGCAGCTCGTCTTCCGCGCCAGCCACGGCCCGATGCACTCGGGGTGGAAGTTGTGCTTGCATGCGAGCGTGAGCATGCGATCTCCGACAACGTACCTGTGAGGATACGCGAGAGCGCCGTGGTGAGCACTTGCATGCGAGCGTGAGCATGCGATCTCCGGCAGCGTACTCGCAGCAGCAGATGCAGCAGCGCTGCTCGTCGGGGGGCACTTCCGCGAGGGTCGTCAATTGCAATCTCGCCTGGGGTGGGGAGGGGGGGCGCCGTGGTGAGCACTTGCATGCAGCCAGGGGGCACTTCGGCGAGGGTCGTCAGGTGCAAACACGCCAGATCTGCGGTCTCGTCAGGTGCAATCTCGTCAGGTGCAATCTCGTCAGGTGCGATCTCGTCAGGTGCGATCTCGTCAGGTGCGATCTCGTCAGGTGCAATCTCGCCAGATCCGCCGGCATGAGGTGCAATCTCGCCGAATCAGATCAGGTGCAAGCTCGCCAGATCTGCCGGCTTGAGCCCTGAGGAGACGGCGCCCCCGAGCGTCTCCTCGAGCTGCATGAGCGCCTCGTAGCTGGCGTCCTCGAGGAGGCCTTCCACAGCCATCCCCTCCGCGCCCACCATGGCGCCCCCCATCGCCCCGCCGTCCAACATGCCGTCCAGGGCGCCCAGCATGGCGGCATCCATCTCGCCGCCTGGCATCTCCGCCATCGCCTGCATCATCATCGCGAGCTCCGCCTGAATCGATCCGCCGCCGCGACCGCGACCACGCCCCCCCCCCCGCCCCACCCCCCGCCCACGCGCCGCCGCTTCGCCGTGGCGCACGACGCCGCGATCACGCTCGGCCAACACGATGATCGCGCCGCGTGGCACGAGCCCCGCGCGCCGCACCTGTGAAGAGAGGTGTGAAGAGGGGTGTGAAGAGGTGTGAAGAGGTGTGAAGAGGAGGCGAAGCGGACGCCGTGGTGAGCACTTGCATGCGGGGCGAGGGAGGTCCCCTGATGGCGGTTACAGATGGTGGTTCCAAGCGCGGCGCATCGCGTACACCCCATCCGCACTGATAAGGGAGGCAATCAGCATGCAATCAGCATGCAATCAGCATGCAATCAGCATGCAAGCAGCATGCAATCAGCATGCATACACTTGTCGAGAGCTCCTCCACGCTCGCGTACTCGCGTGATGGGAAGGGCACGCGCAGGACGAAAGGACCTGCGCCCTCGGGTCGTTGTGCTTCCACGGCGGAGGCGATCATGCTTAAGGGGTCGGCTGCACGCAACGTCAGGCGGAGCACGGTGCCGTCCTCGCAGCGCACGCGCACCTGATGAGGGAGGCAATCAGGTGCAATGAGGGAGGCAATCAGGCGGAGCACGGTGCCGTCGCAATCCGCAATGAGGGAGGCAATCATGTACAATGAGGGATGCAATCAGGCGGAGCACGGTGCCGTCCTCGCAGCGCACGCGCACCTGATGAGGGAGGCAATCAGGTGCGATGAGGGATGCAATCAGCTGATGAGGGGGGCCATCAGGAAGGCGACCGAGGACCATCGAGAGTTGATCAAAGGTAATCAGCTGATGAGGGGGGCCATCAGGAAGGCGACCGAGGACCATCGAGAGTTGATCAAAGGTAATCCGCCAGAGGCAAACATGAGGCAATCAAGCTGCAATCAAGCTGCAATCAAGCTGCAATCAAGCGGCAATCAAGCGGCAATCAAGCGGCAATCAAGCGGCAATCAAGCGGCAATCAAGCGGCAATCAAGAGGCAATCAAGCGGCAATCCTAAAGTCGTCCACGCACCTCAGCCGTCTCCTCCGGGTCAGCGCCATCAGCGGCCGAGTCATCGCGCCGCAAGGCCGGGGGCGCCATCGGGGGCGCCGTCGTGGGCGCCGCCGGGCCAGCGCCGTTGTGGGCGCCCTCGGCCTCCATCGCCGCCGCCGACGACGACGACGGCGACGCGGAGGTGCTCACGACGGCGGCGGCGGCGCGGGCGGCGGCTTCGGCGGCGGCGGCGGCGGCGGCGGCAGAGGCGTCCTGCTGTCCCTTGATGAGACCGAGATCGCGAGCTCGATCTCGCCGATCCTCGGCCAGCCTCAGCTTGATGGCCTCCTTCTCGCGCTCCCGAAGCACCTGATGAGGCAGGTCATCAGAGGTCATCAGCGGTCATCAGAGGGCATCAGAGGCCATCAGAGTCCATCAGACGTCATCAGAGGCCATCAGAGGTCATCAGCGGTCATCAGAGGCCATCAGAGGCACTCTCAAGGCGAATCGCGCTGTCCCGGGCACCTTGTCGTGCGCCATCGCCGCTGCCCTCGCCAAGCGCTCGGTTTCGTCAAACGGCGCGCCCGAGACAGCGCCCGTCGTCGTCGTCGGTAGGCGCACCTGATGAGGGATGTCATCAGAGGTCATCAGAGGTCATCAGAGGCAATCAGAGGTCATCAGAGGCCATCAGTCGTCATCAGAGGCAATCAGACGTCATCAGAGGTCGTCGTCGGCAGGCGCACCGAGTCATCGATTGTGCACCCGAGCTGATGAGGTAGGCAATCAGAGGGCAATCAGCGCACCGAGTCATCGATTGTGCACCCGAGCCCGGGGGTAATCAGTGGTCATCAGCGGTAATCAGGCGCACCGAGTCATCGATTGTGCACCCGAGGCCGGGGGTACGCGCGGGCGGCGGCATCTCGCCTGCGACCGAGCGCCCTTGGACACGGAGCATCTTCTGCGCGATCGTCTCTTTGCCCTTGCCTTTGCTCGTCGGTGGACCGATGGTCGAACCGCCGCTGCTGCCGCCGCTGCCGCTGCTGCCGGCAGGCGTTCCTAGACGTGCCGCCGCCGCCGCCGCCGCCGCCGCGGCGCGCGCCTCTCGCTCGGCTCTCTCGAGGTCCGCCACGACCGCCTCGGCCGCGGCCGCCTCCGACGCCGCCGCCTCCTCCGCCGCCGTCATGGGCGCTGCCGGTTCCGCCAACGGCTGCCGCGCGGCCGGTGAGAGCGCCGTCGCGGGCGCCGCGACCGTTTCGGCGACGCTCGGTACGGCGCTCGGTACGGCGCTCGGTGCGGCGCTCGCTTGGGCGAACCGCGCCATGGCGGCCGCGCGGGCAGCCTCACGCCGCGCCTGCGCCTCCGCTGACGAAGCCGTTGACGAGCCCGCCGCCGCGGGCGCCGTCGCGAGCGCGTCCCCCCCGGGCGAGCCCCCCGCTACCGGTACCGGTATCGGTGTGGGGACGGTGCCGGACGGCGTTGTGGCGGGCGCGGAAGCCGTTGGTGCTGCGGGTGCGGCGGGCGGGGCGGGCGGGGCGGCGGCTGACGAGGCACCCCCTGCCGCGAAGCGGGCGAGGGCGGCAGCACGCGCAGCGTCGCGCCTCTGTTCAACGGCCACCTCGCCCGCGGCCGCATCCACAGCTGCCGTGTCGCCGCCGCCGCCGCCGCCGCCCAACACGACGCCGCCGCCGCCGAGAAGGTGCCCGGCGCCGCCCATCGGCATCATAGGGGCGGCCGGTGTGGGGAGAGGCCGATTGATGGGCCGCCCAAAGCGGTTACCTGATGAGGGGCGCAATTAATGACGCAATTAGGGAGGCAATCAGGGTGGGGAGAGGCCGATTGATGGGCCGTCCGAAGCGGTTACCGCCGCCGCCGCCGATGGGCATTCCGCGCCCGCGCCCACCGAGCAGGGCGTCGGCCATACCGGGCATCATACCCGGCATCCCCCCACGCCCTCCAAAGGGGAAACCTTGGGGTAGCATGCCTTGAGCGAACATGCCGCCCGGCGCCGCCCCCTCCTCCTCCTCCTCCTCCTCCTCGTCCTCGTCCTCGTCGTCCTCGTCCTCGTCCTCGTCCTCCTGTCCTTCGCCCTCCTGTCCTTCGACGTCCACGTCCTCGTCGCCGTCCTCGTCGCCCCCCCCCTCCTCCTCCTCCTCC
>Ga0210243_100284_pt1 | contig 42276 bp, 26 predicted proteins | sample ChrtobMeP5a_32mM_FD_155461 | JGI IMG/M metagenome (GOLD analysis project Ga0210243, IMG submission 155461) | Chrysochromulina tobin associated microbial communities from unialgal haptophyte culture, Seattle, Washington, United States - P5a_32mM | ecosystem: Host-associated > Algae > Haptophytes >...
CGTGAGATGAGATCGGCATGATAGCACATGATATTAAAAGCAGAAGAAAAAAAGATGATATACCGTTATATCATGTGTCGCCGAGGGACATGATATATTGTGATATCGACAATGATACACAATGATACACAATGATACACAATGATAGAAACGTGATATGTAATGATATATAATGATATCTTGTATTGAAAATAGCCTTTTCTTGTATTGAAAAAAACCCCAATCCCCAAGCCTAACGCGAGCGCGGATCGCCACTGCGATGCCAAAGATGTGGCAGAGGGCGTCTGGATCGCGTCGTCGTCGGGCGGCGCACGAGGCCGAGCAGCGGAGGTGAATGCCTCCCCCCTGGCTGATGTAAGAGGCGAGATCGCACAATAGGGCTCCTCGCCTCTCATCTGCCGCCTCGGGCAGGTAAGATTCGTCGATACGAAGCGGCAATGCGGCGGCGGCGCCTCCAGAGAGCATGAGCTCATCGCAGGCTGCGCAGACGACCGCCACATCCTGATCGTCGCCGACGGGGAAGGGATTCCCGAGAGGTCCCGGGCGCGTGCAGTCGACAATCCGAACGTGTGCAACGCGCTCCAGGCAGGTAAAGACGGCGCCTTCCGCCTCGAGCACTAGGGGGGGGAGGGGAAGGCGCGTTGGAGCGAACAGCTCAAACCATCCCGAGTCAACGATGACGCTGAACCACATCGGAGAGGGTTCCCCGTGCGCTTTAACGAAGAGATTTCGAAGCGCACGCACGGAAAGGCCGTCAGGGCGAGTAAGTAGGTCCCAAGTCGCGCGCATCTCGAACCATCGGTATAGAGAGTCGCGTTGTAGCTCTGGCACTAGCGGACGAGGTGGAATCGAAAGTCCATCGGCTTCCTCGTCGCTCTCGGAAGACGAGTCTGAGATGCCGCCATCCGGCTGGAAGCACAGCGGTAGTCCGAGGCTAGTAACGAGCTGACGGGAATGCCCTGAAACGGGAGGATCGAAAATCAAGAATGTATGAATCGCAATCATAAGAAAGACAATCATACGATCGAGTCACAGTATGCCGCCCGCTACGATGCGGCTGACACATACACAACCAGGTTGTAGCTCGCATGTCGAGAGATGCGGCTCAACATCCGGTTGGTGGACAAGTATCTCACACACCTCAGTATGTAGCTCGCACGTTGAACGGCGCGGCATACACATCCTGCATGGTGTGATCGATTGTCTGCACATCTTTGGTGCGGCTTGCACATCCCGATGGTAGACTGGATCAGAGGGCGAAGACTCTTATCAGAGCTCGCCATGAAATGGCTCGTGTGGAGCGAAGGGAGGAGACTAGTAGCGCTATGGCGCACAGCTCGATCCTCCGCTCACGCGTGAGCGAAACGACAGATAGGGTTGCGGCAGGCGCCCCGGCGCCAGAAGTTGAAGCATCGAGGCTTCCCTGCTGCGTCCCGATTGGCTGCGGAGAAAGCTGCCATTTCGGCGCCTGTGACCGCTCCATCGTGAGGCGCTCCACCGATGATCCCGACTAGATTGACTAGATTGAACTCGGGAACAGGCGGTGCGCCGGGTGGAAGACCGGGCGGGATGCCTGGCGGATAGCCAGGCTGAGCCACAGGCGCGGGCGGCGCTACTGGCGCTGCTTGGGGCGCTGCTGGCTCTTTCTTGGCCTTCTTGGCTTTTGCCTTCTTGCCGCTGGGCGCTCCCGCCTGAGGGGCGAGGGGAGCGGCTGGAAGATGACCGGCCATATAGGCGCTGACGGCGGCAGGAATCGAGGCTGCCACTGCGTCGGCGATCTGCTGCTGACTCAGCTGCGGCTGTACGGGGGCCGGGTGCACATGCACCGGCTCACGCTCGAATCGATCGATGAGCAGCCTGGACGCAGGAGTAGAAAACACCGCACTAGAGAAGCGCGGGCGCATCAGTGAGGCCGAAGGGAGGCCGTCGAAGAAGTTCCGAAACTCGATAGAGAGATCTCGGAGCATGGCCTCGAGGACAGTAGCAGCGCGCTGGATGTCGCGTTTCTCGCGCCGCCAGATGCGCATCTGCTCTTCGGCTTCAACAAAGAAGTCCTTCGGTGTAGTCCTGTCGGAGAGCCTGTATGCGAATGAGAGAACCTGAAGGACCGATTGACCGCGTAAGAATAGTGCGTCGGTCATCGGCACCTCCTTGAACGCCGAGAACAGCTCAGCGCCACCAGTGCCCATAAGCATGAGCTCAGACCCAGAGAGGATCTTTCCGGTCAGGAAGAGCCGGATGAACTTCTCCGTATTGGCCTTGCGCTCGGGAAGCGGGCTGATGAGATCGTCGACCCCAATACGCGTCCGAAGGCATCCCGCGGCGAACTGGATGAAGTTACTGGATGAGGCAGTCAAGGCGAGGACAGTGGCGTGGAAGGACGCACTGCTAGCTGAGTTGAAGAAATTCCCTTGAGCAGCCTCGAGGATTGCCAGTTCCGGCGACAAGTTGCTCATCAGCTCGCCCAGACGCTGGACTTGGCCAATGTCGGCACCGGTAGCGTGGGCAGCGAGAAGCGTGCGCGCCTCCGTGTCATAGCGGTTAGTCCGGTCGCCTTCGACGCGGCTGGCAGAAGTGGCGACAGCTGCACCGTATTGCAAAATCGATGACCCAGGTGTCTCCGTAGGCAGCGCGCCTGGGACATGCGAGGCCTGATGGAACGCGTGGCTCTGAGCGCGAGCGCCGAAAGAGTTCGATGGTTGCACGACGGGTGCTGAATTAGCTGCTGAAGCTCCACTCGCCGTCGGGCGCATGACGAAGCGCACGGAAGCGAAGACACCAGGCCATCCGGGCTGCGCAATCGGCGGCAAGCGGATATCGTACTGCGTTGTGAGATCGACGATGCGCTGCAGGACGTAATCCACACGAGCCATAATTGCGTCGGGCGGCGAGAACGCGTATCCTGGAGGAGCGGCAAGGCTCACAGCCCGCGCCAGCTGATCAAATCGCTCGATGTTGGTCAGATCTGCAGGAGAGAGTTGCGCGCATAGCTGATTCATCATCGAATAGTCACCAGGTTCTCCGGTCCAAGGAAAAACAGGAGCATTCTGGAGCTGAACGTTAGCGACTCGAGGAGCGGCAGCGGCTGGTTGCGGTTGCGCCTGTGGTGCGGCTTGCGCCACGGGCGGAACTTGCGGGGCGGGCGCCTGTGGTGCGGCTTGCGCCACTGGCGGAGGTTGCGCTACTGGCGGTGCTGGCTCGGCATGGTGCACCGGTACGCCAACCGCTGGGAGGGCTTGAGCATCATCAGCGCGAGCACGAGCAGCACGTATGTTCGCACCGACGCCCAGCCGCTCGATCGCGAGGGCAGCGTCGACGGTCGAAGCCGCCGCGTAGGCTGCCTCACATGGCCGGGGCGGCTCGGGCGTAATGCAGTAGCGCATAGACGGTCTGCTGTTACTCTGGTCGATGGAGAACATCTGGCCGATGATATACGGCAAAGCGTCTGCGCCCTCTGTCGTGAGGACTAGAGGGAGAAGCCATCCGGTAGCTGGACCATCCGCGAGTTCACGCTCCTCGAAGCCACTCGCGATCAATTCGGGCAGCGTGATGTTGTCAATGCGCACACCGTCTTCGGTGGCGATAGCCCGAGTGATCGCGGATACTCCGTCGATAGCCTGAGCAGGGCGCGCGTCACTCGCATCGTCGGCGAGGCGCGCATTCTGCAGTGTGAGGCGAAGCATGGGAGGCGGGCCTGGCAGCCACAGGACTGTGGCGCGCATCCCTCCGTTCTGGTTGCCAACAACGCCGAAGAAGCGACGCTGAATAGCGGAGATAGAAGAGCGCTGTTGCGCGTTCCAATGCTGTAGCATGGTCCACTTCGCGCTCGGTCTCGACGGTCGCCGCCGGCACGGTACCGACGGGCGTCGCGGAGACGAGCGAGAGCGCAAGAACGCCTGCGTTCCCTGACCTACCAGAAGTTAGAGGAACTTCTGTGGTCGGGAGTGATTGGACGCGGCGCGATGATACTAGCTTCTCCTCAGAGACACTCCGTGTCACTATCCACCAAGGTTGGAACTTTTTTTTATCACAATGGCGCCGGGATGGGCGGGCGGGCACGCCCGCATCGTTCCGCATCTCGAAAGGAACTTTGCCGAAACTTTGTGTGTAGCGGATCAATCATTTCTGATGCGCACGATCGTCGTCCGCGCAGCGATCGCCATGCTTGCGAAGCCGTCGCCATTCGCCAACCTGAGCTTCGAGGAGGCTCGCAAGTTTGCTCGTGCGATGGCCTTAAGCACCAAAGACGAATGGCTCGAGTACAGCTGCCCGGGTCCGTATCGGCTTCCCAAGAACCCGGAAGTGGTGTGGGCGAATGAGTTTCGAGGATGGGAGGACTGGCTGGGTGTACCGCTGTCGTGGGACGAAGCACTCGCCCTCGTGCGTTCCCGTGGCGTACAAAGTCAGGCCGAGTATGCACGCGTCCAACAAGATGGGGGCGAAGCTGCGCGGCTGCCAACACAGCCCGATCGCTACTACTCGGAGTTCACCACTTGGGAGGCGTTCCTCGGGTCTTCTGTACCACCGCCGCTGCCGCCGCTAGCAGCGGCGCCCTCCTCGCCTCCTCTGGTGTCGACCACGGCACCGCCGTTTCGGTCGCGCATGGCGGCTAAGCCGACCGATTCGATGGCCAGCGCCGGCGCATGGCCCCCCGTCGGCGTCGACTCGGCAGCTGCGTGGGAGGAAGGCGTCTCCGCTGGCCCACTTGGACGCACGGCCGATGCCTTCTTTGAGCGGGCCTTCCGCGCGGCGCTGGCGGCCGAGCTCGGCAGCGACTCGAGCGTCCACGGATTTGGCGGCATCGTCGACTTGGCTAGAAGGCTGGTCGCTATCCGCGGACCAGCGAGCGCCGTCGCCGCCCGGCGCGTGCTCAACGAGCTCTTCCCCGATTGGCCGCCGTTTGCGCCCGCTGGCCGGCGCGGCCTCCCGTACTGGTTCGAGCAGCTCTTCGCCAGGCCGTTTCCCGCCTTCTCCGCCAAGCTCAACGCGTGGGCTACAGCACAGATGGGCCAATGGCTCATGGGCCCTTGTGAAGTGACGAACCTCGATGCGGACGTGCGCGCGCGCTCGACGGTAGGCGACGGCGTGGGGCAGCAGGTCGTTGTGCGCCGTTGCCGCTTTCTTGAGGAGGCGGCATGCGCGAGCATCTGCGTCAATGCCTGCAAAATGCCGACGCAGAAGTTCTTCAATGAGGACATGGGTGTGCCCATGCGCATGGTGCCCGACTACACGACTCTCTCTTGCAAGTTCCAATTTGGGGTCGCGCCCACCGCTGAGGATGAGGCCGAGGCGCGCTCCGTGCCTTGCTTTGCCGCGTGCCCTGCGTCGGGCGAGCTGCGCGCAACGCTCACGCAGTGCCATACGATGGGACCCATGGCGGGAGAAGTCGGGCGCTGATGGCTTCAGAAATCTTAGATAGCCAATTCACAGCCAATGTTTATAATTCGACAGGTACCATTCGACACCCAAGACACCGGACCGGCGTACATACGTGTGCGGTTTGACTAAAGAAGCTCGGGGACCCCGTCTCCCCTGGACCCCCTTGTCCTCGATCAGCCGCCGGGCCGGGCCGCTTAACGCTTAGCCCCGCCCGGTCGCCTTAAGCGCGTCCTTGATAAGGCGCATCTTCATCTCGGTGAACTTCCAATTCACACCTCGGGTTTGCGGGTTTCGTTCGATGGCGACGAACGCTGTGTGCCGACGCAAGAGCGTCGTCACTCACCGTCGCAACACACATCAAGCAAGGCACGCGATCTCATTGTAGTAACTCCACAAATGGGTGGCAAGGAGGCGCCTCGCCACCGCGAGCGCCGCGTGATTTACGCTGCCCTCCGTGACGGCACGCTAGCACCTCGTCGGCCGCTCTCTCCATCAGAGGTGGCTGATCTCTTCAACGCAATCGACCATCGTATCTCCAAGCGGTTCGGTGTGCGCGCGCTGGCAGCGATAGATCTAGACTCATTGCACGCCATGCCCGCATCTCACACGCGGCTGGGCACCAATAATGTTGGCTTCGAGAAGCGAATTACGCTCCTGAGCTACGCGGCGTGGCGGCGGCGGCACGACATTGTAAAGCAGCTGCTGATCGGCGGTGCGGCACCGACAATCTCAGACCGTGCGCCCGCTGGTGCTCTCTCCGCTGAGGAGGAAAAGGAGCTGAGTGAGCGTCTTTCGCGACGCACGGGCTCTGGCCTCGAAAGCGCCGCAGCTACATATGCAGTCGAATGCGTCGCACGGCTGCGCTGCTTTGCCGCGCGCGACGTCGTGCTCGGCGCCGCGCCGCTGCCGCCCTGCGCCAAGTGTGGTGTGACAGGGCGAACCGTGTGTTTTGATGCCTGTGGGTGCGCGGTCTGCGAAGGCTGCGTGTGGCGCACTCTGCTTACCACGCCACGCCGCCACGACGAGGATGGTGATGGTGATGACGAGGGCGACCGACACACGGACAGGGAGACGGACGAGGAGGTCGGCGTGGAGGGCGATGAGATCGTCTGCCCTCGATGCGGCGCGCACGCACCCATGCGTGGGGCGGAGGACCCTTCCGCCGCCATCGAGCTGGCAGCGCGCGGACTCGAGCCGCCGAGCGGCCAAGGAGGCGCACCACGTCCTCTGGCCGACTGGACGTGTGAATGCTGCGCGTACGCTAACTTTGGTTCGCGGCCCGTCTGTCGCGGCTGTGCGGCCCCCCGGGTCGTGGACGAGACGCTTCGGCCGCCGCCGCCGAGCCTTTGCCGCGAAGGGCTACCGGCGGCGCTCGCGGCGTGGGCACTGGAAAATGCAAGGTCACTCACCGCCGGTGCTGCGGCTGGGTATGTTCGGTCCGCTGCTGCTGCTGCTGATAAGAGCAAGGCGCCCGAAGAGGTGTGTAGCGTCGAGGTGGAGAGCTGGCGAGCTGGGGAGAGTTCGAATGCACCTCCTGTGCATTCTGACGAACGTGACGAACCGCGAACGAGCTCGAATGCATCTCCGGTCGACGAGCTCGCATGCATACCGGCACGGCAGCCCCGGTGCGGAGCCGAGACTGAAGAAATCGACGAAATGATGACGAAATCGAGTACATCCGGCGGCGTGGACGGCGCGGGCCCAAAGGCACCAAGCATGCGACGCGTCCTGATCGAGATGGAAGTCGATCGGCGGCGGGCCCTCGGGAAGCAGCTGACTTTCCTCATGAGTGAGGCGGCATTGCTCTGAGTGCCTTTGATAAAACCCTCGGGAAGCAGCTGACTTTCCTCATGAATAAGGGATTGCTTTGAGTGTCTTTGATTGCCTCTGAGTGCCTCTGAGTACCTCGCAGGTGCGCCGGGCTCTCTGCGTTTCGAAGCTGTGCCACCCTTGGAGCACGCCGTCGTATTTGACCCTGATGAGCCGCCAGTACCTGCGCAGCTTCAGCTAGTACTCGATCTCCGCGTGCTCGGGCAAGTGCACGTGGCGGCACACGAGGCGGCACCAGATGCGCGTGCGAGTGAGGCGCGAGCCCACCTGATCGAGGCACGGCTCGCCATCTCGCTCGCGGCGCGTGGTGACCTCGTGCGTGCAATCGGCTGGTTGCGCTTAGAGATGGATGCAAGCGGCACTGCTCGTTGGGAGGTATAATGCTGATGACCCCGATGACCTCTGAGACTTTTGTTGACCTTTGATGACCTCTGATGACTTTTGTTGACCTTTGATGACCTCTGATGACCTCTGATGACCTCGGATGACCTCGCATGATCTCGCATGACCTCGCAGGTGCTCGCGCAGAGTGTCGTGCTGCTGCGCCCACTCATTTGGTCTGACGCACACATCCTCGCAGCCGACGCTGTCGCCGCAGGCCGCAAATGGGCCTCGGATCAGCGTGCCAAAGCCGCGCTCGCCGGCCTGGCCGCCGACTGTGAACATGAAGGCGCCGGGGGCGGCGAGGCCGAGGGTGACGAAACCGCGAGTGGTGGCAGCCGCGACCATTCCACAGACCATTCCAAAGAGCTTCCCAAAGAGAACCGGCGCACGCTGCGCAGTGCCCCCCCACGCGAGGCGGCCCTTGCCAAGATGCGCATGCTCAACGACGAGAAACGTCGCGAGCAAGCAGCGGCCGCCGCGGCCGAGGGCGACTTGGTATGTGCTCACTACGGCGCGTGACGCTGAGTCTCGCTGCTGCAAGTGCTCACCACGGTACCCTCTCCCCACAGGTACGACTCGAGGCGCTCATCGGCGTCGGCTTTGATCTGAGCGGTGCGCTCGATGAGTATGGGCAGAACGCCGTCTTCTTGAGCGCAGCCTATGGGCATTCGGCCGCACTCCGCCTGCTCTTGCGTCTTGGTTTATCGGCAGGCGAGTGCCGCTGAGGACCACTGAGGACCACTGATGGCCATTTTCATGGCATGCTCTTACGTCTTGGTCTGTCTCGCAGACACGCGCTCCCACGGCGGTTCGACCGCGGCATGCGCGGCCGCCGCGCGTGGGCACACGAAGGTGCTCGCATTACTCGCCGAGGCGGGTGCCGACGTGGGCGCGCTCGGTTCAGCACGGCTCGCGCCGGTGGAGTATGTGCTTCGACACGCCCTCGCCACGATTCTCCAGCCAGGCCAGGTGCCCAGCTGGCAGCCCGTGCCGCCAGAGCCTCGCCTGGTTCGCCTGGTTCCACCGTCCTCTTTACACGCTGGGGCGGGCGCCTGCTACATCGACGGTGGCGTGTCGGAGAGCGTCTGTGTCGCCCTCGACGAGCTCTACTCGTCGCTTCCGATGGCAGCGCGAGCGCGCTGTTCGCAGGGCCTCAACGACCGCTCGTACTACTGCGACGCCGAGGGATGGGTGGTGAACGCGCTTCGAGCGGCCGTGCTCGGGGCGGCGCGAGTTTCGGGCGAGTCCCCGCCGTGTGAGGGCGAGGCGATGGTACAGATGCGCTACCTTCTGTACGCCGAGGCAGGCGGCGGTCTGCCTCCGCACGTCGACCTGAGCCGCACGCGCCGTGACGGGCGCACCTCCAAATGCACCTTTATCCTTTACCTCACCGATTGCACGGTAGGCGGCGAGACGGTTCTGCTCCAACGGCTCGCGCAGCCTTCACGAGTGCTTGCCGCTGTGACGCCGCGGCGCGGCCGCCTGCTCATCTTCCCGCACCTCTGCCCGCACCTCGCGAGGGAGGTGGTGGCGGAGGGGCTGCCCAAGCTCCTGCTTCGTGGGGAGATGCTTTAGTGCAGGGTGTTTTCGCACAGACACTGCTTCACTGCCTAGGCGTTTTATCTTTTCCGATTAGTCGCCAATCAACTCTGCGACGCGGGCTGCGACGGCCATTGGCGACGGCGGCCCGAACGGCCAGATTGACGGCGCGGGCGTGCACAGCCGGCAAAGGATGGGAAGCTTCACTTCAAGACGATCACACCGCTGGTGATCGACGCTGCACTGGCCACTGCCATGCACCCTCGTGCGTACGTAGGAGCTGTGGAATGACGACACAGGTAAGCTCCTGTGCAACGTGACCGCCGACTACGGCGACGCCCGGTACGGCGCGCTCTCCGACGTGTTCAACGAGCGTAGCTACCTGGACATCCCCCCCTGCCTCTTCGGCTACCAGCCTGGGCTACGCAAGCCCTTCTCCCTCGGCCCGGACACCAAGCTGCGCGCCGTCAAGTACTTCAACAACACCTTCAGGCACCTCGGCCAGATGGCACAGTGGACGGGGCTCGCGGTGTATGAGTGGCCCTGAGCGCTACGGAACTGGTGCCGGCACTGGAGGTGCTGGTGCCGGCACCGGTACGCCCCCGCACGCGCCGATGCGCCGTCCGATAGGGGAAAGACTCAAGAGCGCACATCTCTCGCCTCTGAGTGTGGCGCGGGGAGCGTAATCCGTAAAGTGACAAATTCAACGCGTCGCAGAACACACAGTGCTCTCGGCGCGGGGCACGCCGGCCCTGCCCCATCACTACCGGGACGGCGCCCTGTATGTATGTTCCCAGCAAACGGAGAAACACATCCGACATCGCGCGGGTCTCCAGACAATCTTCTGCACAGGTCTCGATGGCACAAATGGCGTACAGCTCTCTCCTCGCGCTCTTGACGCTCTCAATTCGACTCGATCCGCTCCTGGGCAAGGTTTCGACCCCAATGATCGGCTTGGCCGGCGATAATGCCACTCAGGCCCGTTGTTCAGCCCCGCCGCCCTACAACTCGTCGCTTGCTGCGGCAGCAGCCACGGTAAGCAGCGGCGTCGCTTTCCCCGCCGAGTTCGTAGCCCATGGCACCCAGAGGACGCGCGAGCCTGCGATGGGGCTCATCTCTCGCACTTGCTCTCTCGATGGCATGATGAGTGCCCTGAAGCAAAGCCAGTGGGCGAAGCCGCGTGCCACCGTGTGGTATTTCATCGACCCGGCCATTCGATTCATCGAGGAGCTCGTGGCCTTCAATGCGTTCAATCGCGACAAGGACGGCGCGCTCTCTATCCTCATAGTTCTGCATTGGTTCCTCACGAATCCTCGCCTCTGGCTCTTCATCATCTCGTGCACCAAGATCCTCAGGCTCGTCGCCAGGGCCGCCAACCGTAGGTGGAAGAAGACGGAAGTTGTGCTGCCGGCGGCCGGAGCGGCGATGGAGGGAGAGGCGGCGTCGGCAGAGGCGGCGTCCGCAGGGGAGCGACTTGCGGGGATTTTGCGCATCCGAGGTGGCATGGGTGCGGGTGCCTCTGCTTTGACCGACGAGAGCCCAGACGCGGACATCAAGGCTGCCTACGAAGGTGCATCGGCGCACGAGCGGTCGGTGTTTCTCATCGATGTGGGCGAACAACACAAGAGGAAGCTAGTGAGTCTCGGGCTTGACGTGCCGGAGGCAGCTCCATCTGGGCTGACGTCGGGTACACCGCTGCCGCCAAAGCTGCATCGGGCGCTCACAGAGCTCGACAAGATCGTCATACAAGTCCTCATGTGTGGAGCGATTCGGTTGCTTTGCGTCAAGTGGCTGCTAATGCAGCCGGACACCTTCAAGATGCCCAACCGCCAGGAGCTCGAGGCATTGGAAAAGAGCGGGGCCTCGCCATCGCCGCTGCTGAGCCGTGAAGCGGCCGCAGCGCTCGTTCGCCGTGGAGACCGGAGCATCGGCGCGCTTACCTATGGCTGGCTCATGTCAGGCGATCCAGATCCGGCCGGGTCGCGCATCCGCGTGCTTCGACGCGCTCTGGCAAGGCTGGCCATCGAAGCCTTGTTCTGGGACTTTGGATCCTTGTATCAGGCCCCAAGGACAGCGGAGCAGAAGGAGTTCTTTGAGATCGCACTCAAGGGAGGAGCGATGAATCAGCTGTACGCCTCTATCCTTGCAACGACCGTGCTCCAGATTGAGGAGATCCCACCCCGGCCAGCCGAGTTTGATGGGGTTGTCTGCTTGTTCGAGCTGAAATCAAACGCAGACGAGAGCGTGGTACGCGCGGCGCTCATCAGGTTCGGAACCATTGAGAGCTGCGACCTCAGCCGCAGCCCCGCCATCGTGCGCGTGCGCTTCGCCTTGCACGAGTCTGCCGTCGCGGCCAAGGACGCGGGCGCACCGCCCGACCTCTGCGCGGGGCTCGACACGCTTTACAACGAGACGCCGTACTTTTCTCGCGGATGGTGAGCGCTGCCCACACTCCTTTTTTGGCACCACCGTGACGGCTCTCATATCCCTCGCACACGCGACTTACACGCGACTGCCCCACACTGTCCCACACACGCAGGTGCTGCTGCGAGGACTCGTTGAGCCGGGAGCTGATCAAGAGGTTGACGGCCTACCCCGCGCTACGGGTGCACCTCGATAAGCTGCAGCCCAAGGTCTTCGCGCTGAGCAGCGGCGCGGACGCGACCCCTATTGAGGTTAAGGCGATCGAGCTGGATGTTGCTGCCGACATTGAGCGGATCAACCAGTCCAAGTTCACGAGCAAGGGCGACAAGCCCAAGGTCATCAGCCTATACAAGGAGTACGTGCACAGCACCGTCGGCGCGCTGGAAAAGACGCTTGGGTCGCTTCAGCTGGACTCGACTGAGGGTACGCGGGTGGTGCTGCCACCGATGCCCGTCGACACCGGATTCGCGTCGATGCGCGCGTGGCACCTCGACTGTCTGCGCGCGCAGCACGCGTCCATCCCCGACGCCCTCTCCGGCCAGCAGCTCAGCACGCTCACGGAGTGCGTGCCCATTGGCGTGGAGGGGCACGATGCCGACGGCAAGCCCCTCGCCGTGCGCGACGCACGCTCGCTGTGTGCGTGGCTGCACGACCTCCGCTCCGGCGCACGCACGTGCGCGCTGCTCACCGCCGGCCCGGCGGCGGGCAAGACGTGGCTCATGTCGCAGCTCATCATGCACGCGCTGGGGCAAGGCGACGGGCGCGCCGAGGACGGCGGGCGCGCGCCGCTCGTGCCCGTGCTCGTGCGCGCCGAGCAGCTCCAGAAGCGGCTCGCCGAGCAAGGGGCAGCCTTCGACGCGGCGAACGATTGGGTCGACGCCGACCTCAAGCTCATGTGCGCGCCGCCGCACTATGCGATGCTGCGCGCGGCGATGCACGAGCGGCGCGTGCTGCTGCTGCTCGACGGGCTCGACGAGGCGGGCGCCCAACGGGCGCGCATCGAGAAGCACGTCGCCGAGGTGCTCGCGCCCAAGGGGTTTGTGATCCTGTGCACCTCGCGCCCGGCCGGCCTGGACGAGGCGTGCTTCGCCGGGTTCCACAGGCTGACCCTCGCACCGCTGACCGACGCGCAGCAGGAGGCCTTTCTCGCCACGCGGCTCGGCGACGAGCGGGCGTCCGCGCTCAAGTCCTACCTACGCGACAAGGTGCCGCTCGACGCCGGCAGCGAGGCGGGCACGAGGCGCCGCGTCACCGCCAACCCCCTCATGCTCTCGATGGTGTGCTCCATTGCGCAGCTGCGCGTCGGCATCGACATGCCGACTACCACCGCCGAGCTGTACGAGGTGGCGGCCGGCGCGATGCTCAAACAACGGTCGGGCGCCGCCGTGTCGGACGACGCGCGCGCGCTGCTGCAAGCCACCTTCTTCGAGGCGCACGTCGCCGAGCAGCGCATCATCACCGAGGCACACCTCGGCGCCGCCGCCGCGCGCATCGGCGCGCGCATCGGCATGGCCGCCGCCCAGGGTGCGGCCGACGAGCTGCGCGCCCTGGTGGCGCGAGACGGGCTGCCGCTCGTGCGCCTGCTCGAGGCGAAGCCGCTGCAGATGCAGGCCTTCCACCTCTCCTTCCAGGAGTACTTTGCGATGCTCGCCATCGGCGATGGCGGCGTGCCGCTGCCGTCGTTTGCGTGGGGCGTGTGGTGGACGAACGCCGTTCTCATGGGCGTGCAGGCGGGTGGCGCGGCGTTTGGCGACGCGTTCGTCAAGGCGGCGCAGCTGCCGGTAGCCGAGGGGGCGGCCGTGCCAGACAAGGAGGCGTGGCGGCTGCGCGTGCTCGCCACGCTCGTGCGCAAGGGGCTGCCTGCCGCGTGGCTGCCCACGGCGCTCGAGGCGGCCAAGGGCGTGGCGCGCGAGGCGGCGCACGAGGCGGGGAAGCTGGCTGCTGCCGACGCGCTCGTCGTGGGCAAGCGCGTGCTCGCCCTCGACGTGATCTGGAAGCAGGCCGTGGTCGCACGCGTGGAGGGCGACGCGGTGGACGTCAAGGTCCAGGGGTGGGACGAGAAGAAGGGCCTGCCGCGCACCAAGGCGCTCGTCGTCGCCTCCGACGGCGCGGGCGCGCTCCTCCGTCTCGCCGCAGGGGCGGGCGACGCGGCGCTCGTCGAGGCGCTGCTCGACGCGGGCGTCAACCCGCTCGTCGCCGACGAGCGCGCCAACACGCCGCTGCACCGCGCCGCCGCTGGCGGGCACGTGGCTATCTGCCGTGCGCTCGTCGCAAAGGGCGCCGACAAGGAGGAGGACAACACGCAGAACCAGTCCGCGGCCGACGCAGCACAGAACGCCAAGCAGCACGCCGTCGTTCGCCTCTTTGAGCCGACGCTCTCGGACCGCGAGTTCACCGACGAGGCGTGCACGCGCACGGAGCGGCTGCGCGCCGCCGCGACGGGGGACCTGGCGACCCTCGCACGCACGCAGGACGCGGGGAGGATCACGGCGCTCATGGTCGCGTCCCGCCGCAAGCAACTCGCGGCCGTCGCCAAGCTGCTGGCAACCTCAAACGCCTCCACGCTCAATGCGCGGAGCGCCGAGGGCTGCACCGCGCTCTACCTCGCCGTGGAGGAGGGCGCCGAGCCGATCGTGCAGCAGCTCCTCACTCAAGGGGCGGATGCGGCGCTCGCCGCTTCCGACGGTGGCACTCCGCTCATGCGGGCGAGCCGTTTTGGACACGAGCGCTGCCTTCATGTCCTGCTCGAGGCGAAGGCGGACCCAAATAAGGCACATTCCGACGGCAGGACCGCCTTGATGTTCGCTGCCCAAACTGGCCACGAGCAGGTCGCTCTCGTCCTGCTCGAGGCAAAGGCGGACCCAAATAAGGCAAGGTCCGACGGCACGACCGCCTTGATGTTCGCTGCCCAAAATGGCCACGAGCAGGTCGCTCTCGTCCTGCTCGAGGCAAAGGCGGACCCAAATAAGGCATATTCCGACGGCAGGACCGCCTTGATGTTCGCTGCCCAAAATGGCCACGAGCAGGTCGCTCTCGTCCTGCTCAAGGCTAAGGCGGACCCAAATATGGCAGAGTCCGAAGGCTGGACCGCCTTGATGCTCGCTGCCCGAAATGGCCACGAGCAGGTTGCTCTCGTCCTGCTCGAGGCAAAGGCGGACCCAAATAAGGCAATGTCCGACGGCAGGACCGCCTTGATGTGGGCTGCCCTAAATGGCCACGAGCAGGTCGCTCTCGTCCTGCTCGAGGCAAAGGCGGACCCAAATAAGGCACATTCCGACGGCTGGACCGCCTTGTTGCTCGCTGCCCTATGTGGCCACGAGCAGGTCGCTCTCGTCCTGCTCGAGGCAAAGGCGGACCCAAATAAGGCACATTCCGACGGCAAGACCGCCTTGATGTTCGCTGCCCAAAATGGCCACGAGCAGGTCGCTCTCGTCCTGCTCGAGGCGAAGGCGGACCCAAATAAGGCAATGTCCGACGGCTGGACCGCCTTGTTGCTCGCTGCCCAAAATGGCCACGAGCAGGTCGCTCTCGTCCTGCTCGAGGCAAAGGCGGACCCAAATAAGGCACATTCCGACGGCACGACCGCCTTGATGTTCGCTGCCCTATGTGGCCACGAGCAGGTCGCTCTCGTCCTGCTCGAGGCAAAGGCGGACCCAAATAAGGCACATTCCGACGGCAAGACCGCCTTGATGTTCGCTGCCCAAACTGGCCACGAGCAGGTTGCTCTCGTCCTGCTCGAGGCAAAGGCGGACCCAAATAAGGCAAGGCCCGACGGCTTCACCGCCTTGATGATCGCTGCCCAAAATGGCCACGAGCAGGTTGCCCACGTCCTGCTCGAGGCAAAGGTGGACCCAAATCAGGCAATGCCCGATGGCATGACCGCCTTGATGTGGGCTGCCGAAAATGGCCACGAGCAGGTTGCTCTCGTCCTGCTCGAGGCAAAGGTGGACCCAAATCAGGCAATGCCCGATGGCATGACCGCCTTGATGTGGGCTGCCGAAAATGGCCACGAGCAGGTTGCTCTCGTCCTGCTCGAGGCAAAGACGGACCCAAATAAGGCAAAGTCCAACGGCTTCACCGCCTTGATGTTCGCTGCCCAAAATGGCCACGAGCAGGTTGCTCTCGTCCTGCTCGAGGCAGGGGCCTCGCTCAAGGTGGTGAGCATCGACAACTTCACAATGCTTATGGCGGCGAGCCTCGGCGGCCTGACAACGGTGCTCAAGCGCGTGCTCCCGCAATCGGACATCGACGCTGCTGTCGTCGCCTCGCATGCGACAGAGGCAGGCTACACTGCGCTCATGTATGCGGCGAAGGCGGGCCAGCAGCACTGCGTCCACATGTTGCTCAGCGCTGGCGTGCGTAAGGAAGTGCAGACCGCCACGGGCAAGACCGCGCTTTCCCTCGCTCGTGATAGTGGTCACACAGTGATCTGTGACTTGCTGTGCGCCCTGTGACGCTGTGACGTCATACAGCCGCTGCATTCCCAGGAGCCCTTTCCAATCCGGACAAATCAGGAGGGGCGCTCACCTTGCAATTCCTCCATCGCCTCTTTCGACCGTCGTTTTTATCGCTTTTCGGTCTCCACAGGCTGTCGTCGTGCAGCCACCGGGCGCCCAGATCTCGATAAAATAGACTAACCGTCGAGCCGCTGTTCTTAGAAGATGTGTTCGTATGTTGTCAACCCGCTTCATAAGGGTCCATTTCTGTGAGCCGTCTGCGTCTCACGTCGCGCTCGCGGCGTGAGCTCGAAATGTTGATATTATGTTGATAGTCTTTCTCAGCAGATCCGTGTGAAGAGTATGTGAGCCGGAGCTTGCCGAACCCGAGAAAGCACAAACTCACCGTCGATACGGTGACTTTGGCAGGCGCGCTCCGTGCACCAGCGTGTCCCCAGACGCTCATCTTCGGCCGACCGAAGGCCACACACCGGCCCAAGGCAACGCACGCGTGAGCGCGGGCACGTACTCCCCCACCCCTCATATCACATTGGGGCCGGGAGGTGGAGTGAGCGTGGGGGGACCGCGAAGAAACTGAAACTGAAACTGAAACTCACAGTTGAAAAGGTCGTGCCTGCGTTCATAGCGGCAGGCAGAGCGGCGTCGCGGTTTGACGTGTCTGAAAATGCAAAGCCCATCAGACATCCAGAGCGTCTTGCTCGAGGCGGCACCGCTCGCGGCGGGACTCGAAGGCGCTGACTCAACGGCGCAGGACGACTCCATCCGCCGCCTTCTCGCCATCGCAGTCGCCCACATGGGCTCCGCAGACAGCCCTTTCACACGCCCTCCGTTGCCACCCGAGGAGGAGGTAGATGACGCCACTCTTTCCGCCGCTCGAGACCTCGCTGAGGCCATGACTCATCTGCGCCCACGAGACGGCACTGTGCACGTGGTGAGTGCGGACGCGGATGCGTGCCTGCGGTCCATCGAGATGTTGCAGAGTAGGCCGGGTGGAAGGCGTGCCTTGCGGCTGACTCGCGCGATTCCGTCGCTTGTCGAGACTCTCCCTTTGCTCGAGGCCGATGCGTTCGCGCGCTGGTGCGCCGCACTGACCGGCCTCGTGCGCGCCGACCCCGCATGCCGGGACGATGCCAACGAGGCAGGTGCTGCGAAGCAGGCATGCGTGGCCTTGGAAGTGTGGTCGACAAATGAGGCAGTGCATGCAAACGCCGAGGCACTGCTGCACTCACTAGCCTTTGAGAGGGCCGATGCGCCCAGTGCGTGCGCGCTGCCGCCACGCGTCCACCGAGAGGGCACGACGGAGGCGGCGGATGACGAGGAGCTGCTCGACCTGGCGGCAGCGTTCCAGCGGCAACGAGTGGCGGACGAAAGCTTGTATACCGTGGCACACGAGCTGCCGACGGGTGATGAGAGTAACGGTTGGCAGGAGCCGCCTGCAGACGAGAGCTCCCCCATGGGCGAGGCAGCTGCCATGGCGCCTGAGCCGTTCGCTCCGCCAGACGAGGAGCTGCCTCGGGGGGACGATGCGATGGAGGGCGAGGGCGGTCCGCTGCACACGCCCAGCGACCGGTGGGACGCCTTGATGACGACGGATGACGACGAGGGCACCGCGGCGGCGACGGCAGCGGCGGCGGCGGCGGCGGTTGCGGTGCATTGCGTCTTCGGTGGGACTCGCTGCTCCGGGATGCGAACGGCCGCTCTCCCCGCGTGTGGGCATCGGGTCGTGTGTGAGCACTGCCTGCTCGCGATTCAAGTGATGACGGAGCAGCTGACGCCGTTGGAGGCGTTCGCCGAGCCGCAAGGAGGCGTCGACGAGGGCTGTTCGTCCACAATGGGTGGGCTCATTCGGTCACTAAGTCGAGCATGGAACCCCGTGCTCTGCCCCGAATGCGCCAGGGAGCAGGTTGCTGACGCGCTCGACGTTGAACGCGAGCCTATCCCATAATTCTGAGTACCGAGCTACACGGCTCGGTGAAGCACGCGCGACGGATGTTCGTGTGTGTGCGTTAATACGCGTGGTCAGGGACAGTGCGCGCCACTGCGCGGGGACTCAGCATGCTTGACCAACCGCACATCAAACCGCACACTACTCATCCGGAGCTCACACTAGAGTACGACTGAGTGCGATACAGCACAGCACGCGCATGCAAAAGCCGTTCCGGCGGGCAGTGCTCATGCGGTCACATGGCCACCGACCGTGAGGCGCGCTCCTGTCTACATCTTTCAGGTCCAGGCTCCAGGGGCGGATGCACCATCATGAACGCCATGCGATTGCCCAGCGAGTCCTGCGCTACCGGCCACCGTTCATGTGCAGCAGCTCGTCACATGCGCAGCATGTGCAGCAGAAGCTGCTGCTTGAGACATCGGAACAAAGGGTTGCTGGCTCGGTGGGGACCAAAGACGCGCCGGCATGTTTGGGAGGACCGTCGGCTTCGAGATCTTCTGGGCTACGTTTGTCTTCTCCAGCAAGTCTACGGGTGGTTTCGAACGCAGGAGCGGCTTGGCCTTGGCAACCCGAGCGGCGTACTCGTTATCCTCGATCGTGACCTTGACGGGCCTGATCCAAGCAGCACCCGTCTGGAAGCGGGCCAGTCGTGTAAGGCGGGGGTCGTGTATGGCCGCGTTAAACGCCGACGGAAGCATTCCAAAGGTCGAGGCAGCATGGTGAGGCAGCATGGGAAGTGCGAGCATGACCGCGCGTAAGGGGCTCTGCCCGGCCGTAGTTGCCGTAGATGGACTGGGGGCCGAGTGGGACCAAGCGCCGATCGGCAGAGGTCGCAATCAACGATTTGACGACATTGACGAATCTAACGGAAGCTGTGGTAACAGAGCAAAAACACAGGGAAGGCGGGATAACACGGGACACACGGATCACACGGATCACACGGATCTCGCAGACGAACCCGTATCACTCACGGAATACTGCCAAAAGGTGCGCGCGCTACCCAGACATCCTCCTTGTTCAAGCTGTAGATTGCCCAGAAGCCTTCGAGCCCGGGCACCGTGAGCGCAAGGCCCTGGGGATACTGAACACCGCCCTGCTTGGAGCCACCCTTGTGACGAAACACACAGCCAGAAGGCTGGTGCGGACCCTGGTAGACGGCGAGCTGGCACGAGGTGAGGGCGCGAGCTGTCGCCCCAAAGGCCTGGCCGTCGACGGACGTTGAGAGGAACAGAGGATCACGGACTGCAAAGGGCATCGCATTCGAGAGCAAGTAAACCCTGCCGTCTGGAAGTCTGCCGGCGTTGAGGTTCGAGTTGTCATCCGAGATGTTGATGGGCACAGGCGGCGTCCAGCGGCCTCCTGGCTCGCGTACGCTTGCCGCGAGGCTAAGCTTGCTGAGCTGTGCAGCGCGGCGACGGTACAAGATCACATCGCCGCGCCCGCCAGGCACCTCATAGTGTGTAAACTCGTTCGAGTCGTCCGAAGCGTTCGATGGCGCCCAGCAGCCGTCTGTGCACGCCTCGCATTTCCAATTGCCGGTCGTCTTCGGATCGGGACAGGGACGCACTGCAGCGTTGGACAGCAGCGCCATGTCCGATTGCACCGTCTCGGGCATCTGGTCCAGGGTGCGCACACCGTGCGCTGCCGACGCGTCAGCAAAGCCGGGCGGGATGCTGGGAGTTGCCCAAAAGGTTGGGCCGAACTGGCGCAGCCCTGGCATGACCTGCCGCAGCAGGAGCGTCTCACGCCCAAGGCCGGGCGCCTTATCGCTGATCGGGTAGACGTTGAATTGGATCGGGCTGGCGGCGACGTAGGCGCTGCCATTCAGATGGAGCATCGGCTCTGCAAACAATGCCGCATGGTGGGCTGCCGAAGACATGTTTGGAAAGAGCTCCTCAGCTGATAACCAGGAGATACCATCATTCGATTGACTGTAGAGAATGCGCTGGCCCGGTTGGTCCTCGTCAACCGGCGAATTCTTCCACCATGCAAAGAGCGTGCCACGATGCTCGTCAAGCATCGGCATGTGGTTGTAAGTGCCATTTGCAGTCGTGGCGAAGAAGATGCGGCTGACGGAAACGTTAGGAGTGTATGGCACGCCACCGTGTGGCAGGAGCGGATCCAGTCGCGGGGCGGCCCAATACGGAGAAGACAGCGTCAGATGTGAGTGTGCGAACATCCAAGTCCCCATGTTGTTGATTGCTTTTTGATAGTCGACACAATTGGACTGTGAAGGGTGTTGATTACAAACATTGGCTGTGAATTTGGTATTTGGTGCAACGTGTGGAGGCGAGGTTGCTATCCCAGGCCACTCTCCGCCCTCCCTCTCTCAGCGCCGCTTCGCAATGGGAGTTGCATGTGCAGTTGTATACGCTTCTTCTTCGAAGGAATCAGACGTACATTGTAAGTCCTGATTGTTGGACTCCGGGACACTGCACACTCGTGAAACTCGAGGCACGAGGGACCGTGGACGACGGTAATTTGGGGCGCAATTTGAGCGACTGCCCGTCGCTGCAGGGCACACACACTGCCGAGGCGTGCCTTCTTCGTATCCTTTCTGGAAAGACGACCGCCGTCGTGCATGTTCTGCGGCGAGGGCATACTCTCGAGTCCCGTGGCCTTCATAGCGGTCGGCTGAGGCAGAGCTGAGGCAGAGCTCGTGAGGCGCGCTCGGAGGCGTGCTCAACATGCTGGCTCCTGGGCTCCCACCGTCACGCCGGCAGGAAGATGTACCCTGCTTGATCCGTGAGCCTCTTGAGATCATGCGCTTTTGCTGGTGGCTCAGCTCCTCCATCGCCGCACCTCTTCCATCGCGACCGCGATCCGTGTGCGCGGTCTCTCGTGCCCTCCGACAATGAACGTGGGGATCGTTGGCGAGGTGCTGACAGCGGCCATCTCGGTCGCAGTGGGCGAGGCAAGCACCGGCCAGAGGAGGCGGATGGCGACGAGGGAGACCACGAATAGCAAGGCACTCGAGGCGAAGACGGAGACGGCACCGAGGCTCGCGTAGCCTGTTACTGCCCAAAAAGGACCCACGATCCGCGCGATCGCGCCCACGGCAAACATGATGCCCATCCACGCGCCCTGAGGCCGCTCACCAAGCAGCTTGCCTACCATTGAGAGACACACGCCTCGGCCGAAGGGGAAGGCGACGGTGACCAGCCCAAAGCTCAGCCCAAACTGGCCGAAACCCATCGTGGCTCGGGGCGGGCCGGTCAGTCCCGAGCCATTGGGCGGCACCAAGAGCCCCGAGCCATCGGGCGGCACCAAGAGCCCCGAACCATCGGGCGGCACCAAGAGCCCCCAGCCATCGGGCGGCACCATGAGCAACCAGCCGGCCGCCGCAAGCATGCACGAGCTCGCGAGCAGCGTGCGGTCGCCCACCAGAGGAGCGGAAGGGCCGCGGGCGCGAGTGAGGATGGACATGAGCATGGCGCAGAGGAGGTTGGCGACGCCCGCGGCGGTGAACAGCAAGTTGGTCTCAATATCATCCCACCCAAACCAGTCCTGTGCGCGTGAAGGAGATAGCGAGGGGCACGAGCGAAGAAGGGTGAGGACTTCTGAGGCGGCGCGAGGCTGTTCGGAGTTGAGCGGCTCGATGCACCTTGACGAGCGGCGTTGTGATCGTCTCTTGAATTGCAAAGCCGTTGAAGTGGACGAAGAAGATGACGATGCACGCCCATACGGCCATCGTCGCAGAGCTGCTCAGCGTGTCCGCGCCCGGAGCCGGGCTGTCTTCGGCGGCAACAGTACTCGTACTCCCGGGCGTCGACAACTCAGGGAAGCCGAAACTGGTGGAGAGGAACATGCTCGTGTTGAGTACGGCGACGACCCAGCCCTGCTTGGTGAACGAATTGAAGAGAAGAGCGCCCACCGCAAAATCGGGCGTCTGCGTCACTGCGGCTCCCAGCGCAGGGCCGAAGATGAAGCCGAGGCAGGCGAACGTCGACAGTTGCGACGTGAGGCTGGTGCGCTCCTCAGGCGGAGCGAGGATGGCGAAGCAGGACTGCTCAACCGCCTGCTGGCCGCCGGAGCCCACACCCTGCAGAAGCCGCGCCAGTAGCACGACCGTCGGCCCGAGGTCGCTGCCTATTCGGTGGACGGCATCCGCGAGAGCGTAGGAAACTGAGCCGCTCAGGCTGATTAGCGCGCACAGCTGCATCGTACGTTTCGCACCCAAGTAGTTACTCAGCGCTCCGAGCGCCATCGATCCGAGCGCCTCGCCCACCGAATAGGCAGCGACCACACTAGCATACAGCTCAGCCGAGGCCCCCATCCCATCAAGGTACAGGAACAGGGACGGCATGACGATTGAGAAGGAGATGCAGGCGAAGAATACGTTGACGAAGAGGATGAGCTTCCACGCGACGCAGCTGCCGGGCGTCGCGGGTGCAGCCGGTCGCAGCAAAGACTCATGGAGGTCGCTCTTCATGAAGGTCCCCTCGCCGGCGGACACGGTGATGCCGTGAGATTTTGATGCCAAATGCGGCAAGTTTATTAAGCAAGTTTCGGCGCCAGCGGGTCAACCAAACGGGAGTTTGCCGTTCTTCATGCGCAGGCACAGTTAGTTCGTAGTCTCCCGCCTTGCTTGCCATCATGTTGCTTAGCCGCTCGTGGATCGTCTTCGCCGTACCGGTACATGCCAGAAATGCAGGCAGCACTCGTGGTTTGAAGGCATAATCCGAGTTCAAAGACGTGTTTGAAACATCGGGCCGCATGCATGCAATGCAAAACCTTCCGAGAGTGCCGTTCTTGAACGCAAAATGAGAAATGTGGTGTATCGGTCAAGGCGATGTCCAAACCCGCCTCGTTGCTTGCACTGCCACTAACCCCGAGATCACGTGTCGAGGAGCTCAAGCGCCAACTCAAGGCCAAGACTGAAGAGATGGCAGTCCACCAGGAGCGCCTCGATGAGACGAACACGCGCATTGGCGAGCTGCAGCTGCAGAAGCTCATGCTCATTGTTAATCAAGCTGTCGAGGCATCTAGTCCATCCGATCCAGTGGCGAAAAACACCGCCGATCGATCGGTCGCGTGTCGCAACGACGCTCAGTACTCGGCTGCGCTCGACGCGTTGATCGCCCGTTTCCGCCATCAGCTCGTGACACTGCGGAACGCGGCTTCCGAGACCCTCAAACATGGTGCCGCCAAGGCGTCGTTCGCGGCAGATGTTACAGCAGCATGGGCCAAGGTGGGCGACAGCATGGACATTGAGGCCAAGGAGATCGAGGTCGAACGTCTCAAAGAGGAGATCCGAGCTCTCAGTCAGGCTGCCATCAAGCACTTGAGCAACATCACGTGCATCACGCGCCCGACGACAGCTGACGAGCTAGACCAGTCAATTTAGTGTTAGACCAGCCGGCAGCATGCGCGTTGTAGGATGAGCGAGATCGGTAGATGTCGAGGCCGCAAGCCCGCAACGCCGCATAGGCCCTAACCGAACCCATAGCGCACTGACCCGACCGGACCGGCGTCGGCGCACCCCACGGTGCGCGGCTCGCGCGGCACTCTTTCCGGACTGTCTCCCCGTCGTTCACTCACCTCGCATGAATGTTCGAGGCGGGTGGGACTGAAGCTGTAGGAAGGAATAGCGTTTATTTACGGCCAAAACCCCAAATTTCCTAGCGGTGGCCGGCCCGCCCGCCGCACCCCCCATGAGGCACTGCTTGCGACCTCCGGGCCGAAAGCTGGCACAAAACCGTTAACGAAACCTCGGCTGCGCCTTTGCTCTTCGACGACGCACTCCGAGCGCGCGCTCAGAGTTTCACGCGCGTGGCAATGAGCGCGCCCGCGGCGGCGCCCGCGAGCGCCATGACGAGCATCAGCCCATACGGCGGGCTGTGTGGTGAGGCGGCGGCGGGCGAGGCGGCGGCGGTAACTGCAGGAGCGGGCGCGGAGGCGGCGTCCGCGGGCTTGCCGCCCACGTAGATGCCAATCTCCTTGTGCAGGTCCGAGAAGGCAGAGACAGCCTGGTCGTCGACGTAAAAGTCGGCGACCGGCTTTCCGAAGCAGAGCTCGTGGTATGGGATCTTGTGCTTCGTCAACGAGGCGAGAGTCGCAGCGGCCACGTCAGCAACCGCCGCGCCGACGGAGCCGCCGCTTGAGGCCATACCGCGCTCAGTGAGCAGGATGATCGTGTGCCCCTGCGCATGCAGCGCGCGCAGGCAGGCCACATTGTCCTCGATGGGCACGCAAGTAGCGTAGTCGCCCGGTATGCTCGGCGCGGCGAGCAGGGTGCAGTCCAAGTCGAAGCACACGCGCAGCGGCGTGACGCGTGGCGGCAGCTGCGCCACAGACCACGTCTGCAGCTGCGTGGGCGTGCCGAGCACGTGCATACGCCCAGGGTCGATCTGCAGCGCCGTGAACGTCGCCCCTTCCCTGATCATCGCCGCGATCACCCCCGACGTGTAGTACTCGCCCACGTTGTCTTGTGAGAGCTGGGTCGAACCCGCGTCGAGGAGCGCGGTGCACTGCGCGAGGAGCTCGTTGCCGTCCGAGAAGCAGTAGCAGCCCGTGTTCGCGTTGTCCGAGATCTTGACCTTCTCCTTCACCTGCGAGATGCGCCGGCTCTGCGCGTCGAAGACGATGTAGGAGTAGAGCGGCTTCGGCTGCGTGTCCTCAAAGTAGAAGACGCCGTTGGAGGTGGCGCTGATCGCACGGTAGGTCGAGACGATGTCCTCGTCGTAGAAGCAGTCGCCGTCGACGAGCATCACCGGCTGCGAGCGCAGCCGCTTGGGCAGCCCACGCAGGCCGATCTGCACCGTCTCGGCCGCGCCACGCGTCGGCCCGGGCAGTTCAACGAGCTGCAGGTTCGGGTACTTCCCGCGAGTGAGCTCCCAGAATTTGGGCGACATCCAGCCTGGATTGTACACTATGACGAGGGTGTCCTTTGGCCCGAGCTTGAGCGAGTCGAGCACCCGCAGGATCATCGCCTTGCCCAGCACGGAGATGAACGGCTTGGGCATGCTGTAACCCTCCTGCGGATGGGTGTCGCGACCCGCGGGTCAGCTCGCGCGTAGGCATGGGCAGAGAGGGCGTCGAGCGCGTGCGGCATACCTTTTGGAAGCGGCTCCCGATGCCGCCCAGAGGGATCATGACAGTGAGAGGGAGGGGATCGCTCATCGTGATGCGAAAAGTCGGCGCGTCCCGCGTCGTGTCGAACACCTTTCCGAAGAGCTCCTTCGCAGCCTTCTCGCCTTCCGCCGCCATTGGCAGACCGCTTTGGTTCGCGTCTTGGCGCCCAGACGCCGCCGCGGTCGCCCTCTACCTCGTCCTCCCTCGCGCCGCGCATCTCGCTCCTGGTGTGCGAGAGCTGCATGCCTCATGATGCCTTGGCTCTCCGTCCTCTGCATAGGCGGCGGGGTGCCTCATATGTCCCTGCCATCCATGGTCGTGAGGATTCGCTCAACGACACGGCATGACGAGCGACATGTCGACCGGCACAGGACGCGCGCTACACCGGACGTACCGGACATGACAAATACAATTGTAATACCGGCCATCGCTTTAAGCCGTCCAGGAAAAGTTCAACCTATGCCAAGTACAAGTTGATCACGAGGCTTCACGATTGGGCCCCTTTCGTTCATTTCTCTTGTGAAGAAGTTTGTGAAGCCCCGGCCTAGTTGGCGGCTTTTCACCGTCTCTCTGCCGATGGACAGCAGCGAGGAAGAGGCGACACGGATCTGTGTCGCGGCTGCTGCGCGCACGCTCGCTCCCGATAGCAGCGAAGAAGAAGAAGCCGCCACCGTGCCGGTAGTTCCTGAACCCGGAGGCAGCGCAGGCACTGCGACCGAAAGAACAGGTGAACACAGCTTCGAGGTCGACCGAGTGCTCAAAGAGCGTGTGCGCAAGGGCAATTCCGAGTTCCTGATCCGTTGGACGAGCTACGGTCCCGATCAAGACTCCTGGGAACCGCGCAGCAACGTCGATAATTCCGCCGTCGCAGAATTTCGCCGGCGGAGACGCGAGCAGCAGCAACAGTCGCAGCAACAGTCGCAGCAGCAGTCGCAACGGCAATCAAAGGAAGGTGGCAAACCGCGTTTGGCCGGCGCTCATCAGTCGGCCGCCGGAGGCGCGCCAAAGCGTGCTCGTGCACCATTCACGCACACGTGCGACAGCAGCGAGGAAGAGGCGACGCGCAACGCTGAGGCGGAGCGTGAGCGTGCGCTCAAGCTGGCGCCTCCCAAGCGTCCATCGGTGGGAGCCCAGCCGGCCGTGGTCCTCGACAGCAGTGACGAGGAGCTCGCAGCGGCCGCCTTAGCGGCGGAGCGCGAGGCGCGCGAGGCGCGCGAGCACGAGCCGAGCCGCGCGCGGAAAGGCTCTGCGCCGGCCGCCTCCTCGATCGTAGAGCGCGTTAGGGTGCACTTCGCGCCCTCGACCGAATCGCCTCCCCAATCGCGCGAGCGCCTGCACAAGCGCGCCCGCTCCTTATCCGATGCGTCGCTCGAGGGGGCTGGCAAGCCGCCAGCCACAGCCGCGTGCCGGTCGTCGGCGGGGGCACCACCGAAGCGCCAGCGTGCCGCTTTGGCGACGCCTTCCGTCGCGGCGGCGGCGGCGGCGGTGGTGGTGGAGGCGAAGCGCAAGGCGAACGAAGCCGAGAAGGAGGCAACGGGGGCAGCGGCGGCACGAATGGCGCTGGCGCCGCCGGACGTCATGGCATCCTCGGCGCCGCCGGATTTCATGGCATCCTCGGCGTCCGTTGCCGTAGGCACAGTTCCCTTGCCGCCGCCCGAGACGGCGCCGTTGCGCCAGCCGCGGCGAGGCGGTTCTGGCCAACGGGCGGCGGCGGTGGCGGCGGCGGCAGCGGCGCGCGCCGCAGTGGCTGCGGAGGAGTCCACGGAGAGCTCGGACCCAGAGGATGAGGCGGACGAGGAGCCGGAGATGGCGGCACAGGCGGCGCCCGTTACGGCGCTTGGGGCGCGCAAGTGGCTCGATGCGCGTCCTCCTGGGCGTCTTCCTGGCAGGGGCTACCGCGTCATCGATAGCAGTGACGAGGAGGCAGAGGCGAAGGCGGCTACGGAGGCGAAGGCGGCCGCGGAGGCGAAGGCGGCCGTGGCTGAGGAGGCGATGTCACTGGAGGAGATGGTCGCCGCACAGGACGCCGAGAAGGCGGCGGCGGCTGTGAAGAAGGCGGCGGCAGCTGCTGAGCACGAACGAGGAAAGTGCATTGGCGTGGTGCCAAATCGAAAGCGCGCTGGCGGCTCGCGCGTTGTCCTGAGCGACGACGAGGCTGACGAGACCGCCTTCGAGCAAGCGACAGCTCCGGTGTCGTTACGTGCTGCGGCGGGCGCGCGTCGAGCGACGCGACGAGGCCCGAGTGCTGGTGACTACGGTGACGACGAGGACGACGAGGACGATGAGGACGAGGACGAGGACGAGCTCTTGGTGCTTGGGTCCGAGGAGGACGCGGACGAGCTCTCATTCACACCTCTGCCGACGGGTCGACGGGGGCCTCGCCTGCCCGCCGCCCCGCCGCTGCTCGCGCAGGCGTACGGCATCGGTGCTGTCTGGACTGCCTGTGGGGATCAGGGCCGCCCCTCGTGGTCCACGGTCAATCTCGACCGCACAGCGGCCATGGCGGAGCAGAGACGCAACTACGCGGCCATGGCGGAGGTTGAATCTCACCTCGCCCTCCGCCCACATGAGACGCTCACGTACGATGCCCATTCGGCCGAGCTCGCCAGGCGCACCTCAGAGGGCCCATCGTCAGGTACTCTGTCCGCTGCGACCCACAGGTCGAGACCCCGGACAGCGCAGCAGCCGGCGCCCCACCTGGCTGCTCGGCGGCGACCAACGCTCGGGGCAGCGCCCGGGACAGCGCCCGGGATAGCGCCTGGAGGGTATCCCGACGGACAGTTGCCGCCGAGCGCTGCCCCGAGCGCGAAGCGAGCGCGCCCACAACCACGAGGTCTTGCACGGTCCTGCTCCGATCCACTCCCCCACATCCAGGAGCGTGCTTATGATGAGGGAGGCAATCAGCATGCCATCAGAGATGCAATCAGTGCCTCAGATCCACTCCCCCACATCCACGAGGGGGGCGGTCTTGCCGCCTCGGAAGCCGCCTCTGCCGCCGCCCCTGCTGCCGCCACTGCTCCCCCCGCACCGTCTGCCTTTGCCTCCTCGTCCTCTACCTCCTCATTTGCAACCTTGTCGAGCGCCCCGTCGTCGTTCGCATTCGCTTCGCCGCCGCCCGAGCCTGCGCAGTGGTGGTCACCCACGCCGACGCAACCGCCGACGCAACCGCCGACGCCGCAAGTGTGGCCGCGCCGGATGACGCCAACTGCCGCCCTGCGGCCGCCTCTGACCGTCGATGTTTCCGCCGCACTCGACGCGCCAGTCCCCGCCAAGAAATCCCCAAGTGCAGCCAGTGATGCTGTCCCAGCCGTCGCCGTCTCTGCCCCGGCCGCCGCCCCTGACAGCCAAGTGATCGGGATGGTCGCAGCGGAGCTCAAGCCGGTGCTCAAGGCGGCGCTCAAGGTGATTCCGATCGAGGGCGCCGTCTTGAGCGCCGCCTCGACCCACCCCCCCTCTCCCGCCCTCGCCAGCGCGCTCCATACCCCCTTCCACAGACTGCCAGTGAAGGATACCTCGGCCTCGAAGGCCGCCATTAGCGCCGCCCCAGTGCGTGCGCCGTCGGTTCCAATTGGCTATCCCGAAGCGCGACTCGCTGCCAAGCCACTGAAGCCCATTCTCAAGCGCGTGGGGGGCGTCGGGGTAGGCTATGCACCGACGGCCGCCCTGCACATCACGGGGACAGCTTCTCCCGCCATGCCCGCCCTCGCAGCCGTCCCCGCCCGCGCCCCCGCCCCCGCCCCGGCGTTGGTCTATGCGCGCCTGTGCTCGGCGCCGCCCGCGAGAGTGCGTGTTTGCCTCGGAGCCTACACCCCCCTGCAGCCTGCGACGACGGCGGCTGAGGCGGACGCCATCGAAGCGTCGTCTCGGGCGGTCGCCATGGAAGTGGATCAGCCGACCGAGCCGCTGGCAGCGACCACGGCGGCGGCCGCAGCCGAGGCGGCGGCGACAGACGCGGCAGAGGCCGAGGCGGTGGCGGCAGAGGCGGCGGAGGCAGCCCTTCCGACTCTCATTCCCGCGCCCCGGCGGCGCATCCGGTTCGCCACCCAGATCGTGATGGACGTGTGCCAGGACCCTGTGCCCACCCCCGAGGAGATTGCCCGAGCTCAGTTACGGCTGCTCGCCACACCATGCTCCAGACCTTCTCGCGGCGGCTCTATCGGCGCGGGTCCCCTCGCCACTACGTACTTGTTCGACCAGCCTCCAGCTGCCGCCCACCGGCCGCTCGCGGCCGCCAGCGCCTCCGCAGTTGCCATCGCGTCCGCTGCGGCCGGCTACGTGCACACCAGCACAGCTGCCGCGGTCGCCAGCAATAGCGTCAGCAGTGGATCAGGTGGCGGCGCCGTGGCGACACTTTGTGGAGTGCCAACGAGTGGCTATCATGTGAACATGGAACGGGGCGCTCGCCTTGCGGCCTCGGCGGCCGTTTCACCGTCCCTTGCATCGGCTCCCGCCGCTGCAGGTTCCGCGGCCGGCGCTGGCGCTGCTGCCATCGCGGTCGCGGGCTCAGCAATTGGAACAGCAATTGGCTCAGCGTCCTTTCCTCAGCGGCGTATCTCGCCTCTCGCCCAGCCAGCACCCATCTCGGTACCAATCTCGGCGCCAATCTCGGCACCAATCTCGGCGCCAATCTCGGCACCCATCTCGCCTCTCGCCCAGCCGGCATCGACGCCGACCGCCATCGCATGTCGCGCGGCCATGTCGCCCGTCGCCTCGCTGCCGCCGCCGGCACATTCGTGGTCAGCCGGGGCGGGGGGCAGTGGGGCGGGGGGCAGTGGAGCGGCGGCCAGCTGCCCACTGTCCGGTGGCGGCATGGGTGGGAGCATGGGTCGACGGACGGAGACTCTCGACTACTGCAGTGGTTTCGGTGGCGTCGGCCTCGGCAGCTTCGGCAGCGGCGGCGGCAGCTTCGGCAGCGGCGGCGGCAGCCTCGGTGGTGGCGGCGGCAGCCTCGGTGGTGGCGGCGGCAGCCTCGGTGGTGGCGGCGGCAGCATGGGGCCTCGCACTGAGAGCTTCCGAGGAGAGCTCAACAGCGCTCGGGACAGCGCGTCGATCGCTCGGGACAGCGCGTCGAGCAGCAGCAGCAGCAGCGGTGGCGCCAGCGGCTTCGCGGTTGGTAGCGTTGTCCCGGGCGGCAGCGGTGGCGCCAGCGGCTTCGCGGGCGGTAGCGTTGTCCCGGGCGCTGGCTGGATGCGCCCAGGGGCAGAAGTGTACCAGGGCGGCGTCCTCTATCACCGCGTTGGCAGCGGCAGCGGCAGCGGCGGCAGCGGCGGCAGCGGTGGCGGCAGCGGTGGCGGCGGCGGCGGCAGCGGCGGCGGCGGTACGGCCACACCCGGCTCGGGCGGCCCTGCGACAGCAAGCAGCGTCCCCTGCGGGCTCCCTTCGCTGAGCTCCAAGATGCAGTCGCGCATCTTTCCTGGCACAGGCACACGCCCACTCACTGGCAGTGCCGGCCTGAGGCTGCAGGCTCTGCTACGGCGCCCGGTGAGCGCCGCAGGCGGCTGCGCATCATCCCTCGGGCGCACGAGCGGCGGCAGCGGCGGCGGTGGCGTGGCTTCGAGTGACGAATCGTCACCTGTGCCGATGATGGCGCCTCTCCCGACGGCGATGGAGCGATCGTCCGCGGTTGTGCCGGTGCCGATGGTCGAAGACTGCTGATCGCCTGCCGACAAGCTGGCGTGCGAGCTATACATTACGGAGATCTTTCTCTCTATCTATTTATTGTACGGCATGAGCATGGCATGGTGGACTGTTCGGATACCTATGTCGAGGGCTCTGCGAAAACAGCCCCCAGGCCCCAGGGTGCACGGAGCGCAGTCGTGTGGCGTGTGAAACCGAACTGCGCTCGGGCACTGCCGGAGGACACTGCCGCGCAGCTTCATTCTGCGTTCTGGTAGTGGCGGGTGGACGAGGCATGGAGCCTTCGTTGAGTGGATGTATTCCCTCTGTTACCGCTACAGCGGGTGTGTAGTTGCGGTGCCTCCGGGGCGGATGTGGGCGCTTGCCGGGCGGGAGCGACGGGTGGAGCCGGCGGGGTCGTGGAAGGTGCCGTGGTGGGCACCAGGGACCAGGCTTCGATCTTGTTAACAGAATCTTGCTACGTGGAGCTAAAAAAGTGAGTCTTGCGGCGTCGTGACCTGCTGCGCGCGCCGCGGACGGGGCCCGGCTCAAAAGCGCGAAACGACACGAAGAGAGGTTGGTCGGTCCCGTCGTAAGACGTAACGACGAGGCGAATGTGCGAATGTCGGGTCCGGGCAAACGTGCACAACGAGAGAACTCATCACACGTCAATCCTGTGCCATCATCAAATCGCACGCGTCGTTGACATTCAGTGATGCCTCTGGGTACTCGATCGTGCCTCCAAGATCTACCCAGCCACCGGCGCCCTTTGCAGCGGATGCGGCCGCGCAGACTCGCGTCCGAAATGTGTACCGTGGCTGAGGGCCGTTAAGCTCCGCGGTGGCATGCACACGGACTAGGTCGCCCCGCGCAAGCGCCATACCGTCGCCGAGCAGGAGGAACAGGTTGCGCCAGTGGCTGCCGGACCACGCGGACGAGACATCTGGAGGCGCAGCGGCTCCGTCAATGCGGCAGTGCAGCTCCACGTGCAGCGACAGTCCCCGGAGCCAACCAGCCCTCTCAGCCACAAATTCGAGCTCCACCGCCTGCGAGGGTGCAGGTGCGCCCTCTTCGAAGCGCAAGTCCTCGAACACTTGAGGAGCGGCAAGCAGGTCGGTACGAGGCAGGCCGGGAAGCTTGAGCGCTTGCCCACCGCCGGGCGCTTCAAGTGTCGTGGCGAGCCTGTCGGCGCAATAGGCCGCGTTCGGGTATTCGCTCGGTGCGAGGAGCGTGGTCGTGCGAGAGGGGATGGAGAACGGTGTCGACGCTGTCGGGGCGAGATGGCGTTTTCTTGCATCCGCGATGGCGGCCACGACGCCCTCCTCACCGGCGATCTCGCCTATGAGCTCATGAACGAGCAGGTCAGCCTTCTCCGGCAGCACGAGGTGCGGGTCAGTCGAGAATCCTTCGATGACCGTGATTCGATCTGACAGTCCTGCCTCGTTGATGGTGCGCCGTGCAGCCGCTGCTGCCACCGGCTGCACCTCGATCGCATACACGTGCTTTGCTCCGGCCTCTGCAGCAAAGATGGCCAAAAGCGCGAGTGCTCCTGTTCCAAGATCGATGATCACTTTGCCCTGAGCAGCGGCGGTGATGGCTTCTCGGTAAGCGCCTGTGCGAGCGTGATCATCCCGCATGCCATCGTAGCATGCCGGCGTGTATCGTGCTGCGTGGCCGCGAGGCGTGTGGTCGTATGCAGGCATATGGCCGACACTCGCTCCGAGCCGACACGCATAGCTGTGAAACCGTCAATCGGAGATTGCAGCTCGGAGCTCTCAGACACGTCTCGAGCCGTGTCAAACACTGCAGACTAGCTGAATCTACCGCCTTCCTAACTATAAATCCTGATATCCTCGTGTGTCGTGATGTGAGTTGCCCCGACACGCGACAGTCCCTGGTGCCTTACCTATTCTCTCCTTGTTTCCTGATCCTGTGAGGAACACCACATGACAGCGCATGGACGCGTGAGCACGAGCAAGTGAGCGCCGTCAGTTCTCCAAGGTGAATGCATGCAGGGCTCAGGAGATCGCCCGCACAGATTGAAGTTCATCAGAGGCGCGCGCTCGCGCCCGCGCCATCACGCGCCATGTGGGCCAGCCAAGCAAGGCTTTCTCCCGTGCCGTGGTCAGATGGTGGTGCATGTGGGTTTTTCGATCATCGCTGTCAGCCAACGAGTCTAAGGTTGTTCATCAACCCACGGAGAGAGAGAGAGAGAGGGGGGAGGAGGAGGGAAGGGCGCCGAGCAGCATCAGGCTAGGCGAGCAGCATCGGGCCGGCAGGGCGGCGCCATCGGGGTACGTGCATCCTCATATTCGATGGGTGATAGAGGTTTATCTTCAACAGGATCAGCGTGGTGCACAGCTTTCTCTTGTCATCGGATGCGGGCCGCCGAAGCCTGGAGGAAAGGCCGCGCGCGCGTGCATCAGCAGCGCGTGCACACCTTGGACGAGTCGTGGCGGCAGCGCTGGAGACCAGCCGATGCCCGAGATGGCATGAAGCCTGTAGCAGGCAAGAGGTGCAATGTCGGTACGGCGGCATCGCTGCACGCGCATGGTTGGGGATGGATGCGGATGAGACTTTTGGCAGCCCGGTGACTGGTAGGGATAGAAAACGCATCCAGTGAATAAGGCGGCCAGAGGTTGCTGTCCCGTGGACGAAAGCAGCAAGCCGCAATGTCCGACAAGGCGGTATGATGCGGTTTGCCGACTCTAATGCCACGGTGGTCCGTCGCGGCGCGCGCGGCTGGGGCGGGCGGTGCTGCGCGCGGGGAGCATGCGTACCGAGCAGATGCGCAGCCATCCCATCGTTCTGCCTACCCATCCTGCCGGCGACGTGACTTGACGTTTTGCATTCACAGGGACATCGATCGCGTAGGAAGGGTTGCAGAAGGGATCGATCGCCGAGGGCGGGCCGGATTGGGGACGTGTCATCCCTTCCGAGAACTGGCCTGGAATTCCGCAGAGGATGCAGATGCGTTTCCCAACAACCATCCATGGCAGCGCCACAACCGGCTCGAGCGCGCTGCAATGCGCCCGGTTCCGCAGCCTGCACAGCACGCGCCTCTTGCTGAGCCCACCTCGCATCATGGCCGCCGACCGCGTGCCGGGCGTCAAGATGCCAAACACAGGTGCTCCCGTCAGTCAGAATCACCTCAATGAGGCGGCCGCGGCCGGCGTGAGCCGGCTCGAGGCGGCGATCAAGAGGCAGGCGGCCGAGAAAGCCGCCAAGGAACGGGCAGCCATGGAGCGCATGGAGGATATCAAGCGGGCTGAGGCGCAGCAGCCTCAGGCGCCGCGGCTGCGCCTCGAACAGATGAAGGCTACACTGGACGGAAGCATCGATGGCCAGGATCTGGCCAAGGACGTGGTGGCGCGCGCACTGCGCCGCCGCATGATGAAGCTCGATGACAACGAGCGACCGTTGAGGCTGCTCTTCGCCGGCCCGTCCGGAGTGGGCAAAACGGCGATGGCGACGTCGGTGTGCGAGGCGTTGCTCGGTCGGTGCGAGCCGGACAAGAACTTCAAGCGGTTCAACCTGAGCGAGTTCTCGCACCCATCCAAGTTTAATCGTCTGACCGGCGGCGACCCCAACTATGTGGGCTACAAGGAGGGCGGCGAGCTGACCAACTTCATCCGTCATGCCGAGGAGCGCCGCGTCAAGAAGTTCACGGGCGTCGAGCACACGAGCTGCGTGCTGCTCCTCGACGAGGTGGATCGAGCTGCGGATGGGTTGCTCACGTTCCTGATGAACTTCCTTGACCAGGGCCAGCTCACCTCGGGCTCGGGCGACACGGTCGACGCACGCCGCGCTGTCGTCCTGATGACGACCAACGTGGGACAGAAGGCGATCGCCGCTGCGCGCATGAGCGCCCAAGACGGCGCTCGTACCGGCGGCGCCGCCATGCTGCCCGACGAGCTTACGCGCGAGGCGGTACACGCGGCCGAAATGGCGCGCCGACGGCGCGCCATCGTCGAGAGCGTCCGGGCCGACGTGCTCGAGCATATCTGCGATGGCCGGTATGAGAATCTGGGACGGCTCGGCACGATCGTACCCTTCCTTCCTCTGCGCACCGAAGGCCAACAGCGGGTGGTGGAGCGGCAGCTGCGCGCCGTGGCGCGCCGGCTCGAGGAGGCCAAAGCGCCCGCCGTGCTGCGCGGCTGGAGCGGCGCCCTCATCGAGCATGCCTTGACGCACTGGGATGACGACCTCGGCGGGCGCTCGACGCGTGACTGGATCGATGAGAATGTCGTCGAAGCGTTGGCGGAGGCGCTCGATGCGGCGCCTCTGAATGTGCTCAACGGCAGCGCTCCGCCGCTAGACTTGGAGCTCGATGCGATCCCGGCATCCTCTCCGGGGGCGGGCATGCAAATGGAGGACGACCCAGCGTCGCGGCGCGTCGTGTGTACAGCGACGCTGATGAGTGGGATCGGCGATCGCGTGCGCCTCACTTCGTCTCCTCCAGAGTCTTCCTCCGCAGACGAAGACCTTCCTGACTCATCGAATTTGCCTCCGCACTGGAAGGGGAAATGACTTAGACGAGGGGCTGGCTCAGAACGGAACTGATACTCAGAGGTACTCATCTCGGGTATCGGGTTCGCTCGGGGCGACGGGGCGATGCGATGATCATGATGATCCGTGAGTCCGCGTAGCCGAATAACGTTTAACGTACAATGACACGAAAATAATATCAGGAAACTCGCGCGTCAGTGCGAGATACACGACCCGGGCGTCAGACGAACGAAACAACCTTCTGTACCTCGCTCCAACCTTTATACTAACGACCCCGCACCCGGGGCGGGGGGGGGGGGAGCGCGTTGACTCTTCTCTAGTTCTTCCACGACCATCACCCGGATCACCGCGGCTGCGCGGAGGCGACCAATGCGCTGACCCTGACTCCGCGAAACTCAAACTCAGCGAATGGGTTCGGTACCGCCGGTGCCTCGCCCTCGCCGCTGCCTGGGTCACCCTCGTCTGGCGCATCCTCTTCCACAGCAAGCTCGTCGTCGTCGTCGAGCAGAGTGTCCTTTGGGTCGTCGCCTTCCCAGCTATCCCATGCGAGCACCGTTGGCTTGAGCCGCGTGCTACGATCGACGGCTGTCTCATCATCGGCCTCCTCAGCCTCGCCACAAGCACGCCCCGCCTCCGCCACTTCCCTACCCGGCTCGTCGTGATCGTCGGTCTCCTCTTCGTCGTCGTCCACGTCGCCTGGCCACGAGGTCACTCCGACATTGTGCTTGGCGACGGCGACGCAGTGCGCGATGAAAAAGGCCTCTGTGTAAGTGTACTTCATCATGTTGCAGTCGCCGCAGCAGCTGTCGCACGTTGCACTCAACAGCGGTCAGATGTAAACACATGCAGTCCTCGAGTGAGCTCATGCATCTAGGGGCCATCACGCACCTGTCACACGTCTCCGCGGTGTACACGCGGCAAGCAGAATCCAGCCGATCAAGCCCGTTGTAATGGCGTGGAGGGTCCGACGGCTTGCCGCAGTAGCGGCACGGCCTAGCCGTGATCCGGTTGAACGTCTCGTTGCTCATCGCGTGCTTCTTCGTGTGCGTCGACGACGCACTAATGTACGCGCTGCGTGAGCGCTTCGAGACATTGTTGCGGAAGCGGCGGGGGTACAAGCCATAGTCCTCGCCAGAGGCCGCGCTCGCGCGGTGCGTGGCAATGTGCCGGGCGGCCTCGATGAACCCACGCACGCGGCGATAGCCCTTCATCAAATTGCACGTGCCGCAGCACGGGGCCACGTTGCTCAAGTGGAAAGGTCCCATGAACCCGCCGCGCGCTGGTCGTGCGAGGCCGTCGGGCCACACGCGCAGCCGCGTTAGCCCGTGACCTTCTGTTGGTGCCAGCGCGCCGCATGCAATGCACGGCAGCCGCATTAAGGCGGTTGCGACCGATTCCTGCATGGCGAATGCCATGCCTTGCTCAGTAGACAGACGCTGGTACTGCCGCAGCCGCGCTATCTGCGGCAGCACGCGAGAGCCAGACGATGACGGCGCGCCTCCGCTGCCGCCTCGTACTGCGAGCTGGTGCTTGTCCATCTGTCTTCGGCACTTGGCGCACCGCAGCATCGTTGATGGTGGCAGCTCGTCACCACCCGTCGCAGCTGGCTTCGTGAAGAATGCAGCGAGGCCAACCTGCTTGTCGTGTCGGCCGTGCGCCGACATGCAAAGCAGAGTACTTCCACGCTGCCATCGGTGGCTTCGCGGGCTTGGCGCAGGCGCTTCTTAGAGTCCTTCGTCTTCATGACAGCCGCTTGATTTCAAGATCTCTCTTGTCTGCTAAACTTGCGGAGGTTTCGTCGAGGAAGTTCGGGTACAGTAGTCTGTCATACAAATTAGGAAAGGGGAAGGGGGGAAAGGGGGGGGGGGTCGGAAGAAAGCTGGGCGCTATGAGGGCCTTACTCGGTATCTGGAGGCAATCGAACACCCCGAAGCTGTTGCAAGTGGGCAGGCCGCCCTCGTTGTGAAGCTCACAGGCGACCTTTGCGCGCGCACCCCGGGGCGTGGGGCACTCTCGCTTCAAAGGGCTTGCCCGTGGTTTGGTTGTGCCACGCGTCCCCGAAACGCTTGTAGACATCGCACAGCCACGCTTCGCGAATCGCGTGGGGAACCCAACGGCTCCGTTTCCTCATCCAACTCCCATGATCCCCCCTGCCCCTCTGAGCATGATCGCCCCCTTCACCTTCCAGCAGGAACCCTGCGTTCCGCTCCTCGTCCCACAGCGCGTCCCACAGAAGCTCCCCGTCGACATCGTACCGGACTTGGTAGCAGAGTGCGTCATCCCGGGTAGCGTCGTAGGCTACGACAGTCCCCGAGTAGAACTCGTCGTCCTTCTGCCAATACACCCGTATGCGCTGGCCTACCAGCTGTGCGCCGCACAGGTGCGGCAGAGGCTGCGGGCCGAAGCCCGCGGGCACGAGCACGTCTCCCGCCACGGCTCGCTCGAACGGTGGTCCCCAGTCCACCCACACGACCCCCTTGACGTGCACGTCTCCCGCCACGGCTCGCTCGAACGGTTGCCACCACCCTCACGCCGGCCCTTGCTCGGTCGCTCCCCAGTCCACCCACACGACCCCCTTGGCATCAATTGCGGCCACCACGCCCAGAGCCCTCAAGTACCACGCCCAGAGCCCTCAACTAGTACCCGCCGCCGCCGGCAGCTCATGCTGCCATTTGTCCTGCACGTGCAAAGTGTGGCTGTGGCTGCGGATCAAGAGCTTGGTGCTCAGCCTGAACGAGAGCCGTGCTATGCTCACGCTGTGAGTGAGCCAGAAGCGGCCAGCTGCCTCGTCGGCCTCGGCTGCCCGCTGCCGCCATCTTCTCATCTGCCGCATCGATCATGGCCACTGCCTCGTCCACCACCATCTTCTCGTCCGCCGTTGCACGCCAGCAGATGTGAAGGCCCAGCTCGAACACATCCCAGGGCATGGGCTTGACATGAGTTTCGAGGAGCCGTGGAGCGAGCTGCTCAACGCCCTGAGCCGTGGAGCGAGCTGCTCAACGCCCTGCTGGATCGGCCTTCGAATAGCTTGGCCGCGCTCGTCAACAACGGCGAGAGCAATGTCAAGAACGAGTGGAAGAGGGGTTGATACCGCCTCGTCCACCACCATCTTCTCGTCCGCCGCTGCACACCAGCAGTGAAGGCCCGGGTGCGGGGGGGTTCCTATACAAATTGGGGGGGGGTCCTATACAATACGTATCCTGATGTATCCTGCATGTATCCTGCATGTATTCTGAAGGATACATGTATCCCGAATGTATCCTGATGTATCTCAAATTTTATTTACATGCTCTGTTACATTCCAAGAGAATACTACTGCCCGCTCAGAATACACTGTGTTAGAAGTCACACAGACACACTGTCGCGTCTGTCGTGTTAACGTTCACACTGTGTGTCCCGGCTCCCCCGGTGTTTTACCGGTAATTAGGGTCCGAAATGATGTTCGGGCACTCCGCTCGGTCTCAAGGGGCGGCGCAGGCTACCAACCTGGACGACGATCTCGACGAACTCGACGAACTTTTTGCCGTGGCCACAACCGGCGCGCCGCAATCGAATAATGCCGCGGCCGCGGCTCAGCAAGCTGCCGCGAACGTGGACGCAAAGATGCAGGACTCGCCACCACCGCCGCCATCAATACCGGCCCAGCACGGGCCACCAAAGTACACAGTCGACAATCCACCTCCGCCGCCAAAGCCGGAACCACGGTTCACCGTCGCCAGCCCACCGCCGCCGCCGCCAAAGCCGGAACCACGGTTCACCGTCGCAAGCCCACCGCCGCCACCGCCAAAGCCGCTGCAGGCCCGGTCATCCCAATCAACATCAAGTGCAACGGGCAGCGCCGAGGGCGCCGCCACCGCCGTCACCGCCAGCGCCACCGCCCGGAAGAACTGGTGGCCGATCCTACGCGCACCGCCAGCCGCGTCACCGCCGCCGACTGCTCCTCTTCGAAACCCCGGTCTTGAAGGGGGGGGGCAGGCTACGGTCGGGATGGGGGGGTGCAGAACGCCGCCGCTGTGGTGCGCGCAGTGGCCGACTCGGATGCGGTGGCGCTGGTGGCCTTGCTGCAAGCATGCGCCATCGGTGTGCGGACGCCCGCGGCGACTGGCATTGCAATTCTCGCCAACGCACCACCAGGGGAAGCGACAAACCCAATGCGCGAGTCTCTCGCCGCGGCCGGCGCCGTCCCGCCGCTGGTGGCGATGCTGAGAGATGGCACCGCTGAGGAGCAGGCTGCAGCCGCGGAGGCGTTGTGGAAGTTAGCGCGCAACACGGCCAACCGGAAGACAATCGCGGCGGCAGGCGGCATCGAGGCGCTCGTAAAGCTCACTCGCAAGGGCGACGCTGCAGGCAAGTCAAAGGGAGCCATAGCGTTGTGGAATGTGGCGTGCAGCGACGCTGCCAATAAGGCGAGGATAACGGCAGCTGGCGGTATCGCACCGCTCGTGGCGCTCGTGCGCGACGGCGACGCTGAAGGCAAGGCGAACGCAGCCGGCGCGTTGCGGATTCTGGCACGCGGCGACGATGCTATCAGTGCGGCGATCCGAGCAGCGGGCGGTATCGCACCGCTCGTGACGCTCGTGCGCGACGGCGACGCTGCAGGCAAGGCGAACGCAGCCGGCGCGTTGTGGAGTCTGGCGTTCAGCGACGCTGCCAACAAGGCGGGGATAACGGCGGCAGGCGGTATCGAGGCGCTCGTGGCGCTCGTGCGCGACGGCGACGCTGCAGGCAAGGCGGACGCAGCCGGCGCGTTGGATAGTCTGGCACGCGGCAACGATGGCATCAAGGCAGCGATCCGAGCGGCGGGCGGTATCGATGCGCTCGTGACGCTCGTGCGCGACGGCGACGCTGCAGGCAAGGCGAACGCAGCCGGCGCATTGCGAATTATGGCGGCAGCCGACGATGCCAACAAGGCAGCGATCCGAGCGGCGGGCGGTATCGAGGCGCTCGTGGTTCTCGTGCGCAATGGCGACGCTGATGGCAAGGCGAACGCAGCCGGTGCGTTGTGGGATCTTGCGGCAGGAGACGATGGCATCACGGCGGCGATCCGGGACGCGGGCGGCATCGAGGCGCTCGTGACGCTTGTGCGCGACGGCGACGCTGCAGGCAGGTCGAATGCAGCCGGCGCGTTGTGTATTCTGGCGGCAGATGACGTTGCCAAGATTGTCGCCATGCTCGACCACCCCGATTTGCATGTGCGTTTGGCGGCGGTCTCGACTCTTGGCCAGCTGGATGCGGCGACGCTCGATCAGCATGCGCCCGCGCTCGTCGCACGGCTCCAAGACTCCGATGAAAATGTGCGTCGGGTGGCGGTCTCGACTCTTTGCAAGCTGGATACGGCGACGCTCGCTCAGCACGCGCCCGCGCTCGTCGCACGGCTCGAGGACTCCGATTCAGATGTGCGTTGGAAGGCGGTCTCGACTCTTGGCCAGCTGGATGCGGCGACGCTCGATCAGCACGCGCCCGCGCTCGTCGCAAGGCTCGCGGACTCCGATGAAAATGTGCGTCGGGTGGCGGTCTCGACTCTTTGCAAGCTGGATACGGCGACGCTCGCGTTGGCGGTCGTGACGCTCGTACGCGACGGCGATGCTGCAAGTAAGGCGTACGCAGCCGCCGCGTTGCAGAATCTGGCGGCAGCTGATGATGCCAACAAGGCGGCCATACGGGCTGCGGGCGGCATCGAGGCGCTCGTGACGCTCGTACGCGACGGCGACGCTGCAGGCAAGGCGAACGCAGCCGGCGCGTTGTGGGGTCTGTCGGCAGGTGAAGGTGGCATCACGGCGGCGATCCGAGCGGCGGGCGGTATCGAGGCGCTCGTGGCGCTCGTGCGCGACGGCGACGCTGCAGGCAAGGCGAACGCAGCCGTAGCGTTGCAGAATCTGGCGGCAGCTGATGATGCCAACAAGGCGGCGATCCGGGCAGCGGGCGGTATCGATGCGCTCGTGACGCTCGTGCGCGACGGCGACGCTGCAGGCAAGGCGAACGCAGCCGGCGCATTGCGAATTATGGCGGCAGCTGATGATGCCAACAAGGCGGCGATCCGAGCGGCGGGCGGTATCGAGGCGCTCGTGGTTCTCGTGCGCAATGGCGACGCTGATGGCAAGGCGAACGCAGCCGGTGCGTTGTGGGATCTTGCGGCAGGAGACGATGGCATCACGGCGGCGATCCGGGACGCGGGCGGCATCGAGGCGCTCGTGACGCTTGTGCGCGACGGCGACGCTGCAGGCAGGTCGAATGCAGCCGGCGCGTTGTGTATTCTGGCGGCAGATGACGTTGTCAAGATCGTCGCCATGCTCGACCACCCCGATTCGCATGTGCGTTTGGCGGCGGTCTCGACTCTTGGCCAGCTGGATGCGGCGACGCTCGCTCAGCATGCGCCCGCGCTCGTCGCAAGGTTCGCGGACTCCGATGAAAATGTGCGTCGGGTGGCGGTCTCGACTCTTTGCAAGCTGGATGCGGTGGCGATTGCTCAGCACGCGCCTGCGATAATCATCGCAAGGCTCAGCCACTCCGATTCAGATGTGCGTTGGGCGGCTGTGTCGACCCTTGGCCAACTGGATGCGGCGACGCTCGCTCAGCACGCGCCCGCGCTTGTCGCACGGCTCCAAGACTCCGATTGGAGTGTGCGTGCGGCGGCGGTCTCGACTCTTGGCCAGCTGGATACGGCGACGCTCGCTCAGCACGCGCCCGCGCTCGTCGCAAGGCTCGAGGACTCCGATTCAGATGTGCGTTGGAAGGCGGTCTCGACTCTTGGCCAGCTGGATGCGGCGACGCTCGATCAGCATGCGCCCGCGCTCGTCGCAAGGCTCGCGGACTCCGATGAAAATGTGCGTCGGGTGGCGGTCTCGACTCTTGGCAAGCTGGATACGGCGACGCTCGCGTTGGCGGTCGTGACGCTCGTACGCGACGGCGACGCTGCAAGCAAGGCGTACGCAGCCGCCGCGTTGCAGAATCTGGCGGCAGCTGATGATGCCAACAAGGCGGCCATACGGGCGGCGGGCGGCATCGAGGCGCTCGTGACGCTCGTACGCGACGGCGACGCTGCAGGCAAGGCGAACGCAGCCGGCGCGTTGTGGGGTCTGTCGGCAGGTGAAGGTGGCATCACGGCGGCGATCCGAGCGG
>Ga0210243_100291_pt1 | contig 41767 bp, 36 predicted proteins | sample ChrtobMeP5a_32mM_FD_155461 | JGI IMG/M metagenome (GOLD analysis project Ga0210243, IMG submission 155461) | Chrysochromulina tobin associated microbial communities from unialgal haptophyte culture, Seattle, Washington, United States - P5a_32mM | ecosystem: Host-associated > Algae > Haptophytes >...
AGCCTGCCTGTCTCAGTTCTCGCGTCGGCGATGTGCGGTATCTTTTGCTTGCGCGGTCCCGTCCTGTGGCTGGTCTCGTCGTATGTGGCGACCCTGTTCCTTCTGCGCGCTCCGGCCAGGACCGCTGCAACGGGCCCGCTTGCCCCACTCGTCGGCTCTGTTGCGCGCGCCGCACGTGCTGGCGCCGTGTTGGTTTGTTTCGTTAACGGATGCTTGCAAGTTTGCGAGATTTGCGGTCGAGCTTCTTCGTCCGTCCAGGCGCGCGCGCGATCCTCCTGTGCAGTGGCTGCTTCGCGCGTCGTGCCTTGCCGGTCACTCCCCTCCTTTTCTGTATTTGCGTGCTCCCGTTCCGGCGCGCTGTCCGGCCCGCTGCCCATCGCCGTCGTCTCCCCGTGTGCTTGCTGCATTCTGTGTGTCTGCTGCGCCTTGCGCTTGTGCTGCTCGTCGTCACTCTCCCCGCTCACGCCTGATATGAACGCAGTACCGGCTCCCCCCAGTGTCTTTTACCGGCAGAGGGCAGTGGCCAGTGCGGTAGCGGTACCGGTATACTACGTGTGGCCGAGGTTCAAAGACACCGGAGTTCGAGGAGCTTCGAGGCGCTTCGAGGCGCGCGCCGTGCGTCCTTCCACAATACGCAGTGTACGACACAGAAGTCTGCATACAAGTCTCACGCACCACCACTTACGCTCCCCAACCCTACACGACTGTACCATGCTCGATGCAGAGACCAGCCACATCTCGCCGCTGGTCGGCATTGAAGTACATGTGCACACCGCATGCATAAAGCGCGCACTAATGCCGCAAACGCCCACCTTGACACGCCTTGACGCTCGACAGCAGTCACGAGGCACTGACGGGCACGGATGTAGCGGCAGCGAAGTGGAATCTGGGCGCTGAATAAGCGCTGAAGATGAGCAGGGGCTCGAGAGGAGAGCTCTTCTGAACGCCAAGCAGTCTGAAGAAGTCTGAATCCGGCGGCGTTTGCGTGATGAGCGAGACACCCGTTGAGGAGAGCGGCTTAGTATCTGGAAATGGAAGCGGCAGCTCGAGCTTTGTTGGATGTAGCTGCGCCGCCGAAGGCTTGCAGCGAGGTACGGCCTTGCATGCGGCCTTGGTATTGGCCTCTGCATGCCGTGCATGCCTCTTTGCCAAACTTTTCCGCACCGGTCCGCCATGGCCAATGACGAACGGCGCCGGACCAGCTCGACCAGATTTCCATGCCAGTGCGAGCTCTGATTGCCTGAACTTGGCCTTCGTCTCCCGCGCCTTCGTCTCCCCAAGCTCCTTGTCGAGCTCCTCTTTGCGCTTCATCACGGCCTCAAGCGCCTCGCGGTCAGCCCGCGTGGCGGTGCCCTCGGCCACCGACTTCATCAGTGCCTCATTGCGTTTTATAAGCTCGCGCATCTCCGTCTCTTTGAGGCCGACTGGGCTGGAGATGATCATCGTGTTCAGGCGTTGCTCACTGAGCTTGAGGTAGTATGCCGCGGCCTTCTGCCATGTCTTATTCACGGCGCTAAGGACCTACGTGCGAGACGGACGACCGAACGTCAATGAATGATCGAGTCGTCGGCGGGATCAACGGATTGCAAAAGTGGGCATCATGGTTGCTTTGCTCTCCGTTACGTACCACGAGCTGTTGTGCCTGAAGGCGGCCGTGGTACTGATCTTTGAAGTTTGACGGTTTCTGGAGAGCCTCGGGTCCAATGAGTGCTTCAAACACGAGGTCAATGTAGTCGGGGTCGTCGAGAATCGTGCCGACCATAGTGGGTGCACAAGCACTCGGGACCGAGGTGTCGGCCCTCGGCGTCGACCCGTCAGAGCCAGACTGCATAATGGACCTTGGGCTCGTCGGCCCAGTCATGGTAGGCGTGGGATTGAACGTAGGAAGAGTGACCGACTGGGTTCGCGCTGGCTCAAGGGTTTTGAGCTCGCTCTTGTGATACTTCATCATCGCCCAGTCGCTCTCCACCTTGCTGCGCCGCTGGAAGACGGCCGAGACCTTCTTGGTCACGGATCGGTCAGCCGAGAGCTCCACGTCGTCGACGATGGACCGCGAGTAGGGCGCCGACGCAGCACGAGTGGGTGACAGTGCTGTTGCGATGGTAGCCATGTTCACGGATCAAGCGAGCAAGCGAACGCGAGTGAGTCGAGCGAGCTCCGTTTGTGAAAAAAACGAGCACAAAGAGGAAGCGAGCGCAGAGGTGTTTCCGAGCCATCGCGGCTTTTCATGCGCAGATTGAGAGCGCTGGGTGCCAGCACGTGTGTTCCGGTAAAAAGACACCGGGGATCCGGTGGAATGCACGTGTATAAAAATTAAAGCAGAGGTCAAGCACTTGCTTGCCATGTTGCTTGCTTGTTTGCTTGCTTGTCAAGCACGTTGTAAAAGAAATCGTCGCATCCCCGCTACTTGTCTGCATCATCAAACAACTTTCGGGCGGGCGGATGCAATATCTGAGAGCGAGACGAGGAGGAGCGCTCGATGATGCTGCCGCCTGATTCACCGCCTGATGACATGTGTGACGAGGAGCGCGGCGCGTACAACGAGAGCAGCCGACTCGCGAGCGCGCGCCCACCGCTAACTCGACCGCTAACTCCCAATGGCCCGGCCTCGGCGCCTAGGTCCACGCCATCCGATGCCGAGCTGACCGCGAGGGCGTCGTCTCGCAACATCGGAGCCAGCCAGAGGTGTATGCGGGGAGTCTTGAGCACCTTCGTCGGGGGCGTGGCCGACAAGTCAGTGCTCATGGACGATGCATTGAGGAAAGAGCTCATGTTCATCCTCATGCGTTCAAGTGCCTCTTCCTCCGCCTCTTTCCTAACCGCTTCTTCCTGAGCTTCTTCCTCCGCCTCCGCCTTGGCAAGTACCTGATGAGGGATAATGAGGAAGGCACTCAGATAGCAGGTACTTGAGAGAGACAAAATGAGAGAGGTCTGAGAGAGACAATCAAGGGGCAATTAAGGGGCAATGAGGAGCAGGTGATTCTTGGCATTTGAGTGGCAATCAGGAGCAGGTGATTCTTGGCAAGTACCTTGGAGAGCCACAGCTGTATGGCCAGCTTAGGTGAGGCCTCGATCGAATCCAGGCGAGACATCGGCGCGTCCGCGGGACATCGAGCAGCGTGCGCCTTCCGGTGAGCCTCTGGCGCCGACGCTCTAGCGTGCTGGGCGTCGTGCTGGGCGTGCTCCTGCGCGTCGTGCTGGGCGTGCCCCTGCGCGTTGGCCTTCGTCTCGCTGCTCTTCCACTTCAAGATTCCAGGTAGGGGCCCCGCTGCCTTTCCACCTGCAAGCTTCTCGCTGCTTTTGCTCGCGAGCCTCGCCGCTTCCGCCGCTTCCTCCTCCTCTCTGCACTCTAACACAAGCTTGGCTGCCTCTCGAGCCGCCTGTGCCGCCGCTGCCTGCCGTTTCACCGCCGCCTGCGCCGCCGCCGCTGCTTCGCGGTAGCGGCGCAGCTGTTCAGCCCGTTGCTCGGCCGAGCGCGCCTCGCCCGCTTCGCGACGAATGACAGCAAGTGCTTCTTGGTCCAAGATGTGGAACCGGTGCGGGGCCTCTTCAACAGGTTCCACATCTTGATTCAGCTCATCTCGCTTGTAATCTCGCTCCTGATTCGATGCGTGCGCGAGGCGAGCTCCAGATGCCAGCGCAGCGGCATCCTGCTCAGCAAGCCGGTCGCACAGCATGGAAGCCTCCATGAGCAGCGGGGTGACCCGGTTCGCGAATCGCACGTGGCTCAAGGCGTGTGCGCTGATCGCTGCCTTGAGCGCCGCCAGCCGCGCACTCAGCGTCCCCTCCGGACTACTGCTGGCGATGATCGCTGCCCTGAGCGTCCAGTCGGCCAACTCATTGATCAAGCTCGGCCAGCGCCCCGTCGACCAGCCCCCCGCTGCGACAAGGGCTGCTGCGATTGCGGACGTGCGGGCTTCGTTGGTAGCTAGTGTCCGTAAGCAACGGTTCGCATTCGCTGTGCAGTGAGCATCGCCGGCGTTTACGAGGGCTACGATGGCCTCGATGCCGCCCGCCGCTGCAATCGCCGTCTGGTTCGCCTCGTCCTCTTGTGCCATCATCGTCAACGCGTGAGCTGCACTCGCCTTGCCTTCAGCATCGCCGTCGCGAGCGAGCGCCACAAGCGCCGCAATGCCGCCCGCCGCTGCGATCGCCGCCTGGCACGACGCGTTGACGGCCGCCAGAGACGCCAACGAGCTCGCGGCTCTCGCCTTGCCGTACGCGTTGCCCTCGTAAGCGAGCGTGACGAGGGCCTCCATGCCGCCGGCGCTCGCGATGATCGCGGCGATCAGGGGCGCGACCGCCGCATGGGGAGACGCGTTTGCGGCCGCCAGGGTAGCCAACGCGTGAGCTGCGCTCGCCTTGCCTTCGTCATCGCCGTTGCGAGCGAGCGCCACGAGCGCCTCAATGCCGCCCGCCGCTGCGATCGCCTCCTTGTTGGCAGCATGGACGGAGGCCAGAGTCGATAACGCACTGGCAGCGTTCGTCTTGCCTTGAGCATCGCCTGCGTTTGCGAGGCCCACGAGCGCTTCGATGCCACCCGCCGCTGTAATCGCCGCCTTGTTAGCAGCGTTGGTGGCCGCAAGGGTAGCCAACGCGTGAGCTGCGCTCGCCTTGCCACGAGCATCGCCGTCGCGAGCGAGTTCAATGAGCGCCTCGATGCCTCCCGCACCCGCGACCGCCTCCTGGTGTGCAGCGTTGGAGGCAGCTAGAGACGCCAATGCGCACGCTGAGCTCGCCTTGCTGTGCGCGTCACCGTCGCGGACGAGCGCGACGAGCACTTCGATGCCACCTGCCGCAGCTATTGCCGCTTTGTTAAGTGGTGCTCGAGTTGCCAACGCATGAGCTGCACTCGCCTTGCCGCGGGCGTCGCCGTCGCGAGCGAGCGCCACGAGCGCCACGAGCGCCTCAGCATGGTGGCGCGCCAGCGCCACAGACTGAGACGGACTGGGCGCGGGCGCCATTCGCTTCTCCCTTGGAGCTCGGCCCGCGCGGGCGTTACGGAAGTTTTCTAAGTTTTGCACCCATCTAAACATTTTCACCAAATGCATGCATCCTGGAGCACCCCGTCCGTCCAAGTGTGGTCATCCACGTTTGAACGCATCCGCCCACACGGGCACCACGAACTCCTCCATCTGATGGCTTCGATACACTATCGATGGCAACGGCATCCACCAGTTGAACTGGCCGAAGAACATGCCTTGCCTGACTTCGGTCGCATTCCAAGTCCGCGACTCCGAGTCCAGCCAGCTCTTGTGGCGCACGCACCCGGCTCTTGGCGCCTGGCGCATCGTGCCGGGAGCCGCGGGAGCTCTCTCCCCCCCAGCAGCGGAGATGGCTTCGGCCATCGCTTCGACCGCTCGGAGGTCTGCTTCATTCATCGCAAGGCAGGGCGCAAGCTCGGGCGGCATCAGAGGCAGCCCTTGCGGACGCTTGGCCCATAAGTTGATCAAGACCGTCTGGCGGAGCGTCGGCATCTGCGTCGCCGGCATCGTGATCGGACTCGGAAGCGGCATCACGCCATGAAGCATATCTCCTGGGAAGACTGCAACCTGGCCACAGTGTGGCCACACCAGCCACACCCGCTCTTGCCATGCCGCCGTGTCGGGCTCTTCTAAATCGTCATCGGGCCTCCTTCCGATCATCATCGTCGGGCCGCCCTCGTCCGAAAGGTACACGATCGCACTCAGCAAGGGGCACTCTACCCGCGGCGCCTCGCTCTGCCCGAGCATTTCGTCCACGTCCCAGTGAAGTTTGCACGGTGCGTGCGGGCTGACCCGCTGCGTCCAGAACTCGGCACCGACCGAGTCGGCGGCGATGGTGGCGCCTATGGAGCCCGCCATCCGAAGAACGTGGCCAATGGTCCGATCGAGAAGGGACGTCTGCCCTAGCCCCGCGAGTGGGATCCAATGGGGTCCCGCCCACGAATGCGCTCGAGAGGCTGCAGAGGACGCTTGGCGGAGCTCCGAACGCCAACTCGAGAGGAGGGCTGGATCAAGCGGCTCTTGGCCGACAATCGGAGGTGGCATCGCAGTGCGGCGGCTGCTCCAGTCCTTGATGCTGCCGGGCGGGCACCTGGTTCGCTCCTCACCCTTGAGTCCACGAGCAGGGGCCAGGACAGAAAGTGCCGCGTCGAACGCACGGAGGATCGCCCCGGTGTACTTCCAGCCACTGTGACGGTCTTCGTCGATGGCATCGCACGTCGAGCACATGTCTACGATGGCGACTCTCAACGCCGCGCGGGCAGCGTGTGGGGCTGCAGCAGCTTCCTCAAAGCCCGTAGGTCCCAGCGACTTGAGCCAAGCGGCAACAACTTCTGCCGCAGGCACACGGGCTTTGATCTTGGCGAGGGCCTCGCTGACAGCAACCTCGTTGACGGCAGCGGACGACTGGGCGTCTGCTGGAAGCATAGCAGCTGGCAACAAGGGCAGATCTCTACGGACCCATTGGAGGCGCGCCCGGACAGAGCCAGCCGAGAGGGCCGTGATCGAGATCTGCGGGGCGAGCCCTGCCGGCTGCTCAGAGGACGGGTCTAGCTCATCCAAGCCCGATGCCATGACGACGTCATCATCGCAGATCGAGGGTGTGTATCAAGTCGTTCACACGGCTCTGGGTCAGCGAAAACTCCGGAGCCGTGCTGGGCGTCAAAGAAAAGTTCTGAGCCGGGGTGGCCGCAGTTTCCCATGTGACAAAAGGCAACCGCGAGATTGTGGTGTCCGCGAAAAATGCTCCGCGGAAGAACGCCAAGTTGCGCATGCCGTACTGTGTACACGATGTAGAACAGTACATGTACTCTGTACAGTACCTCCCGACTGTCTCCAGCTTTACGTATACGCGCTTTACTACTGTCCACTGGACACACACAGAGTGACACACAGAGTGACCGCCGCCAATCCCCACCCGAACGCTCTGGCCGTCGCTACTCCAAGCCGGCCGAGCACCGTGAAGGCCTCGTCGCGTGTTCCCCACAGTCACACAGGCAAGCGTCTTAATTATACTTGCTCAGGATCTTCAGTGCATCTTCCGTCGACAGCTCGGTTGCCGCCAGCTTTGGTGCGGCTGCCTCTTTCTTTGCCACGGCTGGTGCCTCCTTCTTGGCGGCTGGCGCTGGCTTCGGAGCTGGGGCTGCCTCTTTCTTTGCCACGGCTGGTGCCTCCTTCTTGGCGGCTGGCGCCGGGTTATGGGCTACTGCCTCTTTCTTCACCGCTGGCGATGGCTTTTGAGCGATCTGCGCGCGTGTCGGCGCACTGGGTGCCATGGTCATAGGCGGCGCCTCGGCCCCATTGAAAAGCAGGATCGAGGCTAGCACTAAGCTCACGACAGGGATCGCTGCACCAGTCTGCGTGCTTTCGTTAGGAACGGCAATCGTCGAAGGCCTGCGTTTCGTCGTCGCCGTTTGTGGTGTCAACGACGACCTTCTGGCCGGCGGTTGTGGGCTGCGCGTGACCTTGGGCTTGGGCTTGACCACCCGCTTGACCTCGACCTTGGGCGTCGGCTTGGGCTTGACCACCCGCTTGACCTCGACCTTGGGCGTCGGCTTGGGCTTGACCACCCGCTTGACCTCGACCTTGGGCGTCGGCTTGGGCTTCGTCTTGGTCTCCGCCTGGACCTCGGTTTTAGCACGCTTCGGCGCCCCCTGTTTAGACTCGGCTTTGCCCTCGTTGTTGTCCGAGGTCGCCGCCATGGCAGCTGCGCCGAGCGCGCTGAGCGCCCCAAACGTGGCCCCAGCGAGCGCGGCGAGCGCTTCTGTTGTCTCCGCCACTGCCTTATCCACCGTCGTCTCGTCCTTGGCTACCGACACTGCGAGAGAAGAAACAGGAGAGACCGGGACTGCGTTCTCCAAAGCCGTTCGCCGCTTTGCCTCTTCCTCCTCTGCTCGAACCACAGCCTCTCCCCTAAAGAAATCCGCTGCTTCTCTTTCGACCCTGAGTCGTTCGACACGTTCCGCCTCTCTCTCAACCTCAGTTTGTTTTGCTGCCCATTTGGGGAAATCCTCTGCTTCACTTTCAACCCTGAGTCGTTCGGCGCGTTCTGCCTCTTTCTCCACCTCCTTTGGATTTGCTTCCCATTTGGACTCGGCGACTTCCACTGCGATGACCTTGGCAGCGGGTTTGCCACCGTCGGATGTGGAGCGGCGAAATCGGTCAAATAATGCCATTCTAGGCGGCGCCATACGAGATGCTGATAGATAGGGCCGAATACCAGCCGACAGCGCGGAGGAGGCGCCCGACAGAGCAAGGATGAGAGCGGCCTTCATTTGCAATGACGACCGCTCTCTCACCGGAGCTTGCCGAAGTCGGGCGTTATTTTGCCCCAAATTTGGCAATGCCGAGCGGAAGATCGCCATTCGCGGACGAACCCATCGTCGATGTCGTCGTCGAAGGTAAGTTGTCCGAACCCCTCACTTCTTGTGTGAACGTGAGAAGTGCATTCATATGAAGTACCGAAACTACAGTCGAGGGCCGCGACGATGCTCGTGACGCCGAAGTCGACGACCATCGCCGCCGACGGCGCCGAGCCCCGCATCGCGCATCCCGACGGCCGTCCATACCCGTGGCTCACGTCGTCAGCGCGGTCCGTGAACGATCCCGCTGCTGCGGCCGCCGATGCGTTGCGCGAGCGCTTCCTCATCTACCAGCCCTTTGCGGGCATGTGCAACCAGTTCTCATGCCTTGAGTCGGCGACCGCGATCGCTCGCACCACCGGCCGCACGCTTGTGCTCCCACGCTGGCGCCCCCAGTACGGCTGGCCCTGGCTCGGCGCGACCGCCGACTATTTTGACGTCGCACCTCTCTCGCAGCTCGTGCGCTGCATCACCCTCGAGGAGTTTGCCGCTGCACGCACCGGCGCCGCTCCCGGCGAGGGCGTGGCACTCTTTCGGCTGGCGCTCGCGTACAACCCGACGTGGAGCGACAAGGGCTTTGGGCTGTACCCAGACCTGCGCTCGCTGCTCGTCGAGCTCGAGTACTTTCGCGAAGTGGATGGCGCCGGCGTGTTGAAGCTCGGTTGCGGCGGCGGCGGCGGCGGCGGCGGCGGCGGCGGCGGCGACTACGGCGGGGGCGCTATGGGTGCGGAGCTGCAACGGTCGCTGACGCTCGACCGTCCGCTACGTGGAGAGCGGGAGATCTCAGCGCTCTTCGGCGACGTGCGCCAGCCTGTCCTCGCTCTCGACCACACCTTCAACACGGTCGCCCTACCGTCAGTGTTCGACGCGGGCGAGAGAGCCCTTCTGCTCTCGGCGCTGAAGCCTAACGAGCGGCTGCGTGCGAAGCTGAACGGCTTCATGGGCGAGCGCGTGCCCCGCCCGTGCCTCGCCGCGCATGTGCGGCGCACCGACCACTGGCGGCTATCCGAGCTCATGGGAGATATTCGGTTCTGGCCGACGATTGAGGGCTTTGTGCGCCAGATTGGGGAGCAGGTGATGAGCCTCTGACCGCCCTCGGATGGCCCTCCGATGACTCTGTGATGAGCCTCCGATTGCCTCGGATGGCTGGTTCGCTCCTCTTCTGGTACTACGGTGATTGCCTCTGGTGAGCTCTCATCGCCTCTGATGGCCCCCGAGTGCAGGTGCGCCGTCGGCCTCTGATGAGCTCTAATTGCCTCTGATATCCCCCGAGTGCAGGTGCGCCGTCGCCGGCTCGCCTCCTGGCTGCTCGCCACCGACTGTCGCGAGCCGTCCGAGCTCAAGGCGCTTCATGCGATCGAACAGCGCGTCGAGTACTCCGAGATGCTCACCGGCGAGGATGGTGTGGCCACGGCGGTGCTCGACATGTGGGCTTGTATCGGTGCGGACTTTTTCGTGGGCACACGAGGCTCGATGTACACGGACTACATCGAGCGCTTCCGGGTGGCGCAAGGCAAGGTAGTTGATCACCTCTTCTTTGAGCTCGAGCCTGAGGATGTGACTGCGGCGGAGGCAAAGGAGGCAGCGAAGGCTTTGGAGGCGAAGGCTGTGGAACCGAAGGCTGTGGAACCGAAGGCTGTGGAACCGAAGGCTTTGGAGGCGAATGCGCCAGCGATGGAGGCGAGAGCGGCGGCAGAGGCGGCGACGGCGGCGGCGGCGGCGACGACGGCGGCGGCGGCGACGGCGGCGGCGGTGGCGGTGGCGGCGGCGGCGGGAGCGGCAGCGCCGCCGCCGATACCACCGCCCACGGCCCCGGCGGGAGGCTCCGCGAGTGACGAAACTCCTGCCCGAGGCCCCGCGAGTGTGGCAGCGGCGGAGGGTGCGGCATCGGCGAGTGCGGCGGTGGCGAGTGCGGCATCGGCGAGTGCGGCGGCGGCGAGTGTGGCGGCTCCGAGCTTAACTCCGAGCTTAACTCCGAGCTTAACTCCGAGCTTAACTCCGAGCTTGGCCGAAGTGCTCGCCTTAAGAGAGCAGCGGAGTCGCCGAGCGGAGGAGGAGCGATCTGCGACGCTCGCGACGGCGGCGGCGGGCGGCAGCGCGCGCGCGGGTGCAGTGCTCGGCCTGATGGCCCAGCGGCTCCCGCCCGCATTGCGCGCCAAGGTGCTCGCTTTCCACCCGCAGGCGGCTGCGATGCCCCCGACTATCTGCCGGTCGTCCAAGGAGCTCTTCGACGACTTTGTCGCCGAGCAGACGCCGCCCCTTCGCACGATCCCACTGCGGGTGGCGCCACAGGGCAGCACCGACCGTGTCGCCCTTCTGATCGAGCCGCGGGCCCACTACGCGCTCGAGCACGTCGTGCGTAACGCGATGCTCTTCCTCAACGGACCGCGCGCGGGGCGCGCGAAAGATGCGAGGCGCGAGTACGCGCCCGATGCCACGCCCGAGGCCGCGCCCGAGACGGCGCCCGAGGTCGCGCCCGAGACGGCGCCCGCGTGGCAGTTACAAATCTTCCACGGCACGGCCAACCTCGAGCACATCCGAGCGGCATTCACGCCCTCGGAGCTCGAGCACGTGCAGCTTGTCTCTCTCCAAGTGGACAACCTGTCCAACCTGGCGCACAATGAGCTCATGTGTACTCACTGGCTTTGGGAGCAGGTGCGACCGATCTCCGACCGAGCTCCAATCTCCGACGATCTCCGACCGCCTCTCTGATCACCTCTCTGCCCGCCTCCCTGCGTGCCTCCCTGACCGTCTCTCCACGTGTCTCTCTACGTGTCTCCCTGCGTGCCTCTCTCTGACTGCCTCCCCGCGTGCCTCTCTGACTGCCTCTCTGTCCCTGCCCCAATGTGGCGCAGGCGGCTGCAGAGCGAGTGCTCATCTTCCAGACAGATTCGCTCATTTGCCGCGAAGGTGTCGAGGCCTTTGCTGCGTACGACTACATTGGATGTGCTCACCACGACGCCCCCCTACACTTCCCCACAGGTATCGAGGCCTTTGCTGCGTACGACTACATTGGAGCGCCATGGAGTCTGGACGACCTGTGGTGTGTGGGGAAACCATGGCTCACACAGGTGGGCGCTCGGCTGATTGCCCCTGATGGTCTCCGATGACCTCGGCTGGGCTCTGAGTGCAAGCCATGGCTCCTCCAGCATGCAAGTGCTCACCACGACGCCCTCTCCACTTCCCCACAGGTGGGCGGCAATGGCGGCTTCTCGCTCCGCTCGCGCGCGCGCACGATCGCGTGCCTCGACGCCTTTGGCTACCTGCGTGGCCAGTGCGAGGACGTCTTCTACGTCGAGGCAATGCCCAAGGTCTGCGGGCGCGTCGCGGACCGCGAGGCAGGCGCCCGCTTCTCCGTCGAGTCCGTCTATGCGCGCGACCCGTTTGGGTTCCACGCGGCGTATAAGTGGCTCAGCGCCGAGCAGATGGCAGAGCTCCTCGATGGCATCAAGCGCGAGTACGGCGCGAGGCTGCAGGGAAGGGTCGTATAGGGCGCGAGGTGCGGCGAAGCGCTGCCATGAGCGCCGCGCAAGCGCTGTAGATGCCGACGAGAGCCGATGCATGCGAGAGCCACAGGGAGTGTACCAGTAGAGTCTACACGGCTCACGGGGCGCGCCGCTTCGTCCTACTCGCGGACGAGGCGGTCCTTGTCATGACGCAGGATGGAGCAGGATCGCAAGATCTATGAAAATCGCGTCCGCTCCAGGAGCGGGCCCGACCACGAAAGGTATAATCGGATTGGGGGTTACGAGCGTCGAGCGTCGAGTGGAGCCCGAGCCCGTTACGTAATCGGTACGGTTCGTGGACTAGAAACACTAGTACCAACACAGGGGATATGGGTCACACTCCAAGTTCGAACATACCCTGGAAGAGTGCAATCATCTCCCCAGACTCCATCGTAAGATCTCGCAAATCGGCGTTTATGTCGCGTAGATTTGGAGCCCGCCAGCCCAGGCATGCCGTTCGCGAGGCTCGGGTTGAGGCTCGGGTTCAGACCTGCACGATGCGGCCCTCGACTCTCGGATTGATGGCGCCACCAAGCTGCGTGTCGTGGTCGTGAGGTGTCCTCTTCACAGCGACAGGCGTGCTGGCGAGCACGTGAGGAGCCGCAATGGGCTTACGAGGCGGCTTGTTCTCCACGGGCGACTTAGGCGGCAGACCGGCGGCGGTGTACGCCCCCTTAGCGGGTGCGTTGGCGCCATCTGCGGTGGGATGGAGCGGCGAACGGCCTGCCGACGTGGAGAGCTCATGTGGGGTTTTGGCCGGGGTGCTCGCCACTCGCGCGATCGAGCGAACTTGCTGCCTGCGTGCCGGTGAGAGGACGCTCATCGTACTCGCCCCGGTGGCGAACGCGAGCTCACGGAAATGATTCTGGAGGAGGTTGGGGAGCAACGGGGACTGCTCTGCGTCCGTCACGACCGGCGCACCGACGAAGCACGTGTACCCGTCTTTACCTGCCGTGAGGTATTGCTTGGTCACGAGAGTATAACTCGCATTGAGGTCGAGGGGAATGTCGGGCGCCGCCGCGCCGCCCTCGGCCCCACCCTCAGCCCTGGCACCGTCCGCGCCCTCGGCACCGTCTCCGCCCTCACCTTTGGCAGCCTCAGCGTCGTCTGCCCCCAGCAGAGCTGCCCATGCCGACGCCGTCCGCCACCCAGCGGCCACAGGCGCCGCTCGATCCGAATCGACGCCCTCGGAGCTGTTCAGCGCCTCCGAGGCACCCTCCCTGCCCTCACCTTTCGCAGTCGTGCGCCCCTCGAGAGTCAGCGCCTCCGACGTGATGTGCACCGACCCGGGCACGACCCGCGCCCCCGCCGGCCTGCTGGGGTCGAAGGCGAAGCGGAACCCGGAGACACAAGGCCAGCGCCCCTCAAGCTTGGGGTAGGATGAGACGCCGTTCTCGAGCGCCGCGAGCAGCTGCGCGCCGCTCACCCGGATCACCACCGTTTCATCCGCCATCGGGCAGAGGGTGACGAGGTCACGCATTGTGAGCTTACCCGGCCCGAGCACGCGGTCGGCGCGCAGGGTGCCGGCGTTGAGAAGCGCGAGCTGCGCGCCGGTAGCCTCGCGCAGGACATCGGCCACAAAATTGGACACGTTGCTCTCACGCGAGCGGATCGTCGCGAAGCGCGCGTCGAGAGGCACCATCGTCTCGCCGATCTTGGTCTCCATCTGACGCCCAACCTGTGCTTCGAAGCCAGAGACCAGGGCGGAAGTCGCCTCGTCGGCGGCACCGTATTTGGCAACCTCGATGTGCTCGACGCGAGTGACTCGAACAGAGCGGCCCTCACCAGATCGAGCCAGATCGAGCTCGATCGTCACGCGGCTCAGCTCGCGAAAGTCCGAGCCCGACTTGATGATCCTTGGCGCTTCGGCAGTGGGATAGCAGCCGTAGTCGTGATCGTGGCCGCCTAGGATGCAGTCTAGCTCGGGCACGGCGGCGGCAAGCCGCTCATCGTTGGGCAGTCGCATGTGCGTCAGCGCGATCACCACGTCGGCGCCGCGCGCGCGCAGCTCCGCCGCGAGCTCTCGCGCCACGTCGATGTCGTCTCTCCAGCAGAGCTCGTCCTCGCTGATCGTCGAGAGGGTGGCGAGCCACTCACGCTCGATGAGGCCCATCAGCCCGATCGTCAGCCCGCCGTGCTCGAGCAGCACGCTGCGCTCGCCGCCGCCGAGTGGCGTGCCCGTGTCCCTCCAATCGCAGTTGCTCATGAGCCACGGAAAGTCGCACTCGCCGCACAGCGCGTGGCACTGCTCGACGCCAAAGTCGAACTCGTGGTTGCCGAAGACGGCTGCACTAACCCCCGCCGCGTTCAGCACCGGCGGCATCTGCGCGCCTTTGGTGACCACGCTCATGAGCGAGGGCGAGTAGCAATCGCCGCTGAAGAGGACGAGCGGATCGTCCGAAGCGAACGACTTGACGACGTGCACGAAGCGCGAGGCCATGGCGACGTCGTACACGTCGTTGAAGTGCAGGATCGTGAGGAGCCTCGTGAGTGCAGGATCGTGCGCGGGCGGCAGCGGTGGCGGCGGCACTGGTTCGGCCGACGGCATTCTCGGTACTGTCAGCCCGATTCCCGCGAAATTCTCGGTGAACCTTAACACGACAGACGCGACAACCGGTGCTACGGCACTGTGTGAAGACTGTGTGAAGAAATTGTCATGCCGTGTGACGCCCAAAGTTACACGGCTGTGAACCCAACGTGAAAGGGCCAGATTACAGGACGGTATCAATCATGGAACCAGACAGGGGGGATGCGGGAGAACCCATTGGGGGGTCTCTCCGCCGTTTGGGGGGAAGGGGATACCCAGGGGAAAGCCTTATAGGCACCCTGTTATGCGGTTCGTATGCCGCCCGCGCGCGGGCTGATATTGCTCTATTCGGCGAGTGAAGTATTGCCGGTCTCTGCGGCATGCTCCGAGAATGTGCCGACGGTCTCCGGTCGGCGCTTTCGAATATCGATGCGTATCAGTTCTGGGAGTGTTATGTACGCGACCAAGTTTACGGTGCGCTGTTTGGACTTTTCTCGCAAGTTTCACAGGTAAGACGCTCAGGCGCTTGTGGACGTTCAACTCCACGATGGTGCTCGGCGTGACGGCTGCAGCCGTCCGATTGCGGCTGGCCGAGCAGAAACTGACGAGGCACTTCGAGCCGACGGAAACGGCGCAGTCCGAAGCGACGGAAACGGCGCAGTCCGAAGCGACGGAAACGGCGCAGTCCGAGACGACGGCGACGGTGCAGTCCGAGCCGATCAGCTGCAGCGTCCAAGCCGTTCGGCCAAAAGGCCTTTTCAAGAACATGCCAGCTCCGGGCACGCCCGAATATCGTGCGATGCTCTCGATCAAGCCGTCGCTCGACTTGCGCGGCGTCCGCAGGCCCAAGCCCAAGCCGCCAGAGACGGAGAGCGACCGAGCGAATGCGAGGCGACATCGGCTCGAAGAGCTGAAGCGCATCAAGGAGGCCATCAAGGAAGCTGACGGTGCCGAGGACTTTCAGACCGCTGACAGGCTCTCCACCGAGCTCAAGCAGCTTCAAGAAGCGGCGAGCGCAGCGGCGGCAGCGGAGGACGCTAAAGCGGCAGCTGAGAAGGCGGCAGCTGAGAAGGCGGCCGCTGAGAAGGCGGCCGCAGCGAAGGCGAAGACCGATTGGTGCGAGAATAACAAGTGGGTGCTGGGTGGTGGCTTGATCGCGGCGACGTCGCCACGCCACGTCGCCGGTGGCAAGACCAACCTTGATCGGATCGGCGGGCGTTCACAACGGCTCCTCCAGGCCGGTGAGACCACGCTGGAGGCTCTGCGCGCCGAGTGGGAGGAGCGCATTGCGCATCACGAGCCGTCGCCGCCACCGTCGCCCAAACGGGGCCCCACGTTTAGCAAGCCCATAGGTCAGATGATGGGGGTCGACGCACGGATCGCTCAGATGGGTCAGGAGGCACGCCAAAAGAGGGAGCTACTCGAACAGGCGGCCGTGCTCGAGAAGCTGACAGAGGAGTCGAGTAGGCAGGCGCTCGCGTCGCGGGTGGCGGAGATGCAAGAGCGTCTGGCCCGACGGCAGGCGCTGATCCGAAAGCAGTCGGAGCGTCGGAACGCCGAGTGGGTCGCCGCCCGGCTGCGTACCGGTTTAACGGCCGTCCTTGACAGGTCTGATCCCTTGACGCGACGCGCGATCGCATTGACCAACCACGCCCATCTGCTGCAGGACCATCTCGTCCCCCCCTTTGATGGGCTTGCGGCGCACGCGCCGCCGCTCACGCGCCGCCCGGAGTCAGCCCGCCGCCACGGCGCCCCTCGCACCGGCCACCGCCACGGGACGCCTTGGGAGCGAGTCGTCGAGTTGGCGGCTCCTGGCGCGCTGGGTACGGCTGGGCGGCAGTCGTCGCACTGGCCGCACAGGGTGCCGCCAGAGCCGCCGTTGACGCAGGACGCCGCGCTCGCAACGGCGCTCGCCATGCGCCCCTCTTCAGCGCCGCCGCCACCGCATACGCCATCTGATGCATGCGCGTCTGCGGGGCAGGGGCAGGGGCGGCGGCAGGGGCAGGGTCAGGGGCAGCCCCCCCCCATGTTGCCGGATGTGGTGCTGCCCTCGGCGAGCAGCACCAAGCTCGCTGGAGCTGCCGGCCGGGCTCGCCCAGCCACCGCCACGATGGTGCCGCAGGCGCAGCGGCCACTGTGGCGCCACTCGGGCGTGGCACGAGGGCGCCGCGCGCAGAGTGCGCGAGGGATACCTGCCAAGTACGACTTGACGGGACGCTGAGCGCTTGATATGAGACAAATATTATAGGAAGGTTAACGTTTCTTACCCGGACTTTAACTTAAACTTTAACAGGAATAGTTGACCGATGGAAAAGTTGGCCAAGCATCTACTGTTCTGTGTCTCTGGGTATAAGAGATTAAGAGCGATGGAAGAGTAATGCTAATATGCTAAGTCAAGTAAAAGCAATCGCAAGTAATAAAGGGGCTCACCAACGCAATTGGGGCTCACGTTAGAAATGAGTGAGTGAATGCTCAACTCTTCCATGTTACATGTACAGGTTCTAGCTCACTCAGACACACGCTCAGACTCACTTTTGTACGAAAGCAACCAAACCGGTCTCTCAGTGTATCTGTGAACGGTCGATTCACAGTAGGAACTCGCGGGTTTTGCTTCCGATGTCGGTACAAGTGCGAGACACCCCCAATCAGCCCATCAACCCGCCATACAACCCGCATCATGATGACGACCGCCCTCACGTCGGCCGCACTTGCAGCGCACGACAGTGCGGTGGCGGCTGTAGTGGAGCCCGCCGAGGATGAGTCCGCATACCTGTCGGGCCTGATCGACGCGGAGGCGAGCGCCGCGCGACACGAGCACGTGCAGGCGCTGCTCCGCGAGTATGAGGAGCTGCTGACGCTCTCGCCTGAGCAGGCGAGCGGGTGGCAGCAGCGGCGCGAACGCACGTCCGCCCTTCGCGTGCAAAAGGCGTGGCGCCGGCGCAGCTTGCGCCGGCGTCATGCCTTCATGATGCAGCATAATGAGCTCCAGCGGCGTACGAAGGCCGCAACGACGATCCAGCGCGTCCAGCGCATGCGACAGCGGGTCGTGAACGATGCCGCGCCGGCATTTTCGAAGGAGGACATCGACCGAGTTCAGAAAGAGATTGTCGAGCGTACTCTCACTATGGCAAAGGAGATGCGCAAGGCGCGCAAGGCGCGCGACGAGTGGCGCGAGAGGAAAGGCGGAGGGCCGCAGCCGCCACTGCCCAGGTGGTCGACGACGCCCGACTGGTTGGCCGAGCTTCAGAATCGGCCGGCGTTCGCCTCACCTATAGCCAAGGAGTTACGCGAGGATGCCCTGCGCGGCGTGCAGATGGCGAACGACACGAAGGAGATAGTTCGCCAGTTGCAGAGCTGGCCGCGGCTGCGCGGGTCGATCCATGCGAACGCAGTGCGTCATGATATCATGCGCACGCAGGCGGCGGCGCTGTACGCACAGCTGTCTCGCCCGCCGCAGCTGCCGCCGCCGCCCAAGGTGCGCTCAATGAGCCCTGCCTCAGCCGACAGCATCCGAGGGCTCGATCCGTCGATCCTGCCACCGATACCTCCGAGCAAGCCGCACATTCTCAAGGCGCACCAGCGCGCACTCAAGATGGCCAAGGTGGCCGTCGAGGAGGAGGAGCGGCGCAAGGCGCGCGAGAGCGGCGTGAGCAACACCGCCTACGCGGCCGCTGCTGCCGTGAGGGCGGCACCCGTCGGCTCGTTTGCACGCAACAGCACGTTAGTACTCGAGTGCCAGGAGATCCTTGCCCAGACGGGCCAAACGCTCTCGGCCGCGGAAGTGCTCTGGCTGCAGAGCGTCGAGCAATACTCGTAGGCCCGCGTGCGGGGACGGATGCGAAAGAGCGAAACGGCAAATGCGCCGCCGCCGAGCGCCGACTAGAGCGGTGACTTGTGAGCGGGTGAGCTCTGAGCCGACACAGTTCCTCAGTGGTGTGGCTTGTAGTCCGCAGATAGGCTCGCCTATTCAGAACTCCTAGGGTCAGTCGTCTCGAGCGTTAGCGAAAACTGTGTTACTAAGCGTACTCGCTCCACGGTCTCGTTCATGGGCGTCTGTTCCCCGCCCCGGCCCCCCGCCCGGGGGTCGCGCAACGCGGGCGACCCGCGGCGCGCGGGCGCCGCGCGGAGCAGCCGCGGCGTCATTTTCCTATTCTACGCCATGATTCTACGCACAGATGAAGGTCGTTCTTGGACAATCATTCTTGTTCCGTTCTTGACGGCCGTCTGTCGGCTAAGGACGACGGAGCGTTGACTCGCTACTTGGGAACGGTCGAATGATACGGTGTACACAGCTGTGTGAGCGTGTGGTGTCGCCCCTTGATGTCCTAGTCCATGGCTCGCTCGCCGTCAAGCCTCGCCCACGAGCCTGGCCACAATGAGACTCGTGTCCTTGGCCTCGCCATCCGCCTTGGCCATCCGATGCTCGAGGTCGATCGCATTCGAGAAGCTCGTCATGTCGTGGTCGCCACGCCATGACATCATTGCCTCGCGCTCCCAGCGAGGACTGTTAGCGTGGCAGCTCTTCATGCTTTCCCAGTACATCATCGAGCGGAACCGGCCGCGCTTGGGCGTCCCGTCAGCGGCCAGTGCGTTGCTCTGGAGCCATCGCAGCCTGTCGATGGTCTCCTGCATCTGACTCGTCGTTTCGCGCCGCAGCATCTCGGACTTGGTGAAATCGTCGCGGAGGGCGTCGATGATCGCCTCACGCTCGGCCACGATCCGGTCGAGCCACACTACTTGCGCCGTGTTCGCCTCGGCCGCAGCGATCGCTTGCTCGATCATCTTCACAAGGTCGACTGGGCTCGGGGATGGTGCTGTGGGCGACGCGCCGCCGACAAGGCCACTGCCGCCGCCAAAGCCATGGCCACCAGCGGGAACAGCAGAGCTGACGATGGTCGTGGTCGTCGAGGGCACGAGCTCGCGCTCCTTCTCGATGCCTCTCAGCACACGATGAAGCGCATGCACCTTCTCGATGAGGATCGTCATCTGGAGCTGTTCTCGTCCCATCTGCGCGCGGTCTTCATGAGCTCGCCGGCTGAGATCGGCGTATTGGGCACGCACGCTCTGCAGCTCCGCTTGCAAGTCCGCAATCTCCTTGTTCGAGATCGCGAGATCCTCCTGCACCCTGTGCCGCACCGTACGCTCGAGCGTTGCTGCCGTCTGCTCGTGCTCCAAACGGTACGACCGTTGGCGCGCGTGCGCCTCCGCCTCCGCCGCTAATTGCTCCTGTAATCGGCCAGTGACGGCGCGCAGCTCGTCGATCTCGCGCAACCACGCAAACTCGCGCGCTCTGAGCTCGGCAATCTCGTCGCGCTGCTGGAGCACTTGCTGGTCCGCGTTCCTAATTAAGTGCTCGTGTTTCGTTACCAAGCTGCCCAACTCGAGGGCGCGCCCTTCGGCCTGCCTAGAGGCCTCCAGGGCGGCCTCGAGCATCGCGACCTTGACCTGCTCTGCACGGAGCTGCTGGCTGACGTGCAGCATGCGTCGAGAGAGCTCCGCCGCATCCGCCGCATGCCACGCGCTCATCTCGACGCGCTCCATATCGAGTGTTGCCGTCGCGTGCTGCGCCTGCGCGATCGCAATGGCGGCGACGTCCTTAGCCTCCCTCGCTTCGCGCAAGTGACGCTGCGCGAGCCAGTGTGCCTCGTTGGCCTCGTACCGGTCGTGCGCCGCCCCGGACTCGTGCACCGTCATCAGCTCCTTCAGGCCTCGCGGCGATGGCGCCTCCGCCCAGCCGCGCCTCCAGAGCCGTTTCACGATGCCCTCGTAGTCCTCCACTCGCTCCGTGAGAGTGTGTGTGCGGTCGGCGAGCATCTTATTCTCACGGAGGAGCGCGGCTACTTCGTCGGGAACTCTGCCCTCAGAATTGAACGGCGAGGGAGCATGCGCAGTGCCCTCGTAGACCGCCAGCGTGCCGGCTGTTAGCGGCCTCTCTTGCAACGCGTCTCGATTGGCCCGAGGGTTCAAGGCGTGCGTGTGATCGGCGAGTATCATCGACGTGCTTGCAGGAGAGGCCGCGGCGAGCATGTCGGCAAGTGGCCTCTCGTGCCACGCCGTGGCATCCCGCTTGGCCCGCGGGCTGAAGCGCGAGGCGGAGCTCGGCGAGCGAGGCGAGCGAGGCGAGCGAGGCGAGCGAGGCGAGCGAGGTGAGCGAGGCAAGGAGATGGGTTGGGATGCGGTGAAATTGCTCGCGCGGTACATCGGAACTCTGTGACTGAGTGAGCTGAGCGCGCTGAGCTCCAGGCCCGGTCCTTCCGTTCAGTCCTTCCGAACGGACCTCGCACCTCTACGACGAGTCGGGCACACTCAGGGAGTCGTTTTGTGGCGAGCAAACTTGGGTACCCGGTACATGTAAACTTGGGCAAACTTGAGCAAACTTGAGCAAAACATTCACGGCAGGCCGCTTCTTCCATGTTGCCCCCCGCCCCTCCCAGACCCGATGGGCGCCACTCACAAAGTAAAACTTCCCACACCACAGGGCCGTCGGCATCGCTGGTTCTCCTAATCAACCACGTCTAAATCACGGTGCCTCACATGTCCATCTCTTCTCGGGGCTGGGCGGTGCTTGTGACGACCTACTTTGCGTACGTGTCCGTCTACTGTGCGCGCAAACCGTTCAGCGTCGTCAAGTCGGTCATCGAGAAAGATCTGTCCCTCTCAAAGCAGCAGTTAGCAAACATTGACACTGCGTTGCTGACAACCTACGCCATCGGTCAGCTGAGCCTCGGAACGATCGTCAAGCCGCTGGGACGGACCTGGACGCTCGTGCTAGCATTTGCGCTCGCAGGTGCTGCCACATGCGCCTTCGGAACGGCCGATGGTCCCATGTCGATGCTTTTGCTTTGGGGCGCGGCAGGTGCATTTGCGGCACCAGCAAGTCCACTCTTCTCCATTGTTGTGCAGGAGTCGGTCCCTGATGCCGTCCGCGCCACAGTCGTGGGGCTCTGGAGCAGTTGCGAAAACTTGGGTGGTGCGTTTGCCAACCTTGTCGCGGCCAACGTTCTCGCAAACTACGGTTGGCAATGGGTCTTTTTCGTGTCGGGACCACTGGTCGCCCTGTGGGCACCTCTGCTGCTGCTCGTGCTTCCGGCGCCAGCAGTGGCTGACGAGAAGAAGACACAGAGTGGTCAGGCTGCGGACACTGGCGCGGCGACGAGTGGCCGGTCGCCCTCACCCTTGTCCATCAAGGGCGTTGGTGCTGCTGCCTTCTGCTACACACTCACGAAGAGCGCTCGATACTGTCTCATGTTTTGGCTGCCCTACTTTTTGTCCACAGAGCTCGCGTTCGGAGCGGCTGATGCAGGCTCGGTGGCAGCATTGCTCGACGTCGCCGGTGCCCTGGGCGCGATTGTTACTGGCGTCGTGTGCGACACTGTTTACGGCGGCGCTACCCTCAAAGCGGCCATGCACCTATGCATCGCCACTGGGCTTTCGTTTGCAGGATGGGCTGCGGTCTGTGTGCGAGGCGGCACAACCTCAATGCATGTGGTCGCCATCATCTCGATCGGTTTCTTCATTGCTGGCCCTGGCGGCATCCTTGGTGCCTCTGCGCGCAATCTCGTAAGCTTCGCAGGCCTGGCCAAAGACGCGGCTCTTGTGGCAGCTGTGTCTGGTCTGGTCAATGGTTCGGGATCCGTCGGCGCAGTGCTGCAGGGCCTGCTGGCACCGCAGCTCGTGGCACTCCTCGGCTGGGCAGGTCTCTTCGGAGCGCTCGCCGCCGCTATGCTCGGCGCCGCCCTTGTGCTTTCGCCTGCAGTGTCTATCGAAGCCGAGGCGCTCGCAAAGAAGAAGCAGAAGGCTGCCTAATACCGGTACCGTAGGCGGCAGCGTGCAAGTGATTTCCACTTGCCGTCAAGGGTTGCTTCCACTTCCACCAGCGAATATGTCAGGGACGGGAGCATGGACGGGAGTGAAGGGGGGGGAGGTATGCCGTGCGGGGCCGGAGCGGCGGAGAGGCGATGTTGTATGAGACGATTAAGAGAGACTGCGACGGAGGCACATGAACGTATGCAAGTTGCACGCCACATGTAGAAATGGGTTTAAGCAGAGAGTTGTCGGTTGAGCTTCGTCCGTTTCCAGCCCACACCAATTGGCCGACGCGGCCTCTTTCCCAGGTGCTCTCGAAGAAACCGTCGCTATTTTACCGTGGTACGGCGGAGCTGTCCCACACGACACCTCGCCGCCCTCGCCTCTCCCCGCTCGCCTCGCCGCTCCATGTGCAGCTCCATGCAGTCACTCCACACACTCCATGACACACTCGAGCTTTCTCAACACTCAATGTGACTCGAGCCATAGCTCCAGCTTGTCTCGCGTACCGGCATGGCTTGCCCGATCACGCAAGAGACTCGACGTGCCCGTAGCACCACTCACCCCATAGCCTGCGAGATCGTCATCTCACTCCATAGCCTGCGAGATCGTCATCTCACTCCATAGCCTGCGAGATCGTCATCTCACCCCATAGCCTGCGAGATCGTCATCTCACCCCATAGCCTGCGAGATCAGAGGCGAGATCGTCATCCACGTCTCCAAGAGCGCTTTCACACCGCGGTCTTGTTTTCACACCATGGTGGATCTCGGGAAGCTTTTGCGGGATTCGGATTGAGGCCCTCGCTCGCTCGTGGCGGTGCATCTTTGAGACTCTCGTTCACGTTCTGCGCGGCTCCTCTCTTTCTGCGCGGCTCTTTCTGCGCGATTCCTGATGGGGCTTCCACCCCCTCCCGGCTGCCTACCACTCGAGAGCACGACCGACATGCCTTCGGCCTCGGCGGCCCTCACCGAGGCATCGACCGAAGACGAGTAGATATCGGCCATTTCGTCAGCGGTCGAGGAGATAGCAAAGCCTTCCTCGGCGGTCGAAGAGATGACACCGTTGGCCTTGGGCTGCAGCGCGAGATCTGCCGCGCGCCTGTGCCCTGCTAGAGTGCCTACCCCTGACCGTGGCTCCTGCACGGCCGAAGGCTTGCTCCGGGACGTGGCCGTGGTACAGGCGTTCTGATGGCGGCTATCGTGGACATCGCCATTGCGAACGGCGCCAGCAACGGCGTTCAAGTGTGCCAGCATAGCTTCCATGCTCTCCGTGAGATGCCGCAGCGTGGCCCCCTGCTCCGCAAGAGCTCGTTCCATATTAGCCAGCCGATTCGTCGTCTGGTCCTCCTTGGATGGTAGAGGATTCATCGTGCGCGCCCCCGGCTGCTTCTTATGCGCTCCCTCGTGTCGGACTACGCCGTGGCTGCTCAGGAGACTTTCGATCGTGGCCTGCCGGAAGCGCTTGAAGCGCACGCCCGCACGCCTGAGCGCCAGGTCGACCTCCTCGGCCGTGACGACCAGAGCGTTCTCTGCGGCCTCGGGGTCGGCGGCTTCGGCCTGATGCACGAGGTCCGTCAGTGCCATGATGAGCGTGGGCGCGCCAGCGTGCCAATTGAGAGAGATGAGGCGAGATACGTAGTGCACCGTGTCGTTGCGAAGACGCGTGCATAGCCTCAGCTTCTGTTTTCGGATCTCGACAAAGCCCGCCGGGATCGTATTGTTGAGGAGGCGTTCATGAGTCTTCGCCTCGGTGGCGGCTTCGAAGGCGCCCGTGAGCACGGAGATGAACGTCTGCGACAGAATGAGGAAGAGGAACAAGTTGCGCACGAAGAAGGTGATGAAGATGCCTGTCGTATTAGAGTCGACATTCAGGCGCAATCAGAGGCGCACTCAGAGGCGCAATCAGAGTGCAATCAGAGCTGATGAAGATGCCTGTCGATTGGAGTCGACACTCAGGCGCAATCAGAGGCGCAATCAGAGTGCAATCCGGCGCAATCAGAGGTGGATGAAGATGCCTGTCGTATTGGAGTCGACCATCTGCTCGTTGAGTTCCGTGCCGGCGATGAGGCCGTTGAAGCTCTCGGCGAAGATGACGAACAGGCGCGTGATGGTGCTGTACTTGAGCGACGGATGGAAGACGCCAAACATGAGGCTCGCCGTGGCCGTGAAGACGGCGCAGCTGACGAGGACTACAATGAGAAGCCCACCGATTTCGTCAGCGCCCTCGGCGAAGAGGTTGACGAGCCGCTCGAGGATCGAGAACGCCTTGGCATCGGCAAACGTCTTAAAGAAGAGGACGAGCTGCGTGATGGCCACGCAATTCTGGTAGACGATGGCGCCGCCCTCATGGATGGGCTGCATCTCGACCAGCAGCGGCAGCGCAAACGCGGGGAACTCCAGCACAAAGAAACGCGGTTGGCCTACCGTCCCCCGTAGCGCTACACTGATGCTTTTGAAACTGAACCTTCTTAGCGTGCAGGTGCTCCGGACGAACTCGAACTTGAAGCTCATCAAGCGCACAAAGTCGAGGGAGAGTATCACGATGAAGGCCACCCACATGGAATCTAAGAGCGTGGTTTCGTCAAACCGATAGCTGAAGTACGAGATCTGCGGGATGATGAGACTGCTCAAGCACAAGACGAGACGCGATCCACGGAGTAATCAGCCGCACGAGGCATCACAGGTGATGGAAAGAGTCGCGCAGAGGGCAGCAAGGGATCTCTGGGCTCTCTAGGCAGGACCGTCCCGCGGACCACCTGTCCGAGTAACATTGTTTGAGGGTACTTGTGCTTGCCGCATCATAGGTGTTCTCGTAGGTCCCGTTTGTCGCCAGCATACCGTCGTGATTCTCGTTCCAATGCTTGACAAAATTGGGATCTCGGCAGCCCTCGTCCTGGAAGAACGCGCCATACTTCAAGCCGAGCACGCGCTCCCCACGAGAGACGAGGACCTGCACAAAGTTCCCATCGCCGTGGACGTGCTGCAGGACGAAGCCTCTTTTTGCGTCGTTGAGCCGATTGGCATTCATGAGCATCAGATCGGCCAAGTCATCAGCCGCGACGCCGCCGCCTGAGAGCGAGCTCCTCGAGAGCAGCAGCATCGAGGCGAGGATGAGGGTGGCATTGTTGCAGCATGGTGCGGTAAGGGTCGTCGGATTGGCGGCCCATTCGTAATCGATCGAGCCGGGCTGTCCTATGAGCTCGTCGAGCATGCACGAGGGTTTCGTCGTGAGCTCGGCTGTGCCGAATTCGTGCACGTCCGAGTCGGTGCAGATGAAGTCCGCCTCTGTCAAGACCTGAATCCCCTTTGGCGACTGCGTGATCGACATCGCGCAATTCTCGCAGACCCCGAACAGCGCTCCGGGGATGTCGAGAAGCTCCGTCGTGAGGAAGTTGTATAGATCGTCCACTTCGATGGCGTCCCGAAACGCGAGCACGCACTTCTCGCCAGAGTGCAGGTCCCGAAGCACGCCGTCGGGCATGCGGGAGCAGTAAGGGGAGCTTGTAGCTGAGACGCCGGGGAGTTTACTCAATGCATCCTCGTAAATCGCAAGCGTCGAGGCCGCAAACAAGGAGTCGAAGCGGAACCAATTCCACACCAAGTAATAGACAAAGAGGAAGAGCGACATCTGCGCGGTCTTGAGCTCCTCCCCGCTGATCTTCATGCCCAGTGCCCGCCGCAAGAGCAGGAAGCGGGTGCTCGAGTTCACCACCCCGGCTCTGGGCGCACGAGCCCCGGTGTTGTCCACATCCAGATTCACCTGATCCAGGTCCATCCCCGCCCCATTCGGTGCGCCAGTGGCTTCACTTTGGTATCGCTCAACCACATACGAGCCAAGCGCTGTTGGGACGTCGTCGTCTCTGTGATCCATGCTGCTCGCCTCTTTGCGCAAGATATCCATATGATCGCTCGGATAGGTCCCCTTGATAGCGTCGAAGCTTTCACGTCGTTGCTCGGCGTATCGCATGGCGGCCGACGTTCGCACACGCGTACGCGTCGGCGGCATCATTGCAGAGCCTATTTTGGGTTACAATTTTCTGAAGTTCCTAACTTTTGAGAGTTCTTTCGCTCCATGCGTTCGTCTTGATTGCATGCGTTGCCAACGCGCCTGAGTGTAGGGATTCGCTGAAATCCTAGGATTCTGCAGCGCTCCGAAACTGAGCGTCGTAGTGGGCCATTTGATGTCACTTTTGATGCACAAGAGAATGACTGCATGAGCATGTACACTGAGCAAACACCGCAAGAAAGACACTGACTGCAAGCGGGCACTTGCGCACGTATTTGGGCTTTTCAACCAGTGAGAAATTAAGTTTTCTTAGTACACCGCACCCGTTTCTTAGTACTACAGAGAGAAGTAAATTTGCTCAGCGTCATAATGCACGCTCAAGCGCCTCTATCAACGTCGTCACTGCGGACACGAGCTGCGACGCGTCTTCCTCATTGCGCGGCCCCTCGCGTCGCCACCTCTCGCCGTCGTTGTGGCGAGTTACACTCGCCCCAATGCGAAGCGAGTGCAGCCGATCCTTAAGATCAGCACGCATGCCGCACTCGCGATGCCAAAAGTTGATGCGCTCTCGTCAAAGGTTTTCGGCGCATTCGCCGCACTCGCTGCATAGACGACGTCGAGTCGATCCATCAGATTGGTTAAGGCGAGCAGCATGTTGTCCTTGATGCCCTTGAGTGCATCAGTTCCCTTGCGGGTCTCGCGTACTTGCATCGAGAGTGGTGAGGGCACGTAGCCAGCCGTCGTGCTCGCAGGCAGGCCCGAGCTCGAGGCCGCCGAGCTCTCAAGTGTGCCGCGGTTACTACCACCGTTCCCATCCCCATCAGCCAGGCTCGTGAGCGTCGCCAGCGCGGCGGCCAGCCAGCATCTTGATCGGAGAGCTTTGCAGCCTCAATCTCGGGGAAGTCAAGCTTAAAATCCCTTTCGCATGTGTCAACAATGCTCAGCGGTGAGCGACCTGTAAGAGTCACAAGCAGCGTGATGCCCAGTGCCCAACCATCAGCCACATCTAAGTAGGCGGCGCCGGCGGAAATGCTTGGATCCAAGTAGCCTCAGGTCAGGTAGAACGCATTCGACGCGCTCTTCATCTTTGACGCCTCGGGCCCGGCGTCCATCTTGGCGAATCCCGTGTCGGCGAGGTAGGCGTTGAGCTCGTCGTCCGGTAGAATGTTCTCTGGCTTGAAGTCGCGATGGACGACGGCGTGCTTGCCTCCAGGCACCGGCGTGTGCAGGTAGAGCAGCGCGTCGGTTGCCTGGCTTAGGATCTGCAGGCGCTGTTGCCACATCAGAGGGCTCAGGGATGCAGGGAGGCCGAGGCGCAGGTGCTCGGGGTCGGAGACCTTTGGCCACAGCCGATCGGCTAAGCTGCCACCGCGCATCAGCGGGAAGACGAGACATAGCGCCTCGTCATCGAGAGAATAGCCGAGCAGCGGCAGCAGATACGGATGGTTGCACTGCTGCAGCACCCTCACCTCGCGCTGCAGGGCCGCGAGATCGTGCACGCCCGATTTGGCGTGCTTGACGGCGAAGGGCTTGTGGCGCAGCCAGAGCGGCAGCGCCTCAGGCGGCAGCGATGGCAGCGTGTCCGCGGTGAAGACGCGGCCATAGCCACCGCTGCCGATGAGCCTCTGCTCTTCAAAGCCGTCCGTCGCCGCCCAAAGCTCGGCGAAGGTGAGGGCGACGGCCGCCGGCGGCGCCGAGGGCGCCTTGAGTACGGCTTGAGGGCCTCCGATGCTGGCGCCGCTTCTGCGGATGCTCAGATGCCCAGAGCCCTGAGCAAGCGCTCGGCCACCTGGGGCTTAGGGAGGTCGTCTTCGTTGACGAAGCCCATCGCCGCATTCGCCTCGCGCAGGCAGGCGGCGATCTGGTTGGCGGGAGTCCTTAGCTCGAGAGCGGCCTTAATGCGCTCCACCTTCTGATGAAGGGTCTCGGGGGGGCTGCTGCTGCTAGGGACTGGTTGGGAGGATGTTGAAGGTGGTATGGAAATGGAGGCCCTCGGTGGGGGTACGTCGCTGGCGCCACCCCCCGTGAGAGCTGCACTGTCACTGGCCCCCATCACCGCGCTGAGCTCCATGTTGAGCGCGCGCAGCTCGACAATCTCGCGGCCGGGCGCGTGTCCTTCGGGTAAACTTATAGTGAAGTGATCTGAGGCTCTGGACAGTTGGAAGAAGCGCTTGGCAGTGCCTGAGAGGGAGCCACACGCGCGCGGGGGCGGTCAGCGCAAGGATAGGCTCCGTCAATGCAGGCGCAACTTCCTTTTTCAGCACAGGCCGGTCAAGACAGGGCTGTGTCAATGCAGGCGCAGCTTCGGAGCGGTCTGACGCTCACCGTAATGAGTGCGGACCCTTTCCCATGGTAGCTGAGTATCCACGGAAGTCTTCAGATGCTTGCTCACCCGTGAGAGCAGGGCGAAGGTGCCTGCCTCGCCGGTGAGCATCAGTTTAGTCCCCTTGATGACGCTCATCTCATCATCTTTCGTCATCTGCAGTGGAAAGTCACGAAAGGCACTTGGAGCAGCCCGCGTGGCCGGCACGTCGGCGTTCACACTGGAAGACTGTGAAGTCCGTGACTGATTGCCGCTGATTGCCGCTGACTGCCACTGATTGCCGCTGATTGCAGAATCATCAAGGGAGTCCCCCAGCCGTAGGTCCCGACTGGACGCGAAGGCTTCGATGGACTGAGGCTGTACACGAGCTGCCTGGGTGCGAACAACACCGAGACCATTGAGATGGTCAGCAGCTGGCCGCTCCTCATGCTCGCCCCTGTCCAGAAGATCCCCACTGTCCATCGAATAGGGCTCCACCGCGATACGCCGGCCGTGGTACCGCTCTGTGGTGGGAAGCCAACTGTGATGTAACTGTGAAGCCGCCGTCTGTGCTGCCTGGGGTTCGTCATACTCGATCACCATCCGATCTCCCATCTTGAGGCTGGAAATGCGCGGTAGCCGCCTCGCCGATGACACCGCGCCAGCCACCATGCAGTGCACTCTCACCTCTTCGACAGTTGCTGCAAAAGGCAACTTGGAGACGAGGACTGCATTCGAGACTGCATTCGAGACTACATGCGAGACTGCAAGGCCCTCGGAGGAGGTCCATGGGCGCTGTACTGGGCGCTGGTCCGCTTCCGCAGCAAGGCCCTCAGAAGAGGTCCATGGGCGCTGTACTGGGCGCTGGTCCGCTTCCGAAGCCGTGGCCGACGGCCGTTGGCTGTGCGATTCGGTCGGCAGCCATTTGAAGCCTCGCTTCGGCTCCTCCCATGGCTGCAGCCACAGCTGCCATCCGATGACGTCCAGTGGAATACCCGACTCAACGCATCGAGTCAGTTCCGGGCTCACGTCCTCCTCTAGCCACACGTTGGCAAAGGGTTTATGACGGATGTCGGGCGACATGACGATGTATCGCACTTTGGCGTGCGGTGGTGCGAGCGCAGCCCGCACGTCAGCTTCGCTCCTTGGCTCGTCGCTCTTCCGCCAGCTCGCAAAGACCTTCAAACCGTCATCCTTCGGAGTGCGCTCCAATTCAGCATTGAACGGCACAACCTTGATGGTGAAGTTTTCCAGGCTCAGTGTGTACACTGTGCTTTCGTTCAGGTGCTGGCACGCCTGCTCTGCCGACACTCTATCCAAGTACGTGACAACTGCAGCCTGCAGAAGCGCAGCCTTCCGTTTCGAGGAGTTCATTCGCACTCCCATGATTTCGCCGCCCAGCTTACCCATGTGGAGGCGCAGGTCCTCTTCATCGATTAGCCTCATGTCCAGCCCAGACACATAGACCGAGGCATCGTCCAGCCCAGACACATAGACCGAGGCGTCGCTTTGCGCAGGAGAAAGCGTCACCGTGTCTGTGTTAGCCGCCGCCGGAATGCGCGGAAACGGAGCAGTATCCGCCATCGCCATCGCTATTTGCCGTTCCTCTTCAAGATCACCTCTTCCCTGACGACGCGGAGCTTGCTGTATCATTTTTGACTCAAATATCGCAGCTTGCAGTTCGTCTTCAAATGAGGGTGGTGCTTCTCTTTGAGGCATCGCCAGTCTCTTTCCTTCCCTTCCTTCACCTCCACCTGGTCCCATTCTTTCATATCGACTACTATTCCGTCACTGAACAGTTTTGGAAGGCGGGCACGAGGCACTCCTTCCAAGTTTCCCCACAGGGGGAAGGTCCGTTCAAACGTTCAAGTTTATTACCCCCCCCCTTATTGCCATCTCACAGGTAAGGCATCCTTCACACTCACACCGTCTCGTCGCCGTCGGATTTCATGTTCCCCGAGGGCGTTGTGACCATAATCGAATACTCATACGATACATGCTCCTACACTGCAATCGCGAAGCGGCTCATGCTGCTGCCGGCGACGCAGTTGTGCTTCAAGCTGCCAGGCTCGCCGGCGAATGAGAGGATCGCACGCCGCGGCCACTCATGCGCCAGGCCGACGCAGTGCACGATCTTCTCGGCGATCTTGTACTCGTCGTCGGTGCACTCGATGTCCTCTTCCCCTGCGTCTCGCGGGCCTGTCACACGGCATGTACCCCTAACGTGGCATGTACGTAACCGGGAAGAGCTGGCCAGCGCCGACGCCGGCGGGGACGGTCACGCCCATGATCTGGCCATCAGGCGTCGTAATCTGCACATGCTGCCCGGCGTACGCTCCAGGCGGCGCTTCAATGGTCATTGTAGCCTGCGACCTTGGCGCTGCAGGCGCATAAGGAGGAGCTGCTTGTGCATAACCAGGATAGGCAGGCGCGCTCACAGGCTGCACCGGGCGCGCCGTATAAGCCACCTGAAACTGCTGGCCTTGGCAAATTCCCGCGGGCACAGCCACGTTCAGTATCTGGCCGTCAGGCGTGGTGACCTGCACTTGCTGGCCACCACAAATTCCGGGCGGCGCTACCACTGTCATGAGTGCTTGGCCCGGTGGTGGAGCATATGCGGCGGCAGGCGTAAATACTTGCGTGACTGTGCATGAAGCATTTGCTGCTGCAACTGCGCCAATTGCCACAGCACTAGCCAGAGGGTGACGATGACCAAGGCCATGGAGGTTGGGTCCGGTGTTGTGGAGGTGATTTGCGGCCGCAGAGTGGGCCATTGCGCCGAGAAGGTTGCCTTGAGATAAGTCACGAATAGCAGCAACCTCCTGCCGAACTTCACGCCTGTGGTGGATTTGTTCAGCGCGCTCTTGGTGGCGCATCGCCCCTGCAATATTGCCGTGCATCAGGTCGCGCACGGCCATGGCTTCCTGGCGCGCCTCTCTCCGCGCCGCGCCGCGCCCACCAAACATGATCCACGAGAAACAGCTCCAAGTTGCAGCAACTCGGCTGCAACTAGGCTGCAGCAACACGGCCTGCGAGGAGTCGCGAAGAAGCTCGGCTACTCCGACGGAGACTCCGCTTTCTTATGTTTATAGACCGCCGGCTCCCCAATCCCGTTCGTCGTTTCGTTTCGTTTCGGTTGTGGTAGCGAGACTTACTTTTAGACGTCGCCGTTTAGTTCTCTACTGGTCTACATTCACACACACCTTACTATTGATCTTTGGTCCCGGGGCCGGGCGGAACTCCGAACGTGGAGCTATGGAGCAGCGAGAGTGAGTGAGTGAGTGAGTGAGTCTCAGCGAGAAGCCAACCCTTTCCAACAATCCAACGCGCAACGTGGACTCTCTCTATCTAAGTAATTACGCTCAAGATGGCGCGCCCATAGGATGGCGCGCGGACGTTTCAGCGTCGGCCTGGTTAGGTCAGGGGGTTAGGTGTCGGGATGCGAGGCACCCGACGATCGCGCCGTCTGCACAGTAATCGTGCGACGTTGATCGCACGATCGTACGTACGGAAAATAAACGGAAAGTCATATGCCATGTCATATGAATAGGGAGAGACGTAACAGAAACTGACGTCCCAACGAACTGCCCCAGTGGAAACTGACGAACGGACTGACTGATTACACTCATCGCGTGTGCCCAGAACGGAAGGGCGAGGACAACTAGGAGCACGAGGGCGCTGGCGCACCGCCGACACCGAAGCGCTGATGGAAGCGCAACATAGCGTTAAAGCGTTCGACAGGGTCGTGTGCAGGGGTCTCGTGTGAATGGTTTCTAAGCGCACTTCTGAGACCTATCCAGCCACGGCCTGCATTTTAGCAAAGTGTCTAAGAGAATTTCATAAGGGTCCCAAGATTGCGTTGTCCCTTATCAGCTTAAATTTGCACTCACAGCGTAGCATCAGGGTTTGTGTTGGCACGGGCTGTGTCGGCCACACCTCCGTCCATAGCGATAGAGGCCCTCGTGCTTAGGGGTCCGGAGCGAATGCGCGTTGTGTTGAACAGCAGCAGAGCAGGCATTTGAAACTTGTGCGAAACGGCGTTCTTGGACGACGCATCGCAATCACCTCTATAGGCAGTGGGCGAAGGAGGGATGGGTTGCGGTCCCTCGACACCGGAGGAATACCCAGTGTCGAACTTGGTCGAACCGAGTGATACGAGGTCCGAGCATGCGGCGAAGCCGGCGCACACGCAACGCTCGGCATCATCGCCACCGCTATCCTCTTCTTCGCCAATTTCCAAAATGGTGACCAGCATGGTACGAAGAGTGAGTGGCGAGCCGGGAGAGCTGAGCTTGGGTCTTGATGAGGCTCCGTCAACACCCAAGCCAGGCTCTGTCGCCGCGATATTGTCACTTTTGCCGCTGTCGAAGCCGCTGCCGGCTGTCAGTTTGCAGGGCGAGTTCTTCATAGGGGCTCGGCTGCGTGCAACCATCTGCACGGACTGCTACAGTGTGGGCGACAGCCTCGCGCGCGAGCGCGTAGACGCAGTGCAGTGGCTCGCCTGGCGCCGCCATCGCTGGTCGGCCGATCACGGCGAGGTCATCGCGCGCAGCCGGCCGCAGGAGGTGCCCTCCGAGTGTAGCTCTTCCTTTGGGGCGAGTTACACCATTAGCATCATGGACGTCGGTTGCTTCCTTTCCGTCAGCCTTGAGGGTCTTCCAGGGCTGCCACCGCCGGTGCTCACATCGCGCGGGATGGCGGCTGGGAAGGCGATGAGCAGCAGCTTTGTGCAGGTGGCTCCCGAGCCTCGAGGATGGGTCGTCCATGATGACTGCTGCTGGATGACCACTGATGACCCATGATTGCCTCGCTCATTGCATGCAGGTGCCCCCGAGCCTCGAGGATGGTGTCCGATCGCGTGTCAAGAATGGCGAATGTACGTTTGAGGCCGTGCTGCTGTCGGAGCACATGCGTCTGCAGGTGATTGCCGTTGATTGCCGTTGATTGCCTTTGATTGCCGTTGAATGCACTGCTGTCGGAGCACATGTGTCCACAGGGCGAGCCGCCGATGATTGCCATTGATTGCCATTAATTGCCATTGATTGCCGTTGATTGCAATTGATTGCCATTGATTGATTGCCGTTACATGTGTCCACAGGGCGAGCCACCGATGCACCGCAGAGGCAGCACTCTAGGCAAGGCCATCTCCAACGGGCGGCGCAAGGTGAGGGCGGCTGATTGCATCGCGATGGCGAGGCTCGTCTTGCCACTGAGTGTCACGGAGTGCCACTGAATGCCGCCACAGGTGATGGCGACGTTGCATCTCGACGGCCAGGCGCGCAAATTGGATCTCTCGTACCGACACGGCATCAGCCTGACACGCTCCCGCGTCTCCAAATCGTTTTCGGCCATCACCGCCGCGGCCGCCCTCGACCTCACGGAGGAGGATCCGCTGGCGGCGTACGAGCGTGAGCGTCTGAGTCACAAGGAGCGCGCCGCCGAGCGTGAGCTGAGGGAGGAGGAGCTGCAGCAGGTGCTCGCCTTTCTCGGCGGCATGGAGATCGGTGGAGATGGCGTCTATACTCAGAAGTCGGCGAGGCGCGGGACGGGCGGCGAGGGTACGGGCTCCGGAGCCGGTGGCGAGGTACTCGAGCTCGTGATGAGCGCGCGACGCTCGTACCTCCTCCTGTTCTCCGACCCTCGAGATCGAGATTTGCTCATCCTCACCATGCGTGCGTACCTTCGCGAGTGGCCTCCCAAAGGCCCCAGAGGCTCCGAGCTCGCAACGGCGCGCCCGCCTCCGCTGCAGCTCTCGGTGGAATTGCACTCGGGCAGCGGTCTGATGGCTTCGGACTTTGACGGCAAGAGTGACCCATACGTCGCCTTCCACTACGGAGGGCGCGAGGTGGCCGTGTCGCGCGTGCAGCCGAAGACGCTCAATCCTGTGTGGAATCAGACGCTCATGCTCGCTGAGGAGGCGAGTGAGGCGAGTGTTGGCGCTGAGACGCTCCGACTCGTTGTGTTTGACGAGGACACGGGGACCATGATGGAGGGCTTCTCGAAAGGTGATGATGTGATCGGCGAGGCGTCGGTGGCGCTCCAGCCCGTGCTTCAAGTGCGCGCGTTCTCGTACAAGTACGCGGCGGGATGCATCTGATTGTCGCTGATGGCTATGGCTACTGATGGCATGGATGGCCTCTGATGGCCTCTGATGGCCACTGATGACCTCTGATGGCCTCTGATGGCCTCTGATGGCCACTGATACCCACGGACGGCCTCTGAACGTGCACGCCCTCTCGTATCCTCTCGTTTAGGTGGCGCGATGCCCGTGACATCTTAGTGGCGTACACGTACACAGCGCAACTGAAGCCCAAAGGCACGTTACACTTCACGATCCGTCTCGGACCGCCCGTGGCCATCTCTGATAGGTGCACTTCAGGCAAGGCCACCAAGAGTAGTCGCTCCCAAAAGGATCGCTCCGGTGCGAGTAGCGATCCCTATGGAAATGCGATCGAGTACATGGAGGAGGCTGTCGAAGATGCGCACAAGCGCATCCTGCGAACCGCGGTGGAGACGAGAGATACGGGCGCCGCTACGCTGCTCGACTTGGAGAAGCAGCGACATCAGATGGAGGTAACTGCGCGCGCGCGCCTGAATGCGCCTGATTGGGTGCGATGGCTCTCTGATTGGGTGCGATGGCTCTCTGATTGGGTGCGATGGCTCTCTGACTCCCTACTCGTGCCGGCGGCGCGCTTTTCGGCGCCACCCCGCCACCCCGCCTCCCCCTCGCCCCCTCGCCAACCCGCCATCCCCTCGCGCAGCGCATCGAAGCGAGCCAAGCAGAGTTGGCTCGTAATATGTCGGAGGCCAATAGTGTCCTCAAGGACATGTCCTCGTTCATGGGATGGCGTGGCTGGGTTTCACGGAGCAAGAGGCGGCTGAAGCTCGAGACCATGTCACACCTCTCCTCGCCCTCGTGCACCCTCTCGTCCTTCGTGTCCATGTCCGACGAGGACGAGGGCGGCGACAGGCGTAGCGCTCGGGGCGGCGCCAACGCTGGCGCGAGCGCCGCGGGCAGCAGCAGCAGCGCTAAGGATGACGCCGTCGTCGAAAACGTCTCCGTCCTCATGGACGAGATGCTCCAGCAGGCGCGTTGATGGCTTTCTCCATTAATTGCCATCTCCCTGATTTCCTTCGCCACTGATTGGCATTGGTCTGCGCGGATCGTCCTCTTATTGATTGCTATCTCCACTGATTGTTGATTGCTATCTCCACTGATTGCTATCTCCATTGATTGCTTTCTCCATTGATTGCTTTCTCGTCTGTCGGCGCGGATGGTCCTCTCACGGATTGCGAATTCCACTGATTGCTATCTCCATTGATCGGCGCGGATGGTCCACTTACTGCAATATTTGACGGGCCCATTCACAGGCGATTGCCATGAAGACGGAGCTCAAGACTCAGTCGCCGCTGCTCGACAAGATGGTCGACACAATGGAGAATGGACAGAGTACCATTGCCCATCAGTCGAACATCACCGCGAAGCTCGGGGGCAGGAAGGCCAAGAAGACACTGAGCGACGAAATCGGCACTCCCCCCTCCTTGTCGAGGGCCTCGACCATGGCGAGAATAGCGAGCATGTCAATGTAGTCTATGTAGAAGACATCTTCAACTTCATCTATCTCTTCTTCAGTATGATGGCCGCGCACTAGACACGCTGCAGAGTAAGACGATTCCATTCAGAACACTGTGATCTGTACACTCCATTACGCGGCATTAAGACACCGTGGCTTGGCGATCAGCTGTAAAGTGAAAATAGAAAACAGTGTATCAGTGTTATCTTAGGAGTATTCCCCGCCCGTTAGTGCCGATAGAATAAGATGCAGGATGAGTCGGGCCCAGGGACTATCCCACAGCCACTAGCAGCGCACAGGTGGCTCCAGAGAGGCTGGAAATGCGCGCCATGTTGGGCGTTAACTACTGGGAAACGAAAGTGAAAAGCACACGACATGGGAAAGTAACGCAAAAATAAACGGGCTCAAAGGGGGCCGTAAACGACGCGTCTGAGCTTGCCGCCAGCGCCGCCTAGCGGCGCCTAACGCAGTTTTGTGTTGCCCAAAACATTAAACATGGCGCAAAATCGAAAAGTCGCCGACCTTTTCAACTGTGAGTTTGGTGCCTTGTTCTCGGCATGCTTCTCGGGTTTCGGAAACCGCCGTTTCACACAGAGCTGCACAAAACATGGGTTCAAAAGTGCGGGCGCATGGCTCGCAACACACGACATATCGCGCACCCGCCCCGGGGCGCGGCACATCCTTTATCCCCCCACACGACCGAGCCCCGACCCGCGCTGCTTCTCCACATGCGTTGGCGACGTAGGTCCATCCCACCCGCCGCGCCGCGCCACGAACGTCATCGTCATTGTCGTCGTCAGCACATGGTTGTTTATGTGGTTTCAGGGTTACATGCTAGCCTCAGCCAAAACGACCAGCCACTTGAGCTCCGTTCTGGTGCGATATTTGACGGGCCCAGAAGTCGGCGGTGGCCGCATGGATGGACGTCGTTGACGCATGGATGAGCCCGCCGCCGCCGCCGCCGCCGCCGTCCTCTTCGTCGTTGTCGTCGTCGCCGTCGTCGTCGTCCCCTCCTGTCGAGGATGCCCTGACCAGGTCCGTGCCACCGAGGGCCGCGGTGCGGTAGGAGTTCGTTCCCCCCGTCCTATCCCACTTGACCTCAATCAATCCACACTGGTCGATCTTGAGGACAGTGCCGAGGCCGCCCACCCCGCCGTCCTGGTTGCTCCACTTCCAGTCCGGACCACGCCTGACGCGATCGCCTGCAGTGAGGGGCCCACCACCGCTGCCACCACCACCGCTCCGCCCGCCCACGGCCCTATCGAAGAGCTTCTCGAGCCCCGCCTCCTCCTCAAGCGCCGCGTCCCTCACGAGCCGCTTATTTTTCAGCCGGCGTGCAGCGTCCTCCTCCTTCACGCGCGGGTTGAGGTACTCATCCTCCGGCTCGTCCTCACTCGCGTCCGTTGCCATCGATGCGCTGCGCTGTGGCATCAGCGGCATCGCCGCCGCCTCCTCCGCCGCCGCCTCCGCCTCCGCCGCCTCGGCCTCAGCCGCTCCCGCCCCTTCGAGAGAAAGCTCTTCCAGAGCCACGAGAAGTGCCTTGGACTGCTCCGTCTCGTGAGCACGCAGCAGCTCAACCGGCGATTCGGCCGCCTCGGACCGGTCGTATGGGTCCGCGCCTGCTTCGACGAGGACGCGCGCAACGGCCTCGTGCCCCTTGACGCACGCGACGTGCAGCGCCGTGTGCTTCTTGGACGTACTCGCCGTGTGCAGCTGGGCACCCGCCTCGAGAAGCAGCCTGCAGATCTTGGGCTGATCCGCCGCCGCCGCCGCATGCAGCGCGGAGCATCCGCTGCTCGCGCCTACGCGTGAGGCTCGCGCCCCTGCGCCGAGCAGCGCACTCACCATCTCCTCATGCCCCACGAACGCGGCCATGTGGAGCAGCGTGTCGCCATAGGGCGGGTTCGACTCATCCACGTCCGCCAGCTGGTGGCTGCGAGGCTCGCGCTTGCGCCAGCGCGCGCACTGTGCGATCTCGTGCGATCGGAGCGCCCCCAGCCGCTCGGCAACCTGCTCGGAGTCGCGCTCGTAGAGCGCCACCCAGAGGGGCGGAGCGAGGCGTGATTCGATGTCGGACAGCTGGGCGGTAACGCACCTGGCCACGGCGTTTGGCGTAAGGAAGGGCTTCGCCCTGTGCGCCTCACGCAAGAACAGACGGAGCGGCGCAGGCGCCGATGAAATAGCGTCGCGGATGAGAAGAGACAGCAGCGCAGTGTGCTCCTTCTTCACCTCTTCAGCGTCGAGGACGCGCCCGTGCACCGTAATCGAGCGCACCTGAGACACGACCGCCTCATCCATGATCTGAAGCAGCTGCTGTTCGTGAACGGCCTTCTCGGTGAAGAAGCAAGCGAGACGCGACTGCAGCGCGAACGGACCGTCCTTGACCATCTCCTTGCTCTTCGCCTCGCCCGTGCGCTCACCGTCGACATACGTGCACATCGTCCCGCTCACTGTGTCGACCGTCGCTGTGAGCGTGTGCCATTGGTTGTGGCGGATCGTCGGCCCGTAGCACGCCTGCTCCTCGCCACCCGCAAAGACCATATGCTGGCCGCTCTCGTCCTTCTTAGACCCGAGCATGATCTCGGAGAGGCAAGGTTCGGAGGAATCGCCGCCGGCGAGGCCTCCCGCCAAGGGGGCGCAGGCTTGCCGGCGGAGTATCGGCGCGGCCCTACGTGCGGCTCCGAAGCCGGCAGCAGCCCCGCCAAAGCCGGTGCCAAATGGAGACGGCGCGGCTCCAAACAAATTCGGCTGTGCGGCTCCAAAGAGGCCACCGCCGGCGAGACCTCCCGCCGCTGGGGCGCCGAATGGACCCGCTGGGGCGCCGAATGGAGAAGATGCGAAGCCAAATGGAACCGCTGGTGCTCCGAATGGATCTGGGGCGGAGCGGCGGGGCAAGGCAGCTCCTTTCATCTTGGGGGAGAGGTCGTCCCATCCCCCCGTGGCCAGGTAGCCGCGTGGCAGCAGCGTCTCCATCGGGTCGCTAAAGTAGTTCATCCACGCACCGGTGCCGCTGTGTGTGAAGCGCACCTGCATCGTGAGCGTGTACAGGTTCACCCCCTTGGCCTGGTCGCCGCCGTTGCGCCGGATCGGTGGCTGAAGCACGAGGTAGCACGCGCCGCTCATCGAAGCGCATGGCACCGTGCACAACCCTCGCTTGCCGACATGTTGGAACTTCCACTTGCCCACGCCGCCGCCGCCGCTCAAATGGCGGACCTCCATGCGCAACGGCGCGCCCTCCTGCGTCTCCGCCTTGCCACGAGTGAAGTCGTAGAAGATACAGCTCGCCAGCCTCTTCGGGTTGGCCCAGCCGTCGTCGCGCGCCTGCTGGATCCATTCGAACTCGGCTGTCATCATGCCGTCGTTGAGGCGTTGCTTCGCTTGCTCGTAGAGGCGACGCTCCCCCTCCTCGATCTCAGCCGTCGCGCGCTGACGCGCCGACTTGAGCGCCTCGTACTGCGCCGCGAGCTCCGCCTCACCACGTGGCACCACTGGGCCCGAGGCCTGTCGGGAGGGCATGAGCGGCTTGCCGTGGTCCTTCGTCGGCTTGGAAGGCCTGAGCACCGGGTCCTTGGCGGAGGTCTTGGAGCCATGCTCGGAGTCCGCGCGGCTCGGCTCGCCGTCTGTGTCCACGATCTCAAAGGGCTCCTCTGCCGGCTGCCCAGGCTGCCCCTCGACCTCCTCCTCGGCCTTGGGGTAGAGCACTTCGTAGAATTGCTCGTACAAGATGCGCCCCTCGGCCGAGATGGCGCTCACGAACTCGACCACGTCCTGCGGAGTCGCCTTGATGCATAGGTAGTCGAGCGCCCCCCACACTTCGCTAAAGGAGAGAGAGCCGTCGTCGTTCGCGTCGAACTTGTTGAATGCGTCGTACAGCCGCCAGCCCTTGGCCCGGATGGCCTCGCGCAGCCGCACCGCGTGCGCGCGCTCTTTGAGCATCGACCATTCGTCCTCGAGGTAGAAGAGCTTCGCGAGCGGCGTGTCCTTCCACTCCTTCTTGAGGCGGCGCCGGCAGCCGATCATATTCGTGAAGAAGAGGCGGCGCTTGCCCGGCAGCTCCGGGATCGAGCGCAGCAGAATGTTGATCTCCGCTGGCTTGAAGTGCATCGAGCCGTCGAGGAAGCGGAAGCAGTTGTGCGAGACTGCTCGCTGATACGCGGGCGAGGAGGGGTGGTTGGCGGTGGCGTCGAAGACGGCGTCGTGCGCCGTGATGCAGCGCAGCGCGAGCGCCGTGTCGCTGTCCTCGACGATCGACTTGTCCTGGCGCATGTGCATGATGCACCGGACCGTCTCGGCTTCCGCGAGTGAGAGGAGGATAAAGTAACGGCCGTCCTGCTCGGGGCGCAGCCGGCCGCTCGTGAGCAGCTCCTGTACCTTATCGAACCTAAGCGAATCCAGCGATCCCGCGCTCTCGGAGAGCAGCCCCTCCATCTCCGGCCCCGTGAGCCCCGCCTCATCCGCGAGGAGCTTGGCCGCCTTGGTCGCCGCCTCCTTGCGCTCATAATCATCGGCCGAGTGCAGCATGTCGATGAGCTCCGTGCGCGAAAAGTCGCCGCTCTGGTCGATATCGAGCAGCTCGAGCGACTTTTTGAGCCGCTCCGACTGCGTGGCCGTGAGCACCGCCACGCGCGGCGGCATTGCGGCCACCTCGGAGACGGATGGGCACCATTCGAGCACCATGATTGAGTTCTTCAGCCGACGCTCGCCGTGCCACTCGAGGTTGAAGGAGTTGCGGCTCACGCCCAAATAGGGAGGGAAGGGGAGCGGCGAGCGCGAGTTGAGACGGAACTGGGAGGCCGGGTAGAAGATTCCCTCCGCAAAGGGCGTCGGCTTGTGCGAGGGGCCGCTCTTTCGGCCAAGGGCGCTGAAGGCCCATCGCATGGGCTCCTCGTCCTCGCGTTGGTACGCCATGTCGACGTAGCGCTCGATCTCGATCTCCTGCTCCTTTTGCTGCTCCTTTTGCTGCTCCTGCTCTTGCTCGCGCTCCTGCTCCTGCTCAATCTCGCCCACAGCGCCCAGGCTCGAGGCGCTCACGGCGTTCAGGATGGCCTCGGACTGCGCCATGTCTTCCTTGGAGCGTATGAACGCGCCAAACTTGTCGCGCAGCGCGCGCAGCTTCAGATTGTACGGCACGACGAGGGGGACGCTCGTGGCCACGTCGTTGTTCACATCCTCGAGGAAGACGAAGAGGGCGTCGCGCACACGCTCGGTGCGCTCGCGCTGTAGCGTGGGCGGCGCGTCGTCGGAGTCACCCAGGCTTGCGATGCCCACCGTCGACGCCGAGCGCTTCAATGCAGCCCCTTCTGCCAGCAGCAGGTCGCGTAGCTCCGTCGCCTCGAAGACCACCTTGGAGCTGCTCTTCGTCAGCCCGAGCGAGTCGGCATCGCGGAGCAAGACCTTGAGACTGTCGAGGTTGCGCAGCCCGGTTGCCTTACGCAACTGCTCCTCACGCTCCGCAGCGGGTCGAAGCTGCAACTCCCACGGGAAGAGGCTCCACGGGTCGGCCAGCGGGAAGAGCGCCCTGTCGATGGCGTGCTTGCTGCATTCCTTCTCGAGCTCCAGCATCTGGTTCTTCTCCGTGAGCGCGCGCGTCATCTTGGTGCGCTGATTCGCGCGCTGCACTGCCTTGAGCTTCTCACGCGCCTGCTCGAGGATGGCCGTCTGCTGCCCGAAGGCGGTGACCGCAAACGTCCAGCGAGCGAGCC
>Ga0210243_100300_pt1 | contig 41207 bp, 36 predicted proteins | sample ChrtobMeP5a_32mM_FD_155461 | JGI IMG/M metagenome (GOLD analysis project Ga0210243, IMG submission 155461) | Chrysochromulina tobin associated microbial communities from unialgal haptophyte culture, Seattle, Washington, United States - P5a_32mM | ecosystem: Host-associated > Algae > Haptophytes >...
GTGCGGTCACCGCCGTAAGCGCTCCCGTAAACTCCAGCTCGGCCTTGAACATTGGTCTGGTGGCAACGGCGTCCAAGAGGGCTTGCCTCCAGCGATGCCAATCCCGCTCCGGTTGCTTCTCGTCGAGAACCGCGACGCTGAGCCCAGCCACGGCCTCACAAGACGTTTGAAATGCAGACTCAAGCCCCGGGTCAACTGCAGCTGCGGCGGCCATCTGACGACCTCTTGTCGCGGGAGGCTTGCGCGAGATGGTTGATGTGTTGTAGAGGATAGAGCAGAAGGTCGATAGACCTCCACGCTACTATGAGAGAGCAGAGCAGAGAAGAGCGCGTTGCTGAAGAGAGTTTTCCAGAAAGCGAACCTACAGAGCACACGGAGACACACATCTCCATACATTAACGAAACACATAATTGCATGTGAGTTCAGTACACACACAATTCCTCCCAGCTGTACGTCCCTCCCAGCTGTCCGTCATTGGGGATGAGGGGGTAGGTCTGACCTACCCCCTTATTGGGGAGCCCCTCCCTTGAGGATTCTGTCGAGGAATCTGTTTTGCGTGCGCTGCCGTCGGCATGACGCTCATGCTCGCCGTTCTGACGAGCTTGTCGTGGAGCCCATCTGCCCACTCTCACTTGATCGTCAGCAGCGCACGCAGCCCACAGACGGCGGCGCCCACGATGCGGTTGCCCTTCTTCAAGGGCGATGAGGAGGCCGTGAAGCCTAGGAAGCAGCCAACAGCGCAGCGAGGCATGGTTATGCCAGTCGCACGCTTTGGGTTCGGCAAGGCGGCTAAGGAGGAGATCGCGGAGGCGAAGGAGGAGAAGGAGGAGATGAGCATCAAAGCCTTGCTCAGCGAGTACGGCCTCATCGCACTCGTCTTCCACTTTAGCGTCTGGTGTACCTCGCTCGCTACTGTGTACGCGCTCCTGACGCTCGGCCTGGCGGACTCACTCGCGGGCGTGCTCGGTCGACTCGGTCTCGACGGGGGGGCGCTGAACGGTGCGGCGGGCCTGGCAGGCCGTGCGACCGCCACCTTCGGCATCGTCGAGGCGATCGGACCTGCGCGCCTCGCCCTCACCGTCGCTGCGACTCCCAAGGTGAGCGAGCGCGCGCGCCAGTACGCAGCGGTGCGTGACGCGGAGGCGTGGGTTCAGTCCCAAATCGAGACGATCACCGCCAAGCTCGGGGGCGGCAGCAAACAGTGAAGCGGGGCGGGGTCCTACGTTTCTCCTTTGGCCGTACCGCCTTTCCAGCATCCGCCCTTCGAGACGTTGCTTCGCCGTCCTCCCTGCTCGCGTCCTCTGAGATTTTCGTTGAGTTGTTTGACTCGTTTCGCATGTGTCATATACACACCGCGGCACCTTCCACGTTCCACCTCCTAGAGCGCCGGGGGATCGGGGTCATGACTTAGTCATGACTCACCAGACCCCGCTCTTCTAAAGCTTCGAACCCCATCCTTTTCTGTCACGCTGTGGCTGTCGAGGCGCGCCATGAGGCGCGCAGGCGCACGACCGGCCCCGTGTTCGCGCGCGGTGGAAGCTGCAGGTTATTGGGGGAGCCTTGCGTGTCGCGGGTTCTCACGGCCCGCCCCGTGAGTGGGGCGTCGTATCAAAGGATGCAGAGTCATGTCCTTTGGGGCTTTTGGGACCTTGTTTCCAAAATTAGGCAACTTTGAGAACCGTTTTTGGTTCGACAACAAAATCTGCGGAAAACCTGTAACCCTGCTGCAGGACGGAACGAAGCGCTTCTTCAACCGACATGCCCTGGGTTGACTCGTTGGAGGTGGCCCTCCTCAAGCGGGGCTCCCCGACCGGGGTTGCCGCCTACGTCCGCCTCTTAGCCCTGAACCTGCAGGAGCAGACGCTGGCCGTCGTGCCCATCACCCTCCAGCTCGTCCTCACAATCGCCATCTTCTTCCGGCGCGCGCCCAACGCCCCGGGGGAGCTGGTCGGGGGAATGCTGTGCGCCATCGTGGGGCTCACGCTCTTCACCGACTCCTTGCGCATCTGCGTCATGCCCCTGGCGGAGCTCATCGGCCGCGAGATGCCCCGCAAGCTGCCCCAGGCTGCGACGCTCTTCATCGCCCTGTGCCTCGGCATCCTCTGCACCTACGCTGAGCCCGCCCTGGCCTCCCTGCGGCCCCTGGCGCGCCTCGTCGAACGAAGCAAGACGCCCTACCTGTACATCGTGCTCAACGACTTCCTCGAGCCCCTCATCTTCTCCATCGGCCTTGGCGTGGGCGCTGCAGCCATCATTGGGATCCTGCGCTTCCAGAACGAGTGGAACATGAAGAAGGTCATCTTAGCCGCCATCACCCCCTGCCTCATCTGCAGCTGCTACATGCAGTGGGGAAACCCGGAGCTCAAGCCCATCCTTGGGCTTGCGTGGGATTGCGGCGCCGTGACGACGGGCCCCGTGTCCGTGCCCGTCCTCCTTGCCCTCGGAATCGGCGCGATGAAGACGTCCAAGGAGAAGAAGCTCGCCCGCCGTATGCTCCAGCAGGCCGTCCTGGGGGGCGGGCAGAAGCCCGCGCTCGACGGCTTCGGTATCGTCACGCTCGCCTCCCTCCTCCCCGTCCTCGCGGTGCAGCTCCTGGGCATCGTCCTCTCCTTCATCTACACCCACGACGACATCGTCAACCGGCCCGAGGCGGCAGTCGTAGAGGATTCGCCAGACGAGATCAGCCCCCTGCGCGAGGTCGTCTTCGCCGTCCGCGCCATCCTGCCCCTCAACGTCGCCATGGTTTTCCTCGTGCTCTTCATCATCCGGGAGCCCATCCCTCTCCTGTCCATATGTCCGGCCATCGACATTGTACCGGCCAAACGGGCGGTTGGAGGAGGAGGACGAGGCACGTCCTCCAGCGCCGCGGCCACCCCCGTCGTGACAGCGGAGGACGCTGACCAACCAGCCCTCAACAAGGAGGGGGAGCTGCACCTCAGCCGCCACTCTAGCCGCCACTCTATCACCATCTGCGATGAGAAGCCCAGCACCTCGGAGGAAGGCACCTTGGAGGAAGGAGGCGAGATTGCCATCTCCCGACGCGAGATTTCGTCGAGAGCTGCGACCTCGGAGGAAGGAGGCGAGGTGGAACCTCCGGAGAAGCGCGGCCCCTCCGCCAGATCGATCGGCGGGGAGGAGAGTTCGGTGGGGGCAACAGCTGCTGCGTCCTCTACTGCCGCACCCCGCTCCCCTGACGGCTCGCTAGCCCACCCCAACGGCGGACAGCCCGCCCAGTCCTCATGGGCGAACGCCAGGCCCCTCCTCTTCGGCATCTTCATGGGGCAGATCGGCATGGTGCTCTTCAACCTCGGCCTCACGTACGGGTTCACGGCTATCGGGTGAGTCTTATCAAGGGGATCGGCGGCGTTGTGATTCCAGCCCAACCCAATCAGCATTTGGACCTCCCCCCCCACTCGCGCCGACAGCGACACATCCTTCGTCCCAAAGCGCATGGCCCCTCTCCGCCCCGCATTTTCATCACACTCGCCAACCTCCGCCTGCGCCATGAAATCGCCTTGCCCCCCTCGCCTCGCCCCCGTGCACACCCCACATCCCCTCTCTAAATCTGTAGATTGCGGGCGTTGCAGTGACCAGGTGGGCCTCCTTCTCCCCGCGGCCTTCATGTCGGTGTCCGGCGAGCCGTCCTCACCCTTCTACCCCTACGGCGGGGGGGTCGCGCTCACCATCATCACCGTCTTCATCCTCGGCTTCCTCGCCACCCGCGCCGAACCGGCCCTCAACGTGCTGGGCAAGACCGTGGAGAAGCTGTCCGAGGGGGCCTTTTCCCGCAAGCTCCTGGTCTACTCCGTGTGCGTGGGCGTCGCTGTCGGCATGTCGGCCGGGGCGACAAAGATTCTCTTCGGGGCGAGCCTCATCGGGTTCATCTTGGGCAAGTATGGTAGCGCGCTCGCCCTCACCTACTTCTCCAGCGAAGACATGGCGACCATCGCCTGGGACTCGGCCGGAGTGACCACGGGCCCCGTGACGGTGCCATTTGTGCTCTCCACCGGCATCGGCTTCTCCAAGGCGGTCGGCGCCGAGGAGGGCTTCGGCATGCTCACCTGCGCGTCGGTGTCTCCCATTATCACCGTGCTCATCGTCGACATCCTGCGGAGATGGAGGATGGCCCTGGCCCCGAGGGCCCCGGGCTCTGCGCCGATCGTGGCCGTTTCGGCAGAACTGAGTGGGTGAAGGCAATAATTTGGCACCCAGGCACTTAGGAGGTGAATCCCAGGGACCGGAGGTGATTCCCAGGAAGGTGAATCCCAGGAATACCAGAGCTGCGAGCGTGGATAGAGGTCCTGGGGAGATTTCCCCGGGGACGCGTCGGTCCCGTGCATGCTTTTAAGAGGAGGGACGGCGGGACGAAACCCGTGATGAACTCAGTACACCGGTACCTAAGTCTTCGTCTGCCGTCGGCGCTTACATGTAGCGAGATTCCCGTCGGCTGTCTTACGTGTTACGAGTCTGGATGTGGATCGAAAGTGTGCGTGACCGAGTGAAAGTCGTAAGCATCGATATTCGATTACGGTCCGGTCAGTCCCGAAGGAGTTCGTCTCGGTGGTCGGGTCGGTCCGTCTGCGTCCGTGACGTGAAGCTTGAGCCTACAGCCTTGACGACTCGCGAGGGTCGCGTGATCTCTCCGAAGTCCGCGTGATAATGGTAATTTGTGTGTACGGTTCTCGGTACCTAGTACATCCGAGTCGTACTACGTGTACACCCTACACCGCAGGAAATATAATAAAGGTGCGGCTCCGCGGCTGCGGGCACGAAGCCGGAAGGTAGAACGGCACGGATAAGCGAAGGTTGCTGGTGGCGGCGTGCGCCATGCGATGTCTATTTATGGCCATCTCTATGGTTCCGGGTCCTGTGTGCATATGCCGGTATGCGTATGGGGTCATGTTCGACAGTCCTTTGAGAATGTGCACTCCTCCTATGTGTATGCTCCGTGCTCAGTGCACATGCGCGTGTGCCTTGGCCGCATCTTAGCATGTGCTTCCACATCCTTGTGGTTCCACACCATCCTCTCATCATGAGCCATCAGCGTTGCCGCATGCCTGTGGTTCCATACCCTTGCGGTTCCACTCCATCCTCTCCTCTCATCATGAGCCATCAGCGTTCCATATCAGGCAACAAGAGGACGCGCGGAGCCTCTCTTCTCGACCCTCTTCTCGACCGTTCCGACGAGGGCACCGGCGAGGGTAGCGAGCACGAGGAGCGCCGCCCAAGCCAGCTCCCCGAGGCTTGCATGCACGAGCAGGGCTCGAGCGGCTCGGACTGACGAAACCAGCTCCCCGAGGCTTGCATGCATAAGCAGGGCTCGAGCGGCTCGGACTGACGAGAGGGCGCTTCCAAAAAAGGCTCGAGCTGCAGGGAACACCGTTTTCGAGCTCGGCTCCGGCGAGGGCGCGGCGGCCGACAGCCGCAGCGACACGTTCGAGAGGTCGATCTGACGAAGCTTGGAGCTCTCGATCTGGTGGTCGATCTGACGAAGCTTGGAGCTCTCGATCTGGTGGTCGATCTGACGAAGCTTGGAGCTCTCGATCTGGTGGCGCGCCGGCGTGCGCGGCTCAAAGATGGATTCGGGAGATGTCTCCGAGATCGGAGACACGTCCGAAGCAGACGAAGCCGGCGTGAGCACGATAGGCGTGGGCGCGGCCGGTGGGCGCACCTTGTCTCCCTTAGGCGGAGGCGAGCACACGGGCACGCCCACCGGTACGCCCATATTAGGCACACCACCTACCATATTAGGCACATCACCTCGCTCGGCCGATCGGTGGCCCAATCTCGCATCGGGAGATGACAATCTCGCGTCGGGAGATGACAATCTCGCGTCGGCCTCGGCCCGGAGCGCGTCGGCCATCTGCGCCGCCACGTCAGCAGCCAGGGCACCATGGAGCCGTTGGGACGGTTGGGCACCATCGATCCAAAACGGCTCGGCGCGGCAGTTGCCTTCCTGCGCGTCCGGCCGAAGGGCATCGACCATTGTCCAAGGGGCGGCGCCGCCGCTGGCGACGGCGGCGGCGGCGGCGGCGGCGGCCGTCGCTTGACGAACCGCCGCGTCGAGGGCAGATTCCTCGGCGGCGACGGACGCGCTGTCGAGGATGCGCTCGATCGCGGCGGCTTCGTCAATCACGAGCCCGAGGCGCAATCTGCCCGGCATCTCGAGCTCCACCCGCCGCAGAGCCCGTCGCATGGCCGTTAGCACCGCCTCGTTCGAGAGGCGCATGAAGGCCGTGCAGACGCTCAGCTCGGCGCGAGGGCCTACCAGCTTTGCCGGTAGGCCGAGCTGCGCGACCGCTCGGGGGATGAGGGGCATGCGCGCGGTGAGAGGGACGCCTGCCAAGACGACGCGACGCACGCCGAGCTGGAGCAGCCCGAGCAGCAGGGCGTGCAGATGCGCTGAGAGCGCGCGGAGCGGCGCCGAGATTGCAATCTCGATCTCGAGATCGCTCAGCGCATGCGTGAGGTCATCAACGGAGCCGCCCGGAGCTCGTGCGGAGATCGGATCCAGATCGGAGCTCGTGCGGAGATCGGAGCTCGTCAGCAGCGCGGCGAGACGCCGCACTCCGACGCGGCTGGCGAGCTCCGATCTGGCGAGACGGAGGGCGGCGTGGCCGGCGGCGCTCGCGACGGCGCTCGCACCGCCTGCGGCGGCGCTCGCGACGGCGCTCGCACCGCCTGCGGCGGTGACCGACAGCTGATGGAGCAACGAGGAGACGTAGAGGTCATTGCCGCCTGTGCGGATGGGGGCCGTCACATATGAGAGAGAGGCACTCGGAGGCACTCGGAGGCACTCTGAAGGCACTCGGCGCTCCGACTAGCACTCATTAGCACTCATTAGCACTCATTAGCACTCAGTAGCACTCAGTAGCACTCATTAGCACTCATTAGGACTCATTAGCACTCATTGGCACTCATTAGCACTCATTAGCACTCATTGGTACTCATTGGCACTCAATGGCTCTCCGCACGGACCGGTATGGATGATCGCAGTCGCGTCGTCGTGCAACCCCCCCGGGGCCGCCTTGATCGCAGCGATCGCTTGCTCGAGCTGCTCGAGCAGCGAGGCGGAGGTGGAGCTTCCGATGGCGACGTTGACCGTCTGGCCGCCCTCGGCCCACGCCAAAGTCTCAGGCCACGTGTTCAGCATCTCGCAGTACGCCCACGAGTCGCCAAAGATGAGCCACTTGACGCCCTCGGAGCTGCGCGAGAGCTGCGGGCGCTGCGTGTCTTCGGCTGCGCTTCCTGCCAGCTCGGAGGCACTCGCGGCGGTGCCACACTTCGAGGTAGGCCGAGAGAGGCGGAGGCGCCACAAGATGACGAAGGTGAGAGCGACGAAGACGCCTGCGGCAGCCGGCGCGATCCACCAAGGCAGCTCCTCGACGATCACAGCCTCCGGAAGGAGGGAGTGCAGATTCCGGAGCGCAGCCTCTGGAACGACGGACACAGCTTCCGGTTCCTGGGTGGGTTCAAGTTCCTTCAAACCCCGGAGGGCGCTCTTGCGCCGTCCGCTGTCGACGAGCTTTCGCAGCCCGGGCGCAACGACCCTGAGCACGCCGAACTGAGCCAGCGTCAAGTCAACGACACCCTGCTTAACCGCGTCAATGGCTCCCATCGTGTCGAAGAGGTGCAAGGAAGCTGCAGAATTACTAGAGTGCATCTTCGACTTGTGGGAAACCGATTAATCGAAGGAAATTTATACTGAACCAATTGTTCCGACTACAACACTTCGCATACGGGTCCTCACCCAACCCGAGGACCAGGATTCCAATCTGGCAAACATTTGACAGTTGTCCTTTGCGTACCCGTAGGAGCGCCTCACGCGAAACCCACGCCGACACGCAAGCAACACGCGCGACGCGGGCTGGCGAAGAGCAGGGGCTCTGAGGGTCAGCTGAGGGCGTCCAGTGCAGCGGCGGCGCAGACGCACGAGGCTACAGACGTAGGTACAGTCGATGCTGCATGTTGCATCTGCGACGGCGACGATCGCAGTTGCTCCGTTTCAAAACATGCTGTGCGCCCTAGTTTGCGGCTCTCCGATACAAAGCAAGCTCCGCTTTCTGGCCCAGCATAACATCAGCACCGACTTGGAGGTTCGCGTGAAATCCAACTGGAACCTAAACCACCAGAGGCTCGAGCACTTGATCGCTGCCATGAATCACGTGCCATGAATTCCATGAATCACATGGAATACGGCACGCGTGAAGGCCTCATGCTTCGCTTCTTGGCCCAGTATGAACTTCGGTCACCACTGCGTGGGCTCCCCTGGCATGCCTTTGACTCCTTTGAAGGCCTGCCTGACGACCTTGCTGGAGGCGACCTCCGCAAAACTCGGAATGTGCGCTGGAGAACCGGCGCATATTCCACTAACGGCCAGCTACCGAACATGACGTGCTGCCCAAATGTGCAGCTGCACAAGGGTTGGTTCAACGACACCGTGGGGCCCTTTCTCGACGCACACGTTGGCACGCCGGTCGGGTTCGCACACATGGATGCTGATATTTACTCGTCGACCATGACCGTGCTCGAGGCGATCTTCTCGCGTTGTGCACAGCGCATAGGCACCGTCTTCGCCTTCGACGAGTTGTTCGGGTCGCTCGAGCAGGAGCAGCACGAGCTTCGCGCGCTCGAAGATAGCGCAACCAAGTGGGGCATTAAGTGGCGGTTCATTACGTACGCGCTAACGCGGGGGTCGACAGTTGCACGTGCCGCGGTCCAGGTGGTGGAGCCTGACGTGCGCGGGCGATGTAGGACGAGCTCAAGGTCCGTGGCGCCCAGCACATCGGGGGAGGCAAAGCGATTTAAGTTCAATCTGTTCCAGTAATTAGGGCAGATATACGGCAAGTGGTGGTGGAGTCGGGGTTCGCCGGTTGGGACGACCGCTCCGCTCACCGGGTTGCGTACTTGCGTTGCCGTTGGCGGCCGCACCCTCCGGCCGAACGTAGAGTGAAGCTGAGATCAGGTCGCGCACCTGGCAGAAGTGGACTTTTTTTCGGAGCGCGCCGCAGGCGAGGAAAATTTACATGTTATGCGGCAACCTATGTTAAATAGGATCTACACTACTTACACGAGAAAATAGTCAAGTGCGTCAGTCTGTGCAATAATGAGATACGAGTCGACATAAGTCATAACGTACAAATTTTATCGCCTCCGGGTCGCGTCGGGGGGGCTCAGCAGCACATTCCCGTCCGCGCCTAACTCGCGCGCCGCATGGACGCACCACGCCATGGCAACGATAAAACAGCTCACACACGCGCGCCTAGCCAATTCTGAACCGCCCCGCTTTCGAGTCGCTCGTGGTCACTTGCGCATGAACCATCATTCCATGGTGCATCATTCGGTATCAGCGTCTGATTACTGATTTCATTCGGATTCGGATCGAACATGGCGCGACGCGCGCGCAACCATAGAACGGCCGCCGTTCTCCCGTCTCCGCTCCCTCTCAAAAGCCGAGCAGAACGGGAGATGGAGTTGCTGCGTCACAGTAGGTGGCACGGCATCTCCGACAATCTCGTCCTGGCGCTCGACATGGCGCCCGGTACCCTGCCTAATTAGGCCGCGCTCACCGCAGCGCTCACCGGAGAGGTGAGCAGCGCCTGGCGCACGATTCCCTGCGCAATGTGCTCGCCCCACACTGTATACCCCTTGTCGTTCGGGTGGATGCCGTCGCGCGCCCAGTACTGCACCTCGTGCCAAAACGCAGCGTCCTCGGCCGGCTGATTGCGGACAAACGAGATGCGACCTCCCATATTAGGCAGCTTGCAAAGGGCTTCTTTCTGCTCATCCCACAGCGCAGCAATGTTGGCGAGCAGCATGCGCATCGTCACGGTCACTGGCCAGTCGCCACCGAAGACGGGCGCGTAGGTAATTGGCAGCGCCGGTAGTACCACAGGGCAGGCCGTGCCAGTCTCTTGATGGATACTGTCCACTAGGGATGACAAGGTCGCACGGAATCCGCTCGCGGTGCGCCCGAGGCCCTGGTACGCGTACTTGAAGTCGTTCAGACCGCAGATGACCACGACCAGGTCGATCCGGTCGCCCACCGCCTGCGCCTGCCTGACCGCCGACCCCACCGCTGGAAGCAGCTGCGCCAGCCCTGCCACGTCCTCACCGGTCTTGCCGATGGCGGTCCACTGGACGTCGACGTGGAGCGTGCGCGCGAGGAACTCGGCGCACGCGCGCGGCATCGCCGGCCCGGTCTCGCGATCGCACCCCACGCCCGTCACCAGTGAGTCACCTATGAAGAGGATGTTCTTGCGCGGGCGAGGAGCGGCCGGCGATGCTGACGGTTCGTGCGGCTGCGGCTGCTGCTGCTGTTGCCGCGACGGCGGCGGCTCGATTAGTGCGGTGCCGTGCGATATGAACGGACGACGGAGGCCCGTTATCGCTGCCGCACCCTGCTGCCGGCGCTCTCGCCAGTATGCGGCCACCCCCTGCATCGGCCCTGAAGGCTCCTGCAGCGGCTCGTACTGGCTATGTAGGTACTTGAGCTGCGCGAGCGTACCGGCAAGCGTCGCGCACGACCCGCCCACGGCTATTCGCGCCAGGCGATGGCGGCTCGGGATGAAGCCCCAAAGAGTGCGCATTTCTCCGATGGCGAAGGCTGTCGTTCGTTTGGAGAACGCGATCGACGAGCGACGTGCGGATTCTGTTTTCATCTCCATACGGGTCGACTCGACTACATGTACCGGGTACTCACTCACGACATTGTACAGTACGTCAGTACCGGTACAATTGAACCAGACCAGCTCGTGCGTGCGCGCCTCCGCTTGGGCGCGTTTACTGTAATGACTACATTGTATTGGTAAGACGCCCCGTAAACATCTTTACTGAAGTTGAGAGGGTATGCAATCGCCGGGGTCGCGCGTGCATGGTGGTCGCGAGCGGTCGACTCTGGTGTGCGGTCCACAACATGCCGACACTGTCTGCCGACTCGGCCGTTGCACACTGAGGCTGCCCCTCTTTCCCGCCAACTGGACAATGTCAACCTTCTCGATGAACTCGGCGCTGCCCAACCTTCTCGTGACGTATGCCGTGTGCACGGTTGTGTTGTTCTTCGTCGTGAAGGTGTGTAACTTCTATGGCGCTAACATGGACGACCACCCCCCCGAGGACGCGCTCCTCGGAACGCAGCCCCCCGTCCCTGACGACATCAAGCGTCGCATGCGTCTCATCATGAATAACTTGGAGAATGCGCCGATGGACCTCGCGCTTTTTTGGGCGGCGTTCATCTCCGTGCTCGTGCAGTCGTCCAGTGGCGGAAAGGAGGAGGCGCTTGCGCTGAACGTGCTTCTGCCCATCTACACGGCCGGGCGCCTCGTCTATGCTGTTGCGTACGCGCGCGGACTCCAGCCCCTCCGCACCATCTGCTTCGCGACGTCCACCAGCTGCACCGTCGCAGCGGCGGGCGTTTTGCTCTCGTCGGCGTCAAAGGCCTACATGATGACTACATGATGTACATGTAGTAGGGAGGCAAAGGGCAAGACAATGCTACCGGTAATGCTAAGCGGGGCTTGTTGAGGGCATTGTGAAGTATTGCGGGGGAAATATGGTCCTTGACATTCACACACCGTTCCTCACACCTCGCCCCTTCGTGTGAGCCGATGCGTGCGTGCGTGCGTGTGAGCCTGCACGGACCTCGTGCACGTGTTCGCCCACATTGGAAATTGAGAACTCGGGCGCCACGTGGCCCCACATGGTCTTGGCCTCTGCGGCCCTATCGGCACGCTCTCAAACCGGCCGCAGAGACGTGCAGCCGAAGATCACGCTGTACACGCACACAGCGTGCCCTTTTGCGCAGCGTGTGTGGATAGCGCTCGAGGCTTCAAGAATTCCGTTTGAGAAAGTGGATGTGAACTTATATGGTTCGGGTGGCTTCGATAAAGCTCGGCTGAAGGAGGTCGAAGAGGCGGGTGGCCTCTCACCCAAGGGTTACATCCCGGTCATGCGAATTGACGATGAGGTCATCCGCGAGTCCAGCGTGCTCGTTGAGCGCATCGCCGACCTGAGCGAGGAGCTTTCTGGTGCAATCTCCCTGACTCCGGAAAACGCTGAGGCAGCCCAGGCGCTGGTGCAGCTCTGCAACACGCTGCCCAAGTGTGAACGCTCGCGTGAACTCGATGTGCTCCTGCACAAGGCGAATGAGGCCATTGCCGCCTCAGGCGGAGAAGGGTTTCTTGCCGGCATGACCTTTTCAACCGCGGATGCGTGCCTCCTGCCCTTCTTGCAGCGCGTGGAGGACAGTATTCCGGGCGATGCTACACATTTGCGAGCTTACATGGAGCGCGCTCACAAGCAGACCGCATTCGCGAAAACGGTCGTCGCCAACACCTGGTGGTGGTGGTGACCTCGAAACTGGTGACCTACGTGAGCGAATATGTGAATCCGTGTCCCGGCTCCCTGCCGCGCGAAGCCCGCAGTCGCCGTTCGCAAGCCGCGCAGGCCTGCTGCAGCATCCGCGGCACAAAGGCGCTCGCTGGCACGCCGTGGTAAGGGTCGCCCTCGCTCCCTCCGTGGCCGTCGGCATCGGCTTGACGAAAGCCTCGGGCCTGGATCCCCATGAGGAGGGGCGTCGTCTCGAGCACTCCGATGCCGTGCTGGCGGGCGAGCGCACCCGAGATCAGGTTGATCCAGTCGTGGAAGCCTCCAACGATGGACGGGTGGTGGGGTCCCGTCCCGTTATGCTGAGCGGTGATCTGCATTGGACGCCAGAGCACGCACACTTTAGAGGGCATCGATGCCGGCGCAAAGAAGCGAAACAGCGCGGCTGTCTGGTTCACATAGTCGTCGATCCAGTGCTGTGGGAAGACAGTCCCTTTGGGTACCTTGTTCGAGAGTCCTCGTGGGTAGTCTGCGTGTGATGAGCGCGTGATGAGCGTGGAATGAGCGTGACGTTAAGTGACGAGCGTGTGCAGATGCGGTTGTGATGCGGGCTTATAGATGCGGGCGCTCACAGACACTCAGCGTGAGGCACTTCGCACAGAGGCACTCACGGAGAGGCTCAAATCAGGCTCGAATCAGCCAGCAACCAGCAAGCAACCAGCCCACAACAAATCAGCATCACTCTGATCTCTGTGTGTGTGCATGTACCTGCAAAGCGTGTAAAGTGGGCGACACCGCCGCCGAGGATGAGGATCGTGGGCCGAGCGGCCGAACGCCGCTCGACCAGGGCGCGCAAGCTGGAGTCGTGCCGCTGACTGAACATATCCGTCTTCCATCGAAAATCGAGTGTGCTCGTCGCAAAGTACGTCGCGTTGAGCTCTCGGTTGACTGCCGACGCATCGGGCCCAATCAAGCCCTCACATTCGGCGTGGTACGGCTGCTCGGTGTATAGATCCTGCTTGCACGTGGCCGTGAATCGAAAATTGCTCGACTTGCGCGAGCAGTGCTTGAAGCGCGAGACGAGCCGCAGCCCCCGGTGACAGCAGCGCAACGCCGACATGAGCCACTCGAGGAGTTCGATCGTCTCCGAGTTGCCCACAAAGATGGCGCTCGTGCCGTTGAGGCACCGTGCATGCTCAGTGATTGTTGCGGTCCGAGCCGCCGACTTTGGGTGGCAGGATGTGCGATTCTCGCTCACCATCCATGGATTCAAAACTTTGAAAAGGAAACGAGCCAAGGAGCGAGCCCGACAACGGGAGGAGCCGCAAGTGATCGGCTCACACAATCCCCGAGGGTTGCGTGAGAACACCCGAGAGTTGCTTGCATGCATTTGCGTCTGAGTTTCTTGCAGCACACTGTGTGCATATCCTCATAACATAACGCCTCGGCTGAGGTCATGTGTGAACTGCACGTGTGAACTAAAGTTCATCAGCCCGGAGGAACGTGCCGCGAACCTTTTTTGCCGCGATTGCGCGCATCGACGGCGCGCCCACTTCGCCCCACGGAACATGTCACTCCCACCTGCGGCACCTGTGCCTCCATCGCCGCTGCCCGACAACCTCGCCACACGCAACTTCCCCTCCGCGGGCGCGGATGCCGAAGAGAGCTTTGACGCTGCCCTCGACGAGTACGTCAAGTTGAAGCCGCACTTGCAGCACGGATACGATCTCCTGACCGACAGGCTCGCCGCACTTTCGACTGATGAGAAGAGGGCCGTGTACGACACATTTGCCGAGCTCAAAGCGCACAACTCACAGCATCCGCTCGGGGGTCCACAGCACCTCGAACAGAAGTTCTGCACGTTGCTCTTCGGCGCGAGTCCATCGACCCAGGAGGCGGAGGCACTCGCCTTTGCGAAGGGTGCTTGCAAGGAGAGCACGCTCGCCCAGAGCGAAGAGGCGGCAAAGGAGCGAGTTCTCGACGCAGCCGCAAAGGAGGAGGCGCATGAGGAGGCGCTGTGCACCATCTGTTTCGACGTGCCGCGGAACGTGCGCTTCCGACCATGCCATCACTCGACCATGTGCGACGGCTGCGTGCTGAAGTTGATCGCCCGGTCGGAAAACCGCAAGCTCATCTGCCTGACGTGCCGCACGCCGGTCGAGCGCCTGTGCCGCGAAGGTAGCGCTGACGTGGACGGCGCTGGGTCAGCAGTTACAGATTCAGCCGATGGCGCGCCGTTGAAGCCCGTACGCAAGCCAACCTTCGAGCCGCCGCGTGAACTGCCGTTGAAGCCCATTCGCAGGCCAACGTTCGAGCCGCCGCAAGAATTGCCGTTGAAGCCAGTTCGCATGGCAACGTTTGATCAATCGTCAACCGTAGACGGCCTGCCCGTCGACGCGTTCATCACGTCGCTCAAGAGCATCCCGACCCTGCGCGAAGATGCAGAAAAGGCTGATGAGGCGTGGAATGTGGAAGTCGACCTCACCGAAGCGGTATGCGAAGACGACCTCTGATGACCTCTGATGACCTCTGATGACCACTGATGACCTCTGATGAGGCGTGGAACGTGGAAGTCGACCTCACCGAAGCGGTGTGCGAAGACGATCTCGAGGAGGCGAGATTTGGAGTGCCTGTGGAGTGCGACTGATGAGCCGTGATTGCCTCCCGATATGGCAGGTGCGCGATGACGATCTTGAGGAGGCGAGAGCGCTGCGTGCCCGTGGCGCGTCCGTCACAAGCCCTAATGAGGAAGGCGAGCTGCCGTTGGTGCTCGCGTGCATAAATGGGAATCTCGAGATGGCGAGATGGCTCCGCTCCGAAGGCGCAGATGTGAGTGCCACTGACGAACCTCTGAGTGCCACTGACGAACCTCTGAGATGGCTCCGCACCGAAGACGCAGCTGTGAGCGCCACTGACGCCGAAGGCAACTGCCCCGCGCATGCTGCATGCATGTGCTCACCACGGCGCTCGCTCTTCCCCACAGGTGAACGCCACCGATGCTGAAGGAAACTGCCCCGCGCATGCTGCATGCATGGCGGTTTCGTTGCCGTTATGCGAGTGGCTCAAGGCGGAAGGCGCGCGCTTTGACACAGTCGACTCATTCGGAGTCGGCTCGCTGCTCATGGCCATCGAGGGGCAATACGCTGATGAGGATGATGATGATGACGACGAGGACGAGGACGACGAGGACGAGGACGAGGACGAGGACGACGAGGACGAGGACGACGATGACGAGGACGACGACGAGGAGGACGTGGACGAGAATGCACAGAATGGTGAAGGTATTCGGAACGAGGTAGCAGAGGACGATGAGGAGTTGCCTAATATGGACGATGATGCGATTGAGGCGAGGCGATTGAGGCGCGAGGCGCTGGCCGAGGCGACGGAGGCGAGGCGGGCTGCCCATGCGCGCCGTCTCGAGCGGCGCACCGCTCTCGAGGAATCCAAGCTTGCGCTCTGCCGCTGGCTCCTCGCCGAGGGAGTGCGTGTGAATGGTCGGGAGGGGGGTGTGAATGGTCAGGATGGGGGTGTGAATGATCAGGATGGGCAGTCTGCCAGACAGCAGGAGAGCAACGGGAGCGTGGAGGGGCCTCGAGCGGTCAGCCGCTCGGGCCCTGACGACGGTTTGACGCCGTTGCACATGGCATGCGGGATGGGCTTTGTGCGCATGGCACAGGTGAGATGCGCACATGGCATCTGGGGGCATCTGATGGCATCTGAAGCACGTCGATGGCACGTGATGACATCTGATTGCGTCTGATTGCGTCTGAGTGCCTGCTCCTCGTGATGGCATCTGATTGCATATGATGGCATCTGATTGCATATGATTGCGTCTGAGTGCCTGCTCCTCGATCCAACCCTGCCCCCAGCTGCTGCATGCAAGTGCTCACCACGGCGCCCGCTCTTCCCACAGCTGCTGCATGAGCATGGCGCTCCTCTCGATGCGATCGCGGAGGGCGATGGAGGCGCGACGCCCTTCCTAACAGCGTGTTCCAACGGCAAGCTCGAGATTCTGATCTGGCTCAAGCAGGCCGGCGCGAATCTCAAGGCGACGGGCGACGAAGGGCAGGATGGTCTCTCGATTGCCGCGCGCGAAGGCTACCTCAAGGTGGTCAAGTGGCTGCATGAGGTGAGTGCCAATGAGTGCATACGAGTGCGGCTGATGGCGCTCTGATTACGCTCCGGTTGCGTCTCCGATTGCATGCAGGGGCTGATTGCGCTCTGATTACGCTCCGGTTGCGTCACCGATTGCATGCAGGAGGGAGGCCTCGATCTTGAGCTCACTGATTGCCGCTGATTGCATGCTGGAGGGAGGCCTCGATCTCGAGCTCACTGATTGCCGCTGATTGCATGCAGGAGGGAGGCCTCGATCTCGAGCTCACTGATTGCCGCTGATTGCATGCAGGAGGGAGGCCTCGATCTCGAGCACAAGGATGAGGACGGCCAGACTGCCGTGCATGCGGCCGCTAGCGAGGGTGAAGTGAAGGTCCTCGAGTACTTGCATGCTCATGGCGCTTCCCTCACCCGCCCTGACGAGGACGGCGACACCCCCGTCCACTTTGCATGCTCCAACGGTCAGCTGGAGGCGGCGAAGTGGCTGGTGGCGCACGGCGCGAGCCTGGTGGCGAGGAATGCGGCGGGGTACGCGCCACTGACTGCCTCTGATTGCCTCAGATTGCCACTGACTGCAATCAGAGGAATGCGGCGGGGTACGCGCCGGTCCATCTGATGCTCCTTGATGAGCACAGATGGCCTCGCTGATGACCTCTGATTGCCTCCCTCCTCAGGTACGCGCCGGTCCATCTGGTGCTCCTCGCGGATAGCGTCGAGAATGCCGCCTTGGATGGGATCGGCGACGACGACGAGAGCGACGACGAAGACAGTGATGAGGATGATGACGACGATGAGGAGGAGGGGAGTGGCTCGGAGCAGCGCGCGCATCGTGCGCGCATGCGGCGCCTGACAGAGCTGATGCCTATGCTCGCATGGCTCTGTGAGCAGCCCGGTGTGAACGAGCTCACGTGCCGCCGCCAGCCCCCTCCTCCTCCTGGAGGCTGGCGGCTGATCCGCCGCCTGGCCGCTCTGGGCGAAGAGGCGCAGGCGGCTCGTTCACACCGGGGAGGCGATTCGTTCACACCGCGGGAGGCGCACGCGGCTCGTGATGCGGATGCGATGATGGCGGAGGTCACTCGCCTGGTCAGCTCCGCCATTGCCACCGCGGTAGCAGAGGGGGGAGAGGGGGAGGGGCTAGCCGACGCGATGGCCACGCTCAACATGAACAAGGGTACGCTCGAGGCGAGATTCGATGACGAGACTCTCGATGACGAAACTCTCAATACGCTCGAGGCGCAATTCGATCAGCACTTGGAGCGCGCCGTGGCGCAAGGCAGGCTGAGTGAGGCCGAGGCCGATGCGATGACGGATCAGATCGCCTCCAAGCCTAACAACGCCGCGCGGTGCGAGGCGATGCGCCGAATCATAAAGGGGGAGATTGGGGAGATTGGGTTGAAGGGCGGGCAGGGGGGGGGCGAGGACGAGCCGAACCGGAGCGAGGGCGACGCCCGGGATGACGACGGTGCCCGGCACGGCGCGCCCGAGCTTACGCTGCTCCAGTTTATGGAGGAGATTGACCGGGATCGTGCAGAGCATGCCAGCAAAGCGCCCGAGACGGCGCCCAATTGGTTCGGCCTCAACCGCCGCCGACCGCCGCCGCCGCCGCAGCAGCAGCAGCAGCAGCAGCAGCAGCCGCCGCAGCAGCCGCCGCCGCAGCCGCCGCAGCAGGCTGTGCTCGCCAAAGGCCCTTCGCCATTTGCGCGCCTTTTGCGTCTGGAGCCATCGGAGCGCGGGAAAGTCGTCGACGCGCTCTCGTCACTGCCCACATGGGGTGGTGGCAACATAGAAGGTTTGACACTCGTCGCCGGCCGTTGGGAGCCGAGCTCGTTTAGCGGTGAGACGCTCGACGTGGCACTCTTCAACTCCGAGGTGCAATCGAAGACCTTGGTCGACTGATGACCTCTGATGATCCTTAATGACCCTTGATTGCGTCCCCCATCAGGTGCAATCGAAGACCTCGGTCGCGATGCTTCGCGTGCTCGATGATGACCTCCGATGATCCTTAATGACCCTTGATTGCATCCCCCATCAGGTGCAATCGAAGACCTCGGTCGCGATGCTTCGCGTGCTCGATGATGACCTCTGATGATCCTTAATGACCCTTGATTGCGTCCCCCATCAGGTGCAATCGAAGACCTCGGTCGCGATGCTTCGCGTGCTCGATGATGACCTCTGATGATCCTTAATGACCCTTGATTGCGTCCCCCATCAGGTGCAATCGAAGACCTCGGTCGCGATGCTTCGCGTGCTCGAGGGCCACGCCGACGGCGTGTGCGCCGTGTCGAGCTGCACCGTCGGCGGGCGCGTGCTCGTGCTGAGCGGCTCGTATGACCACACGGTCAAGATGTGGGACGCGGCGGATGGAACGGAGCTCCGCGAGCTCGAGGGGCACACGGACGCTGTGCTTACCGTGGCGAGCTGCACCGTCGACGGGCGCGTGGTCGTGCTGAGCGGCTCGGTTGACCAGAAGGTGAAGATGTGGGACGCGGCGGACGGTACGGAGCTCCGCGTGTTCGAGGGGCACACGGACATCGTGTACGCCGTGACGAGCTGCACCGTCGACGGGCGCGTGGTCGTGCTCAGCGGCTCGGCCGACAAAACGGTGCGCATGTGGGACGCGGCGGACGGCAGGCAGCTTCGGGTGCTCGAGGGGCACACGGACGACGTCTTCGCCGTGACGAGCTGCACCGTAGAAGGGCGCGTGGTCGTGCTGAGCGGCTCGGAGGACCGCACGGTGCGAATGTGGGATGCGACGGACGGGACGGAGCTCAGAGTGTTCGAGGGGCACACGGACGCCGTATACTCCGTGGCGAGCTGCAACGTCGACGGGCGCGTGGTCGTGCTGAGCGGCTCGGTTGACAAGACGGTGCGTCTGTGGGACGCGGCGGACGGCAGGCAGCTTCGGGTGCTCGAGGGGCACACGGATGATGTGTGCGCCGTGACGAGCTGCTCTCTCGACGGGCGCGTGCTCGTGCTCAGTGCCTCGGACGACCGCACAGTACGCATGTGGGATGCGACGGAGGGGAGGTGTGAAGAGGGAGGTGTGAAGAGGGATGCGACGGATGGGACGGAGCTCAGCGTGCTCTGGGGACACCTACGCGACGTGAACGCCGTGGCGAGCTGCACCGTCGACGGGCGCACGCTCGTGCTAAGTGGTTCGTGGGACCACACGGTACGCATGTGGGACGTGGGACGCGCCGTCAACGTGGCGGCGGCGGCCGCCGTTGCCGCCGCCGAGTAGGGCGCGTGCTCGGCACAGCGCCGAAGGCGGCCGCCGAGTAGGGCGCGTGCTCGGCACAGCGCCTGGACACGGAGCCATGGCCGAGTGCGGCGGCGCAGACGATGGCCGAGCGTCAAGCCGAGCGTCAGCCGAGCGGGGGCTTGAGCTCGAGAGATTCCGCCCAGTGCTAAAAGACGCATATTCGCAGATGCAGAGACGAGAGAGCGGGCGTGCAGAGAGACTCATGGTTGACAGTTCGATGGTACCTACGGGCGTGTAGAATCGACATGTGGAAATCGAGCGTGGGGTTTGAGGCTGTCCGAGCGGAGACAATTGCGATATTGCGTTGCGTCCAATATCGGCGGTCGATTCCGCTCGGCGGTCACGATGCATTACGTTATATGGTATATCATTCGGACATCGGAGTGTATATCCGTACCGGAAGAGTGAAGTTGTAGACGGACGGTATACAAACGGAACCCGTGTCAAACGGAAATGACCTCACACACTCTCGTCTAGCTGCACAAGCGGCCGCAGCGTGGCTTGTACGCGTCGTACGCCTCCAAGGCCGCGGGGCGTACGTACTCGCTCACCACGGCGCTCTGGTCATCCGAATCCGAGGCACGAGCGCCGTTTTGAGCAGCGGCTTGAGCGCCGTCACGAGCACCGCCCGCCTCGGGCGCTGTCACGGGCATGCCGACGAGGCAGTAGCGCCGCTCGTTGGCATGCAGGTGGACTTGGCAGTCCAACGGCCCGAGCAACGAGGTATAGTTGAGGATAGACGGGCCGAGGGCTCCCTTAATCACGCCCGCTCGGTGCCCCACAACGGTCGAGAGCAGCTGACGTGGCGTTGGTGCGTGCTCGTTGAAGACGGCGCACAGCGATCGCTCCCTGGCAATCAGTGGCAATCAGTGGCAATCAGTGGCAATCAGTGGCAATCAGTGGCAATCAGGCTCGTTGAAGACGGCGCACAGCGATCGCTCCCTGGCATGGGAGCACGAGCTCATGCCCCTTTCAAGACTGGCAATCAAGGGCAATCAAGGGAGATCAAGAGCAATCAAGGGCCTTCAAGGGCAATCAAGGGCAATCAAGGGAGATCGCACCTGGCATGGAGCACGTGTGCACGTCCCTTCAAGACTGGGGTGATACGCGGCTTGCGACCGCCATCGCCGCTGCTTTTACTGCCGCCGCCGCCGCCGCCGTCGCCGCTGCTGCTGCTCACTATGTTTTGGAACGCGGCGCCATACGATGGATGGATCTTTCCAACTCGGAGGGAGCCATCGAGGCCCCTCGAGATGCGATCTCCCACCGAGATGCGATCTCCCTTCGGCAGCTCGTCCAGCGCGAGCTTCTCGGCGAGATGGGCGCGCAGCTCGGCGAGGTGAAGTGTCTTCTGATCGTCGGCACCCACACCCTGCGGCCAGCAGAGGCATACAGCGGCCTTCAGCGGTCAGCTGTCGTCAGCAGTCAACTGTGGCAACCAGCGATCCTCCGAGCTCCTCCGAGCTCCTCCGAGCTCCTCCGAGCTCCTCCGAGCTCCTCCGAGCTCCTCCGAGCTCCTCCGAGCTCCTCCGAGACCCTTCTCCGAGCTCCTCCGAGCTCCTTCTCCGAGCTCCTTCTCCGAGCTCCTCCGAGCTCCTCCGAGACCCTTCTCCGAGCTCCTCCGAGCTCCTCCGAGCTCCTCCGAGCTCCTCCGAGCTCCTTCTCCGAGCTCCTCCGAGATCCTTCTCCGAGCTTCTCCGAGCTCCTCCTTCTCCAAGGCAATCACAGGGCACACCTGGCGCATCGAGAGCAGCAGCCAGTCGCGCATGAGCGCTGCGCTGGGCGCGGACCATCGCACAACCAAGTTGAAGTTGTGAGGGTACATCGTCTCCGTCAACACGTTCTGGGAGGCATGCGCGATATGCAAGCCCCACAGCTGGCTACGAAGGGCGGCGTCGAGGAACTTCGACGCAGCACCCGGCGTGCAGCTCACCTGCCATCAGACGCAAGCAGAAGCCATCAGCAGCTGGATTGCGCTTGATTGCGATGGATTACTCTTGATCGCAGAGGCCATCAGCAGCTCGCCACGTTCGAGTCGAGCGCCCAGGTGAGTGCAATCAAGAGCAATCAAACGCACTCCACTGCAATCAAGAGCAATCCATTGCAATCCATTGCAATCAAGCGCACTCCAGTGCAATCAAGAGCAATCCATGCAGCTCACCACGTTCGAGTCGAGCGCCCACGTGATATGATATGGAGATTGGGCGAGATAGTAGAGGCGCGTGAGCCACTGCCGAGGGACCTTGTCGCTCCGGTTCTGATCGTTCTCGCCCGCAAAGAGAAGGTCGGCGCGTGGCATGATGTGCGTCGTGAAGATGCGCCGATCGACCGTCTCATTGTTCGTGACGATAGCGATGGGCAAGGTGGGGTTGTGCTCGCGGAATGAGGCGGCAGCGTACTGCGCCTCGCGCACGAAGTGCTGCAGCGTCTTGCGCCCGCCGTACGCGAAGAGCAGCAGCCCGGCGCCCGACTTGGCCGACTCGCCCTCGACCGCCCACGACAGCGGTGTGACACGGCGAGGTCGGTGCACCGGGAGCGCCGTGTCGGGGTCTGTCACCTCGGCGCTGCTGCTGCGGAGGCTCTTGCGCATGGTTGTAATGATGGTACGCTGCGCGTCGATGATTTTTTGCTGCATCTCCACCACGGCCAAGCTGTGCCCCAGTGTCCGACGCTGTGCGTCCGCGGTCTCCAGCTGCTTCTGACGCGCAGTGATGCTCGAGGACAAGTTGCTCTCCATCGTGGGAAGCTCCTTTTGCAACTCCTCATCATCTGAGTCGAGATTGCGCAGCCAGCTCCGCAGCGCCGTTCTCGCACGCAAGACCTCCTCTCGCACAGCACCGCGCAATAGCACCATCGACGGCGTGTCTGCGGCCTCCACGGCGCCATCTCGCACATCGCCTCGTCGGCGGGCCGACGCCACAGCTGCCGCAATCGATTCACCGCTGTACGGGACGGCTGCGATGCGGGGCGGCAGACCACTCGAGTCCTGCAGCTGCGCGTTCATGAGCACGACGAACATCACGGCGACGCACAGCAGCGCGATGAAGGCTTTTCGCATCGTGTCCGTCATCAAAACTCTTCGAGTTCACACACCGAAGTGTGCATGAACTCATCGTTTTCATGTACCAAAATTACATCTCAAGGTGGGGCCAGAAGGCCGTCTTGACTCTTGAGCGCGACTCAACTTTCACTCCATGTACTCCATGTATTTGGTGGTGAGGTGGTTGCCCCGCCCCCACCTTCTGCCGATTTACGGCCAGTATATAGATAGCTGGTTGTGTCGGCCACACCTCCGCCCGTACATGTACCCTTGTGTTTGTCTTTGAATTGCGCAGGTGTTTCACAGCTCTTCGATCGTCGCGACGAAGACGGCCGAGGTGTTCTTTCTGACCCCGCACCTCATGTCGTTCGGCGCGTCTTCGAAGGACAAGCAATTGCAGGCAAACTTCGAAGCGGTGGTCGAGTTACTACGCGAAAGCGAGACCGAGCGTGAGAAGCTCAAGGCGGAGCTCAAGGCGATTCGCAAGGAGCAGGCGGAGGCCGAGAAGCGGTGGGCATCGGCGACCGATGCCTTCGAGGAGCAGCTGGCGGAGAGCGAGCAACGCGAGAGCGAGCGGCACGCCGCGCTCACAGTGGCGCTAAAGGAGGCGCAGCAGGCCGCGGCAGATTTCCAGGATCGTGCCGAAGGAGCCGAGGAGCAGCTCGTGGCCGAGGCGGCGCGCGCGTCAAACGCGGAGGATGAGTGCGCTCGCCTGTCGGCGGCCGTCGAGGCGCTCCAGCAGCAGCAGCAGAGCGCGATGGCGGCGGCCGTGGCGGACAAGGAGCGAGAGCGCGCGGCGCTCGAAACGGCGCTCAAAGAGCTTCGGGCGGAGCTGGCGACGGTGGCCGCCGCTGCGAAGGATGAGGCGGAGGCAGCAGCCGCACGTGAGCGTACACTGAGCGAGGAGCTTGAGACGGCGCGTCAGCAGGCGAATGAGCTCGAGGCGAAGGCGACGCTGGCCAAGGCCTCGGTCGCCGACCGGGTCGCCGCGGCCGAGAAGGCCGAGAACAGCCTGCGCGACGAGATGCGAAAGACTGTCGGGGTCGAGCGGCAGCGCGTAGCGGGCATGCTGTACAAGGAGGCGCTCCAGACCCACACTCTCGAGGAGCAGGCACGTTGATTGCCACTGATGACCTGCCTTGCATGCAAGTGCTCACCACAGCGCGTTCGGCTCTCGAGGAGCAGGCGCGCCAGCTCGAGGAGCTCAACGCCGAGCTCGCCGACACGCGCGAGTCGTTGCGCGAGAGCCAGGAAGAGGTGGCCGAGGCCAAATCGCTCGCCGCCGAGCTGCTCACTGCGCTGCATGCAAGTGCTCACCACGACGCCCTCTCCTCTCCCCACAGGTGGCCGAGGCCAAATCGCTCGCCGCCGAGCTGCTCACTGCGCTGCATGCAAGTGCTCACCACGACGCCCTCTCCTCTCCCCACAGGTGGCCGAGGCCAAATCGCTCGCCGATCGACGAACGTCCGAGCTTGCACGCGTCCAGGTGATTGCATGCTGGCACGTGAATACATGCTGGCGCGTGAATGCATGCTGACCGAACGTCCGTGCTTGCACGCGTCCAGGTGCAGCTGACCGCGCTGCAAGACTCGCAGCATAAGAGCTTGCGTTCGGTCGAGCACCTCGACGACCAGGTGCGCATGCATGCATGCTGATTGCCCACCCCATTTGCATGCTGACTACCCCTCTGCGCGCCTCGACGACCAGCTCGCCGATGAGCAGCAGAGGCGCGAGCAGGCGGAGGAGCAGCTCAAGACGGTGCAGGTGACGGCGGAGGCTGACGAACCTGAAAGCCTCCCTCTTGGTGCCTCTGACGAACCTCTGAGTGCCTCTTGACGAACCTCCTGGTGCCTCTTGACGAACCTCGGAGTGCCTCTTGACGAACCTCCTGGTGCCTCTTGACGAACCTCGGAGTGCCGCGGGTGGCTTCTCTCTGATCTGAGAGCCTCCCTCATTGACGAACCTCTGAGTGCCTCCCTCATCAGGCGACGCTGAGCACGATCGAGAAGAAGCATGCAAGGGAGTTACGCATTGCCTCAGGCGCGAGCCGCCTCAAGACCACGGCGGCAGCGTGCCAGACGGAGAGGGGCCATCTGAACCCGGAGAAGGCGCTTCAGACCGACTGGTGCGCCGTGCACATGCCGCTGCCCTCTCCGAGCATGCATGTGCTCACTACGGCGCCCTCGCCTCCCCACAGGTGCGCCGTGCACATGCCGCTGCCCACGCTGCCGCACGGTGGGTGCATCCTTCCCAAGATACCCTAGGGGGATCAGCATGCAATCAGCATGCATGCACGGTGGGTGCATCCTTCCCAAGATACCCTAGGGGATGCGAGCGCCGTAATGACCGCTACCCCATTCATGGGACTCGACGAGCGCCGCGCCGAGCGCGATACAGTTATGGACGGCCTTTATGACCGACGAGCGCCGTGACGAGCGCGATACAATTATGGACGGCCTTTATGATATGCCCGGATGAGCGCCGTGACGAGCGCGCGTGCTATGGGTTGAGCGATGCGTTTGCCGAGCGACACGCCAGACCGAATCACGGGGCAAGCAGTCACTCGCTGCGGCGCGCTTCCCCGCTTCGCTCCGGATCTGCCGTGCGGAGTACAGCTGTCTCTTCCCCCCGCCACAATAAATCTCATTCGGGTGATTCACAGCTGTCTCTTCTCGCCCCCGCCACAATGAATCTCGTTCGGGAGATTCGTTCAGTAGGCCGCCGCAGGCGCAGGCGGCCAGGCGCGGCAGACGGCAACGAGCCCGGCATACCTTTATCTACTTCTATCACCGTGGGGTCGCGAGAAAACGCGACAGTGGCCTAACACGCGGTGCTGATTATGCATCGCACGGATATTCGCACCCACCGCGACGGATGGGTCGTCGTTGAGCGGCACAAGGACACCGCACACACGACGCCGCTCTTGACACTTCACACGTTGACTTCACACCGGTCGTCTGTCACCGCATACTGGTATTCGCCACGATGCGGGCGGCTCCGAGGCGGTAACAATTGCATACCGACGATATTACGTTACGTCGTTACTAAGAACGTTACTGAACGTGTTGAGCCGCGGCTCTCGCCCCCGTTCGCGGCTCGGCCGCCCGCCCTGTCGGCTGGAAAGTCTTCACGACGAGACTGCCGCCGCCTGACGCTCAGGCCCCACACGCACTCCCAACCACGCACGCCCTTCACCCACCCACAGCACCTTGATGGCCACTGATGAAACCCCGCCGACTTGAGCGCCGTACTGAGCGCCGCTCTGCGCAAACCACGGCGCAGACCACGCGCTCGTGGCATGCTGCTAAGTGGGCGGGATTGCGAGCGCCGTACTGGGCGACTCCAGAATTCAGACGCTCCTCATTTGGAAGCTCAGCTGGGCGAAGCTCAGCTGGGCGACCCCCCGGGCGACTTCTTCTTGGGTGAGCCGCTGCCCATGCGTGGCGGCGACACAGACGATTCCGTATTGCTCCACTGGCCCACCCCATCACGACCCCACCCGTGATACGTGGGGCGGCAGTGGATGCCAGTGGCGTTGTCCCACTGGCGGCCCGTCCACGCTTGCCCTACAAACGAGCGGGTGGAGTGGTCATCAGCGCAGTGCGGGCGCGGAGCAATCATCGAGGAGAGGGCTCTCAGCACACGGCTCTCAGCACACGGAGCTGCGCGCGGGCTGGTGACGCGCGGGCTGGTGTGCGCGCGTACAGGTGTTCGAGTTCTTGCTCGACCAGGGCGGAGCCGCGCCCTCGAGTTGCATGCATTTGTGCTGCCGGTCGTCGTGCCACGTGGTGTACTGGGCGACCACCCAGCCGTCATTTCCGTCGATCTTGGCGCACGCGATGCAAAGGTCCGCATCGACGTGCTTCCACATCGGGTAGCCGTTGGTTTCGCGGTTGGGCACCTTGGCGTACACGCCAAGGCACTGCACCTGCGACTTGAGTGTCGCGCAGTTCGATTCCGGGTTCTCACCCACCAGGCAGATCTTCATGGGGATGTGCTTGGACGAGGTCGCCACCATCTCTGTCGGAAGGTAATCGTACATGGCCTTCAGCTTGGATGGCGGCGAGCGCTCGTAGCGGCCATCAGTCTTGTAGTGGTGGTCATCGTACACCAGACCGAGCTTCTGCTGTTCCTTACCCACGATGCTCGACATGGTCGACCGTCACCTCCAGGGAGACAGGCACGAGAGTCCGGCGCAAGCAAAAGTTGCAAAAAAAGTTTTCGAAATGGTTTCCAAACTTGCTTAAAATATCCTCTTCACACTTACAGTTCACAACTCTTCACAACCAGCACTCGACGTGCGATGATGCGTCAACGATCGATCCCATTGCGCGCTTAGTGAAACTCGTGCGTGGTCGTGAGATTTGCGCGAGAAATGAAACCGTCACCACTCTCCACTCAGAACTCGAGAACCCTCTGCTCGTGAGTTTGTTGCGTGCGGACGGTCCCGCACCACGCACGCGAGCACTCTCCGCACGCAATGGCCGACACCTGGCGCGTGCCAGGCAACTGGATGAAACATGTTGAGATGGTCAACGGGCGTGGCGAGTTCATTTCCAAGTGGCTCGGCCGAAATGGCTTGGACGAGGCCCCGCCTTCGCAAGTGTCTCGGCACTGGTTTGGCAAGGACCTCGGACTCGAACGGCAAATGGCGCTGCAGTATGGACGCCGCGAAACCGATCTCAAAGATTGCACGCCTGGGGCTACTCGGCACGCCCCTGACGCGGGCCAGGTCGCCCATTCCGGCGTGGTCGGGGCGCACCGTCACATCCATGGTGACCCACAGCAGGTGCGCCTTCCTGCCGACCGCGTCCTGTACGGTGACTACGTGGCCCACCCGGTGCCGAGCGAGTGCGGCCGCTTGCCCGCCCAGCTGCCATGTGTAAACGACAGCTTCTACCTTGGGGGTGGCGCTCAAGGGTCGCACGCCCTACCACGCAACCCGTCGAATTCGGACTGGCGAAAAGGTGCCGACGCCGACACAGGTTGGATGTTTGGGCCTCGCGGCGGGGCCAAGGCACCCACGTCGCCTCCGCGTCGTGTCGAAGAGCGGCCGGCCGAGTGGGGGTCGATTAGGAAGCAGCCCGTGCCGGGTGAACTTGGCCTGCGGCTCACGGACATCCACGAGGGCACACTGGCGAGGGCACGAGCAGACCCGCCCGACCCTGCGCCGGGCAAATTCCGACGCGTGGCCTCGGACGTCACCTTGGATCGGACGCCCTATGCCCAGAGGATCGCTGAGTTCTCTCGCGCTGAAGCCGCAGCGGCTGCCCTGGGCAGTGGCGCACGAGGCGGCAAGTGGCTGCGGCACATGAACTCGAGCGTCGATAGTATTGTCTTCGGCCGTGATCTTGACGGATCGGACGATCCGATCGAGCTCGTGCGGCGCGGTGAGAGCAGTGGGCCCCCAGCGCCGTCTATGAGCGGCCCGATAGATCGCTCGACAGCTGGCAAGTCGAGTGAAAACTTTGGCCGCGAAAACTTGAAACAGATCGCCCTCGCCGACTATGAGCTCGCACAACGCGACCGCGACCGCGGCCACTGGATCCACAGTCGCTTCAGCGCCGACTACCGGCACACGCCCACGGACATCCACACGACGTCGTACGATGAGACCAAATTTCGGCAGCAGGATGCCATCGAAAAGTACGGCGAAGACGTCATCATGATCGATGGGCGGCCAAAGTATGGTCGCAGGAGGTCAGCGGCGCTCTTGCCGGCGGACCGCGACTTGCTTCCGCTGTACTGACGCGGTCATGTTGGTAGCTATAAAAAGTTAAAGGGAGACTAGTATTTAGTAACAGAATAGACACGCTTCAACAGAAACTTCGGGCGCGTGTCCCTCACGTCAACGGCGGCTCTGCGACAATGGTAGCCGCGCCTCGGACGACATCCGCATCAGCCACCTCCTTGCCCGAGCTCGAGCTCACGGTCATGCCGAGCTCAGCGCGGGTCGAGCAGTCGCCGCCGAGCCGGCCCATTTCGAGCTGGGCCTTGCTGCAATCGTACAGCCGGTGCGCTACCCGCATCTTTGGGCTCAGATCGGGCGGCTCGAGCAGCACCGTCTGCGGTGCGGGCGGTTCGAAGCGCTTCGCGGCGGAGGGGGGCAGCTCGGCAGGCGGCGCGGGCGGCTTGAGGCGCCGAGGGCGCCCAGTTCGGGGATCCAAGGTGGCGGCTTGCTCAAGGATGGCCGAGAGCATCAGAGCCCCTGCAGCACGCCGATGAGGGGTGTCATCAAACGGTAATCAGAGGCAATCAGAGGGCGCGATCCCCTCACCTGGCACATGAACCACCACGGACGGGAGAGTCGACGTCGCTGCTTCGAGTCGCTCTACGGGCCTGATGCCGAGCGCCGTCTCGCCAAGGGCCGCGAGGCTCTCCAGCCCGAAGACGCACGGCGGCTTGAGGTCACGCCCGGTTTCGTCACCCCCCGCCTGCAGCCGCACCGCGCCCGAGAGCAGCACGAACAAGCCGTCGGGGCGCGCACCCTCGTGATAGAAGGCATGGTACCGGTCGCGCCGCTGTAGCCGGCCGAGTCGAGAGAGGCGCACCTGAGGAGGGAGGCAATCAGCATGCACTCAGCACGCAATCAGCATGCACTCATCACGCAATCGTCATGCACTCAGCATGCACTCAGCATGCACTCAGCATGCAGTCATCATGCCACCCCGATGCATTAGCATGCCGCGTACCAAGGTCTCGTCGGGCAGAAGGTCGAGCGCCTTACAGCCGCGCAGTGCCCGGGACGCCGCGTCAGCAAGTGGACAAATCCCCATATCGACGCCACGGCTCCCACCTGATGAGGGATGCAATCAACATGCACTCAGCACGCAATCAGCATGCAATCCCCATATCGACGCCACGGCTCCCACCAGAGACGAAAGCGTCCGCAATGCGCCGCCCGAGCGAAGAAGGTGCACCGAGCTTGCGCGCCAGCAGAACTGCCTGTAGAGTCGCCTCCTCCTCTCGCTCACTCTCGCTGAGTACCTGATGAGGGAGGCAATGACGGGTGTCCTCAGCGGCAATCAGCGGCAATCAGCGGCAATCAGCGGCAATCAGAGGCAATCAGATGCAATCAGATGCAATCAGATGCAATCAGATGCAATCAGCTAAGTACCCGCTCCGTCGGGCGGCCGTAGAGCCGCCTACTGGCCATCACGCCGTGCAGAGGAGTGTCAGATCTCGCGAGATTTAGAGCTGCCTGGACCTCTCGCCGAGATCGGATCTGCGCCAGCCGCGCCTCTGCCACCTCGACCAGATTCGTCCGATTCGTCAGATTCGTCAGATTCGTACCCGGCGACACGTGCCCAAGCACCTCCGCCAGCATCGTCTCGGCCGCATCGAGCTCCGCCCTGCTCAGCCGCCCCTCTGCAAACGCGACAGCCGCCGCCGCCGCACGCCCCGAGGCCGCCCTCAAAGTGGCTTCGTCGGTTTCGTCAGTTTCGTCCACCGATCGCCCCGAGGCCGCCCTCAAACTGCTGTTCACAGGCACGCTGTTCACAGGCATGCTGTCCACAGTCCCACGCGGCTCCACCGCCAGTGAACGGTGGTTCACAGCCAGTGAACGGTGGTTCACAGCCACACGCGGCTCGACTGCGGGCGAGCGCTCCGCCAGTCGCCAATCGGCGAGTGCTCGCCAATCGACGTCGGTGGCCACTGCATCCACGTCGGCATCTGCCTCTGCGTCCGCCTCCGCGTCTGCGTCTGCGTCCGCGTCTGCGTCTGCGTCTGCATCCGCGTCCGTGTCGGTCAACACCTTGCTCGTGGCCGACGATCTCCTCTCGATCTCGATCTCCTCTGATCTCCTCTCTCGCGGAGCCCCACCCGTATTGCGTGCCACTGCCGCAGTGGCCGAAGCGGGCCGCCGCGACCCTGAGCCCTCCGCTCGCCGCTGGGCGCCCAACGAGGCCGACCACGGCCGCGCCGCCCCCCCCGAAGCGCGAGCAGGTCGCGCGGCGGCAGACTTGACTTGACTTGACTTGACTTGACTTGACTTGACTTGAACTGCGGCGGCGGACGGGGCTGCCGCTGCTGGCGCAGCACGATGCGGTGGCGGCGGAGGAACCACCCACGGTGCGGATGCGTTTGCGCCAGGGAACAAGACGGATTGCAAGAGGGTGGTCGGACGAATGGCCGGTGCTGACGCGACTCGACTAAGCGCCGCCACATCCATTGGCCCAGGTCCGGCATGCACAGCGTAGAGGGGGCTCTGGCCGGCCGCTTTGCCCCGTGACACGTGTTGCGAGTGCACAAAGAGCCGACGAGCTGCGATGAGTGCGGCGGCGGACGGATGTGCACCAGGATCTGGCTTCCACAGGACTCTACCTTCAAAGTGCTCGAAGGTTCTGGTCGCGCGCAGCTTCTCCGTGTTCATGCTTTGTTGCCGATTTGCCGACCGCTCCGGTGGTGGCGTTGTCGCAGACTTGTGCGGCCTGCTGTCGAATGGAGCGATCGACAACAGAGAGCTGGCCGATTGGGCTGCGCGCGGATTCCCAGGCAATCTTGCGAGTCGTGGCTGCACGTGGGCATCCATCCTTGGCGCCGTAAAAAATCTGCCGCCTTCACGAACCGCTTCATGGGGCCAGAGCGTGAGCGTGCGTTGTGTTGAACCAGCATCGAACAGCCCACAAGCCAAGTCAAGTCTAGTCTACGCTTTTATCGCCGATTCTCAGAGTCGGCGCGACCGCGTAAACGCAGGAATCGATGAACCGTAATGCGCTCCCGCCAGCCGCCACGCCCCCCGCGCGCGCCGCGCGGCGCTTTACATGCATGTTTACATGTAAACGTTACGCCGTGCTCGCCGCGGGTCGGACCTCGCTTCTACCTTCTTTGGGTTATCGTTTCATATTTGTGCACCCGGGCTACAGTTTCACACACACATGTCTAGAAGAGACTAGAGAGCGGAGAGGTAGACAATACCTCTCTCGTCGAGTCTGCACGGCGGGAGGTCCCTAAGTTCGTTCCTTCCAACGTAGCTCCAGTTGCGAGTTGCGCCATTCATGTACCGCTCAGGCCTCAGCTCGTCGCGTGTACTCTTTACAGTTCGTCAGTGTCCGTTTGTATCTCGCTCCTTAATTTCGTAAGGAGGTCGTGCTCATTCGTCATTGCCCGCCATTTCTGAGACGTCACGCAGATTGCGCACCTATTGACCTCGTGTCGTAACTCACCTGCCATGTCCTGTCATGCTGATGTCATGAAGGGGCTTCATCGGTCTCGTTAATGAAGGGGCTTCATCGGTCTCGTTAATGAAGGGGCTTCATCGGTCTCGTTGCAGACGGCCGCCACAGCCACATGCAGTGGCAGCCACATGCAGTGGCAGCCACATGCAGTGGCAGCCACATGCTGTGGCAGCCACATGCAGTGGCAGCCGCATGCCTACTCAGGAATCCCATGAGGTGCGCCCAGGAACAGAAGCTCATGGGCAGCCATCCGCGTGTCCCAGTCGAACGGCTTCTGGTCGGCGGGGGCGTGGGCGGTGGGCAGCGGCACGTGGGGGGATTGCGCTCGGTACGACGCGTCGCGTGGTGAGCTGGCGGTCCCGAGCGGCGTGTTGCTGTGGCTGGACGCGTTCGTGGTCTCACTGGTCGCGGTGCGTGAGAGGGGACGCTCGACTGAGCACGACGCGAGCACCACCTCGGCGTCCTCGTCCCCATCCAGAGATGAGGTGTCGACCTGCCAAATCAGGGAGATGTCGTCCTCATCGCGGCGCCCGAGACGGCGCTGCTGCGGCGGTCGCGGCGGCGGCTGCCGATCCCGCGGTTTCCTGGCAGACGCCCTTGCGCATGCAATCAGCGCCGTATCGGGCGCCTCATCCGTCGCGATCATCTCAAGGCTGCTGGTGGACTCACACTCTTCGCGTTCACACTCGCTCACGTCGTAGTCGGCGAAAGTCTCGATACGCGAGCCCATGTTCAACCCCATGGCTTCCGCGTGCTTACGCAGCCACTTGCGAACCTGCACCGGCTCGACGCCCGGATGCGCACGCGCAGTCGGCTTGATTCGATTCGACTCGGGCAGACGGAGGGCGAACTGGACGACCCGCATTTTGAACTGGGCCGTGTACACCTTGCGGGAGCGCGGGATCTGCACAACAGGGCGGCGTGCGAGCGGTCAGTGTCGTACGACGCCACGTGCGGGGCGGCGTTCCCATATGCTTGCTGGAGGTGGCTCGGGACGCTCAAGGGGGATACTGTTCCGCAGTCCATGGCGGGTCGGGACGCGCAGGGCTTTGCGCACCGACTCCGCACGCGCGCTCGAAGCAGTCTGTCGGACGGCCCGTTGGCCCTTGGTCACAGCGCCTGACGCCCGCGAGGTGGTTGCAGGCATGACGCCGACGGCCGATTGAACCGGGAGATCCGAGACCCGGCCAATGGTCACGAAGCCGCGGCCCCTCCCTGTTGCCGTCGGCCGACGGCGTTTCCGAGTGTAACTTTCGACATCCGCCCCTCTAGAAAATCTCCGTGTGAGGTGCGACCTCCGCGATCCCAACCCGAAAGTGAAGACGAAGGGTGCCCACGTTTCCTCGTGACCTCGAGCGCGCGCCATACGCTCGTGCCAGACGTAGGTGAGCTGGGACTCCAGAGACCCGTGTGCTGTGCCCATCCGAATTATAACCCGCACCCTCGTCAACACGTCACACCACGGACGAGAAACAAAAGACAACCTACATGTATGCATACAAGAACTTGACTAGACTTTTTGTCTCGACGCGTCTAACTTGACTTGACTGGACTTGACCTCGTGACGAAGCGCTCGGTGACGCCGAACGAATCAATGCCAAAGATCATCACGACGACCGCCCTACCATGGTACCCTCTCCCATGAAGGTATTGCTGTTGCTCCTCGCCAGACCCTCGTTGGCGGTCAGTCCTGGGAAGGTGCATCTGATCGATACGTACCCGCGCAATCAGCCGCACAATTACCTCTTCCGAGGAAACAACCCCGTGGTCGATGGCACCTTCAACTTGACCGCCCTCGTCGATGTGATGCGGCAAAAGGCTGCAGCAGAGTGCGGCGTGACGTTGCCTGCAGCGTTTCGCTTCGTTGACCTCAGCTTGGAGAACCCAACCGACCCTGGCTACTTCCAGGAGAAGGCCTTCTGGGACGCCAATCCTCGTGCTGGCGAGCTCGACTCCTACCCGACGCTCGGCTCGCTCCAAGACGTCAAGCACCCCGTAGGCGATGCGGATGAGCTCGTGAAGAGCGGCGACTGGGCGATCCAAGGGCACGCCGACTACCTGCCAGAGCGCCTCGCGGCGGTACACGCCAGCCTCACCAACACATCAGGGCCTCCGACCATTTTCTACGCGCACTGCAACGCCGGCTGCGACCGCACCGGAGAGTTTTTCGGCGCGTACGCGATGTCGTACCTAGGTTACAATGTGACGACCGCGATGGGCGAGGCCTGCAAGCAGTGCGGCCGCTGCCCCAACTATTACGCCACGAACTCGATCGGGTGGTGGTGCCTCACGCTCGAGGCTCAAGGGCGTACCGACGTCGGTCCGTGCATGGACTTTGCGAGCTGTAAGCCTTTGGGCGACTGCACAGCTCACAACGCGACGCCGCTCGAGGACGACTGCCCGCGACTGGGGCTCGGTGTGTAGGTTCTAGTTTGGTGTAGATCGATGTGCGCCGCAGGGGGCAGGGCGCGCTGCAGTGCCGGCCGGTACACAGGGGTAGATTTAAGGATCCTGAGCGGGCGCGGCGCCCCGCGCTGAGTCTGTGGGCACGCTTCGTACAGGTGTAGCTCTATCACACGCCTCACACAACTTTCAATATATGTCGTTCCAAATTTTGTGCACAGCTTCCACAGCACATATCCGCAAGAGACTTGCCACAAGGCTGTCATGAAATTTCGTCGAAATGGTAGGTTGCATGATGGTGCATACGTGTATCAACGGGTGGGGGACGGGGCACCGGCGGCTCGAAAAAAGGGCCTTCACACAGTCGCCTTCACACAGCGTCTCGAGCCTTCCTGCACGACCACAAAATCGGGCCATGGTCGTGCACGACAAACTCTCGAGCGCGCTGCGCACCTTTGCGACTGCCAACCCGTTCTCCACGCTCGAGGAGAGCGGCCGCGTGCTCTCCACGCTGCTCAGCAACCTGGCGCGTGAGGACACGCCCAAGTTTCGCCGCGTCAACCTGACGAATGCCAAGATCAAGGCCGCCGTGCTCGGCGCGGCGGGCGCCCGCGAGGTGCTCATCGCCGCGGGCTTTTCGGCTGTCGAGGACGGTTCGGCGCTCGAGATGACCGGCGACGGCGCCTCGGCGCGCGCCGCCGCCGCCTCCGCTGCGCTCGACGAGGCGCTCGTCGCCGCCGGTGGCCCGTTCGCGCTTCGGCAGCGCCTGGCGCACGAGGCGCGCTGCTGCTGTGGCGGCGCCCCCGGCGAGGCTGGCACGGTGCTCACCGGCGGCATGGACAACCTGGTCAAGGTCTGGTCAACCGCGCTGCCGCTGCAGGGCGCCGCAGAGCCCTTGCGAGTCTTCGTCGCGCATGAGAATGCGCGCGGCGCGGCGGGCGTGCTGGCGCTGTGCTCGCTGCCAGGCGGCGCGGTCGCCTCGGCGGGCCGCGACGGCAAGGTCGTGGTGTGGGATGCCTCCGACGTGGCGGGAGGCGGCGGCGCGGGCGGCGCAGTGCCGCTCGCAATCCTGATCACTCACGGAGAGCCGCCAGGAAAGGAAGTCTCGAACAAGCAGGTGGTGACTTGCCTGGCGGGAGAAGGCGGAGATGCGGGCGGCGCGCTGTGCTCCGGCGGCTGGGATCAGACCGTCCGGGTCTGGCATCCGCTCCCCGGAGGAGCAACCCCGACCCCCGCGGCGCTGCTCCATGAGCAAGCCGTGCTCGCCATTTGCGTGCTGCCGGACGGTCGACTGCTCAGCGGCGCGGGCGATGGCACCGTTGGCGTGTGGCGCCGGCCCGTCTCGAGCGCCGTCTCGAGCGCCGGTTTCGTCAAGGAGGCGGAGTGCAGGGTGCAGACGGTCGTCAGAGGCCTTGCGCCGTACGCCGGCGGCTTCGCGCAGGCACGCTGATGACCTCTGATGACCACTGATTACCACTGATGACCTCTGATGACCACTGATGACCTCTGATTACCGCCGTACGCCGACGGCTTCGCGCAGGTCGGCAACGACGGCGTCCTCCGTCTCTGGGCGCTCGACACGGCGCTCGTAGCTGGCGCGCCGCGTCTCGCGTGCAGGTGCGCTGATGACCTCTGATGACCACTGATGACCTATGATGACCTATGATGACCTCTAATGACCACTGATGACCATTGATGACCACTGATGACCACTGATGACCTCTAATGTGCAGCACGCCCTCGGTCGGCTGCTACCTCTTCGCCGTCGTCAACTGCACGCCCGACGGCGCCGCCCGATACGGCGCGCCCGAGCAGCTCGCCGTCGGCGGTGATGATGGCTGCGTGCGCATCTGGCGCGCTGCCGGCCAGGGCGCGGCGATGCCCAATACGGCGCCGGGCGCGATGCCGACGGCCCTCGAGTGCATGCAGACCGTGCGCGTCCCGGGCGAGGTCTTCGGGCTATGCCTCCTATCCGACGGCGACCTGATCGCGGCGTGCGATGCCGCCGGAGCCGTCGTCTTCACGCGGGCTCCCGGCCGCGCCGCACCACCGGCCGCCCAAAAATCACTCGCCACCGAGGCGGACGCCTTCGCGACGCCCGCGACGAGCGCCGCCAGCGCCGCTGGCGCCGCTGGCGCCGCTGGTGCCGCTGGCGGCGGCAACTTGGCGCGTCCGAAACAGATGGCCGCGGATGGCAAGCAATATGACTTCGTCTTTCCGGTCGAGATGGGTGGCGGCAAGGCACAGATCTTTTGGAACGTCGGCGACGACATACGGACCGTCGCCGCACAGGTACGCTGATTACCACTGATCACCTCTGATACCACACTGATTACCCTCCGGACCGGCCCCGCACAGTTTGCTCTGCGGAACGGCGTCGGTCTCGATGAGCTCTCCTCCATTGAAGAGTTCATGCGCATGGCGGCTGGCGGCAGCGGCGGCGGCGGCGGCGGCGGCGGCGGCGGCGGCGGCGTGCCCATGGAGCAGGCTCCGCCGCCGCCCGCGCCCCCGCTCGGCGCGGCTGAGATGCAATCTCGCGTGCAGCAGCTGGTGACCATGGGGTTCGATGCACAGCGGTCACTGGCGGCCCTGCAGAAGGCGGGTGGGGACGTGGAGGTGGCACTCGGCGTGCTGCTCGGCTGAGCGCGTGACCGCGCAACGTGGAAGGCGATGGTTCAGTGTTGGGAGTCAATTGCGGATTCGTAGTGCACAGTACGGAGAGTTCGCTCATGACGACGCGGGAAATAAATAAATGAGATTCAGCTTGTGGGCGCTGCTCGCGCTCGACGTCCACGCGTTCGGTTCGAGCTGCCAACTGTCGACAGCGAGCTCCCGAAGCAGGCGAGCCGCGACGAGGCTCTCGGATTCAGCAGCTCCACCTGGGTCGTATGTAGGCTTCGTGCAATCTAAGCTCAGGGCGGGTATTCCAGGGGTCGTGCATTGCCACGTGCGCGATTGCAGCGACGGCCACACGGTCACGGGCTTTTCGGATGGCAGCAAGCGGGCGCTGGCCAAGGATGGCATACAGCTCGAGGTGCTCATCGTCGCGAGCGCCTTTGAAGGTGTGAGCACGATGAAGAGGCACCGGACCGTCCACGCGTGCCTCGACGAGGAGTTCAAGCGCAACGCCATACACTCAATCGAGCTCAAGACGCTTACCGCCGAGCAGTGGGAGGACATGGGGGGACCTCCCACCTACGCGGCGATGGCGGCCAGCCAAAGGCAAGCGGCCTTCAAGATTGAGACATCTTGACGTCTAGATGCCCCTGTGGGCGCCACAGAGCCCTGCTGTATCTCTTTGGCCGCGTGTGCTGGGGCGCAGGGACCGCGCGCGAGTCGCGCGCATTCATGGTAGCGGAGGTTTATAGTTTTGTCGTGTTGCGCGCGGCTAGGTTACGTTACTCGACTCAGGGTGCCGGGAGACGGCCGGGCAAACTTCCGGGCACGGGTTCGACGATTAAAAAGTTGAGAACCCCGCTCCCCGGGGGACGGTAGCGCCCGTGAACGGTCGTGAGCGAGCCGGACCGGACGGTACGCCGGCTCTACGCAACGCGAACACGGCGTGTCGCTATCGGCTTCTGTATTGAGTATTCGTTTTGATTATTTCTTGAATTGACTCCTGTGTCACGCGGGGGCGTCTACGGGTCTTACGGTCCGCGGGCGCTCGGGACGGGATTTACGGGAAGCGCTCCCGGCAATTGGGTATTGGCTCCCGCCCTCCCGGGCGCCCGGACCACAGGGCGCCCCCCTCGACCCGGGCAGGAGGTAGAATTGCAATACCATCATGCCCCATGGTAGCTGATCCTGATCGGTTTGCCCCAATCTATGCCACGCGTCACAAATGAATGCATGAGATCCCCGATGCCGGCTGCTGCATGCTGCGCCAGAGCTTTTCCCGTGGTGCGCAATCCAGTTCCGCCAAGAGTTCGCCCATCACAGCGCCCGCCCATCACAGCTCCCACCCATCACAGCGCCAGCCCACCACAGCGCCTGCCCACCACGGCGCTCGTCCATCACACGCCCTAGTGGCGTTTAGGTAGGGGGCTCCCTAATTAGGTAGGGGGCTTCCACTCAGTGTCGGCGAAGGGCGCCGTCCCGGCAGGGATGCGCATCTGCGCGTCAAAGAGTCGCAGAGCGGCCCTCCACTTGCCCTCGCGGTTGGTCGTACCCTGCGGCGTCGCGAGATCGACCGTCTCCACCTTAATCATCCGAGATCATACGAGATCATACGAGATCATACGAGATCATCCGAGGCAATCAGGGCACACCTTCGGCGTCGCGAGATCGACCGTCTCCACCTTGATCATCGTCTCGTTGTTGTCGGCGGCCAGCTTGTTGAGAGTGATGTACCTGAAGAAGGAGGCAGCGTCAGATGCGATCAGCCGCCGTCATCAGCAGTCGTCACTAGCAGAATGTGTGGTCATCAGATGTACCCGTCGGTGCCATAGCCCTCCATCGGAGCGAGGTGTAGCGTGCCGCCAAAGTACTTTGCGTATAGTCGCGCGAGCGGCAGCCCCAGCCCCACCTGAGATGATGAGATGCGATGAGATGCAATTAGATACGATGAGATGCGATGAGATGCGATGAGATGCGGCAGCCCCAGCCCTACCTTCCAATTCGCACCGCCGACCTTAATCATCCGAGAACATCCGAGATAATCCGAGATCATCCGAGGCAATCAGGGCACACCTTCCAATTCGCATCGCCCACCGAGACCGGAAGGACTTTTCGGTCAGTCGCCACCTTCCAATTACGGTCCGTGTGCATGCTGCGATAGGACCAGATGTCCGCAAGACCCGAGCGCGGCATTCCGCCAGCCTGGTCCGCCACTTTGATGGTCACATTCGCGTCGCTCACCTGAGGATGGAGGCCAACCGATCCCAAATTAGGTCATCATCGGGCGAGATCAGGCGAGATCCACCGCTCACCGCCACGATGACGCGGATGGGGACCGATTCCAAATCGACAGTGCGCCCAGAGCCAGATTGTGACGAAACGTGACGAAGCGTCGCTTTGGAGGCGTTCGAGAGCAGCTCGCCCACTACGAAGCGCAGGTGGCTCGGCACGTACCTGATGGCGGACGCAATCAGATGCCATCAGAGCTCATCAGAGCTCATCAGAGCTCATCGGAGCTCATCGGAGCTCATCAGAGCTCATCAAGCGCAGGCGAATCGGTGCTTACGTGAAGCTATGCGAAGGGTCGCCGTGGACGTGAATGGGAGGCAATCAAGGAGTTTCGTCAAGATGCGTACGTGAAGCTATGCGAAGGGTCGCCGTGAACATGAATGGGAGGCGCGGCCCCAAACTGGGCACGAGTCCATTCACTCATCTCGTCGGCGAGCTCCTTGCACACGGCCACAGGCGAGCACGCGAGCTCGATGATACCAGCGTACCTGATGAAGGAGGCCATCAGGGAGGCCATCAGAGGGCATCAAAGGCCATCCATGGCCATCAGAGCTCATCAGAGCTCATCAGAGCTCATCAGAGGCCATCAGAGCTCATCAGAGGCCATCGGCGCACCCCTCCCTTGGCTGCCGCGCGCCCAAATTAGGGAGGCAATCAGAGCTCATCAGAGGCCATCGGCGCACCCCTCCCGCGGCTGCCGCGCGCCCAAAAAATGCTCCGTCAGAAACCGGAGACCCAATCTGGCCGAGAAGATCGCGTCCAGATGCCGGTCGATCGCGAGCTTCAGGGCCGCGTCGAGCCCCGACGAGCCGTTGGCCTCTGATGAGCTTTGATTAAGTGACTCCTCCACACGGAGGTGTGAAGGAGACTCCTCGGTGTGAAGCGACGTGAGCGCCTCGGCGAACGTGCGTCGCGTCTCGCCCTCCTACTCCGCAACACCGCAGGAGCTCCACCAATCAGTGTGGCCATCGGACGCAATCAGGCGCAATCAAGGGGAAGACCTCCACCTGCTCCTCAAAGCGCAGGCGCAAGCGGCCCGCGAACTCCAGCTCGTCGCCCGCGTTGGTCATGCGCGGCTGCTCAAGGAGAAAGAGGAGGCGCTGCCAGTAGGCCGTCGTGAGCAGCTGCACCGCGGGCTGGCGTGCCAGCTCCGAGGGCACCGCCAGGAGCAGAGAGAGGATGTGCGCTCTGCGTGCCAGGAGCTCACGCCGCACAAACTTTGCGTTGAGCAGCGCTTGCTCCGCCGAGCGAGCCTGCATCTCGGCCGCACGTTGCAGTGTGCGGATGGACACCGGTGTGGGCGGCAGGAGCTCTGTGAGCCTCGCGATGGTCTCGCGACACGGCGGTGCATGGCGCATCGCAAGCAGCTGGCTCGTGAGCTCGGGCAGCGCCAAAGTGCTGCTGCTGCCGCCGCTGCTGCTGCCGAGCTGCCGCACGGCGGCACGGGCCGAGCGATGGCAGTCGAGACTGCTGCTGCCGAGCTGTGCTACACGGGCCGTACGATGGGGAGCCAAGAGCAAGGTGCGCACGGTAGCCATCCTCCTCAGGCCCTCTCGTCTTACTCATTGTTTTTGTTCTCGATTCCGGAGAATTACGAAAAATTATAAAAAAGTTGAATCAGCGACCCGCCACCCTTACACCGCTGGGAAAGCACCGACACTTTTGTGACTCAATACGAAGCGCACTTGCGCATCGTTTTCGAGACACGAGTGAGGGGGGAGCACGCTTAGTACTCCTCGCCCTCCTCCTCGCCCTCGCCCTCGGCCGACTCGGCGCCGACCTCCTCGTAGTCCTTCTCGAGGGCGGCGAGGTCCTCGCGGGCCTCGGAGAACTCGCCCTCCTCCATGCCCTCGCCGACGTACCAGTGGACGAAGGCGCGCTTGGCGTACATGAGGTCGAACTTGTGGTCGATGCGCGAGTAGAGCTCGGCGATGGCCGTCGAGTTGGACATCATCGCGACCGCGCGCATCACCTTGGCGA
>Ga0210243_100305_pt1 | contig 40978 bp, 30 predicted proteins | sample ChrtobMeP5a_32mM_FD_155461 | JGI IMG/M metagenome (GOLD analysis project Ga0210243, IMG submission 155461) | Chrysochromulina tobin associated microbial communities from unialgal haptophyte culture, Seattle, Washington, United States - P5a_32mM | ecosystem: Host-associated > Algae > Haptophytes >...
AGCCTGACCCACGATGTGAACGCAGTGGCCCGCCGCGATGAGGTGGCTCGTGATCTCGACGACGCGAGACGCTAGGCCAAAGCCTTGGCCGGAGACGAAGTAGACGAAGGTGAGGGGCTCCGCCATCCGCCATCGCCGTGTGAATGAGCACAATGCGAAGATTCGCGAATTGGAAACGGACCATTGGCTGTGAATAAGGATTTCGCAACTTGAGGCCTCTCGCCACGCAGCGATTCGCACGATCTGCGCACGCGCGTTCACGAGGGGATGATTGTTCACACACTTGAGGACAGCAGATAATCCTGCTCAATTGAAAATAACACGCCAAGAATCGAGAAACGAGGCCGCGAGGGGCTCGACGGCCGGGAGCTCAATCCGTTTTCGGGCGCCCCTTGGCTGGCGAGACCGCCTTGCGCGCCGCCGGCACAGCCGACGATGCCAGTGCTGGCAGTGCTCCTGCCACTGCTGCCACCTCGCCGCCGTCGGGGCCGCCCATGGCAAGCGCAGCCGGTGCCGAAGTCACCGCCGGCGGCTGGGCCTTCTGCAGCGAGCCCACGGCGGCGTGGACCAAGCTCAGGGCCTCAAGGTACGCCTCGAGGAGCGTCAACGGCCAGATGAGGAGTCTAATCAGGAGGGGAAGCTGCGCGGGCGAGCGCATCTGGTGCAGCAGCGCCGCCACCACGAGGAGCACTAGCACGATCTGCCAGTCGGCTTCCAGTTTCGCCTCCTCCGCCGCCATGCCGCCAGTCAGTTGGAGAAACACGACATCTCCCCCGATCTCGCGGAGGCCTCCCACGAAGGCCGTGGCGCCCAACACGGCGGCCGAGAGGGTCGCCGCGGCCGCCTTGGCTCGTCGGGCGACAAGGAACCCGACGAGGCCGCCAGCACCGTCGAGCGCCGCGCCCGCCCACTTCCTCTTGAGAGGCGAGAGCTGTGAAAAGTGGCTGCCGACGAGCGCCGTGCCAAGCGCGTCCTCGGAGAGCGCTGACGTGGCGAGCATCGTGCCTAAGAACCGTCGCGCATCCGCGCCGAGCGAGACGCCGTGCACCACGGCCGCTGCCGATGCGCTCGTAGAGATCGTCACGGCCGACGCGAGCGCTGCCAGCGGCGTGCTCAGAGTCATGTAGAGCTCTGAAGGTTCCACAGACGCTGCAACCGCCGAGAGGCTACTCAGGGCCGCATCGGCGTTCTGAGCTTGGAGGGCGAGCCGTGCCACCGACTGCTTGCCTTTGAGCAGCACCTCTTCCAGCCCTTTCTCATTCAGCGTGCCGGTGCGCCACTGTGCGCGCGCCGTGGCCAAGGCGCGCACGAGCTCGCTGTATTCAGCCTGGGCCGATGCCAGCCGCTTGCGCGCCTCGGCAAGCTCCTCGGGGGGCACTCGGGCGAGCGCGACCCTCGTGCGCTCGACGACGGCGCTCAGCTCCGTGGCCGCCCGTTGCATGCTCGGCCAGGCGACCGTACGTATCGTCTGCAGGAGCAGCACCGTGTGCGCAAAGTGCTTGCTCGAGGAGAGAAGGACGGCACCCGCGCCAGCTTGCAGCAGCGCCGGATGGGCCTTGATGAACGACACAGCGCTGTGGTTGGCAATGGAGGGCGGAAGAATCAGCTGTAGCACCGCCTCCAGCAGTGTTGGGGCCACCGCCGGTGGAGAAACCGTCTCAGCCTGCGGCGATGGGCCGAGGGGATTCAGGAGACTGTACTCGTAAAGAGAGGAGATGTAGCTGACTTGTTGCTCCGAAGCTGCCCCGGAGACAAGAGCCAGACACAACAGCATGCAGTTTGCCATGCAAGACGACGGGGACAACGCGATCCGTGTGGTATACGCGAGCCGTGTGGTGTACCCGGTATTGCACGATGGTCGATTTCAGTAGGTTCTTCCCTTCGCGCGAAAGCACGTTTGGCGTATCGCGTGAACGTGAACGGAATGCATCGAATACTACCGGTACCGAGGGATGCGGCAACCGGGTTGCGGACGGGATACGATACTTTTAGTTCAATCCTCTTCTCAGTAGCATGTAATCTCCCGCCCCAGCCCGCACCATCCACCAAGACCACCATGGTCCATGCGGGCGATCGAAAATCCTAAATGCTAATGCATCTAATCGATTCGTTTGAAAATGCAAAATCTTGTTCGATCTTGATGAATCTTGGCTTCTCCCGCGCGCCGCGGCGCAGGGATCGATAGCTGCGTCGTGCGCTAGGTATGCCTGGCCCTTACTAGGCCCTTACCCGGTCCTAAACAACTGAGGTGCCGCTGGCGCCGCCACAGGCCACAGCGACGCGCGTCACTTATCCTCAAGCTCCTTGAAACGCCTGAGCAGCGGATCCTCGGGCTCGAGGTCGAAACCAGAGACGGATGCGCTGGCGCTCACGGACCGGCTGGCCATCGCCTCGACGCGAACAGCCTGCTCCTGTAGCGCGGCCATGGCCGCCTCGAGCGCCGCAGTTCTCTGGCTGGCTGCCCCAAGCTCAGCCTGCGCGCTCGCAATCTTGGGCTTGAGCATCTGCCGCTCCTCCAAGCGTGCGCGAGCCGTTGGCTCGTCGCCGCCACGAAGCGCGTCCTGCGCCGCCTGGTACAGGGCGTCGCTCTGCCTCTCGAGCGTGGTGACGAGCCCACGCTGGCTCGCCTCCGCCCTCCGGACGACACCTAGGCTCGCTTCGGCCTCTTCAATGTCCTTGGCCACTGCAGCAGCAGCCGCCAACACCTCCTTTGACAGACCCATTCGATCGAGCCTCTCCTGCGCTTCGCGATTCGTGCGCTGGTTGGCACCCGCCCATCCACCCATCTGCGCGCCCCACAATGCTCCGAAGGGTCCAGCAAGGAGGCCTCCGAGGATTGCACCACCAAGCGCCCCTTTAGTCTCGTCGGCATACATCGGGCGCGTGCGTGTGAGCGCACTTGCGGGGCGAGCGCCGAAATGCGGTGCGACCAGGAAGCTGGACGAGGTGAGCGCGAGCATAGCGATCATCTCTCGATCGACTGCGCGTGTGCCACGCTCGAGTGAGTTGACCGCCGCTGCAGACCGCCGAGCGCTTTTGCTTGCTCCTTCTTTCAAGTCAAGTCAAGTCAAGTCAAGTCAAGTCTATACATAAAAGACAACCAATGACGGAAGCCTATCGAATGTGCTCCGGAAGCCAGCAGGGGGGGACGGGAGTGGGCGGAGATCGTGACGGAGGCGGAGGCGGCGGAGGCGGCGGACAAGCAAGCTAATTAGTCGAATAACACACAAGTGTACCTAAACCAGCGCAAACGAATACCCCTGTAGCCAACGAGGTAGGAAAGGGTGGGCGGAGAGGGAGAGAGATATGCCCAGAACCGCTAACGCTCACCGAGGCATGCTGCTCATGCTTCCCAACATGAGAGAGCCGCTCGATCGTGAAGTTTGCTTGCTTGCTTGCTTGCTTGCTTGCTTGCTTGCTTGCTTGCTTGCTTGCTTGCTTGCTTGCGGCGGACGGCCCGGAGGCGCGGAGGCGGTGGCGGGGCGGGGGGGGTGGGCTTGGCGGCTTGCACCTTCGGCTCGCGCGCCTACCGCCCTTGCCGCCTTTTCCGACGACATCGACACACGCACTGCTATTAACAAAATTTCGCATTGCCATGTTGCGGTCGGGCGGCGCGAGCAAATTCGTTATATGCTTTTTGGTAAAGCGCTTATCAATTTGCGTCACTTATTCGTGCCCACCCGGCACACCTTTCGCGTCGCTCTCAGCGCGTTCTCATGATGATGCGAGGGCTGAAAAAACACGTCGAACGTACGACTTCCGACTCGCATCTTAGAGCATCGTGTGCCCTCGTCACAGCACAGGGTCGTCCTCGCAGGCAACTGTACGTCTAACCCATATGTGATCCACAGAAAGTTGGTCCAGAGCGAAAGGATCGGACTCACGCTTGCGAGAGCGCGCGTGCCGATGTGTGCGTTCACAGCAGCGACAGTAGCTTGCTCCATCTCGGCACCGGCGTTCCAGCCGCCCCACGCGTCATTATCCGAGCGAGAGTTGTTAGTGTACACCAATGTGAGCCCGTGCTTGCGGCCCACGCTGACAATGTGCTCGAGAGCGGTGGGACTGGCCGTCTGCACAAAGACCATACGCGTGCCTAGATCGTCTGCGAGTGCTTGGCTTAGGACTCCGTAGGCCTCGAGGCTGGGCAGCTGGACGCCGAGACGCTGACTTTCGGCTGTCTTCTCAACCGAGTGGCGAATGTGCATGCTGACAAAGCCGTTTGCAGTCAGCCCGGCGTCACGCGTAACGCAGTCGGCCACGTCCTGTATCCACCGACGTGGGCGGAAGAGGAACCGGCCCGCCTCGCGCTGTGCGCTCGAGCGAGCGCCATACCAGAACAGACCCTGCCGATGGATGCGCCCAAGTCCTGTGATCACGTACGGCTCGTCGTGCGGCCACTTGTTCGTCTTAAGCGGGCGACCGCCTGGCCGGATTATTGTTGCACCGATTGGCGGGGGCTTGCAGTGCGTCCACGGCTGGTACAGGCATTGCAGCGTGAATGGCTCACGATCGCACCAGCGAGGGCGTTCGAAGTACTGACTCCGCCGCATTGCTACCCGTGGGTCCTCGCCCGGACTCGCGTTATAGTGTTGCTTGACCATCCTGACCTCCATGAGGACGCGGTTATCACGCATCGCGATGAGCAGCGCAGCCTGCCAGATCTTGGCTGTGAAGCCAAGACCCGCCTTCGTCAAATCGTCCTCAACGAGCAGCAAGCGGCTGCAGTTCCCGAACTGTGATGCCCGCACGGCTGCCGCCCAACCATCTTCGCTGTGATTCGCTGGTGAAAACTGCCATCGATGCTCGTGGTGCAGCGCACGAACATGTTGCGGTCCCCACGGAATGAGATCAGCCGGTGGTAGGATAGGCGGCCCGGCCAATTCTGCGGGATCTGCCGGGACGGTGATGGCGCAGCGGGATGCCATGTGGCGGGTTTGCCACCGCGCGGCGGCGTGCCCACGGCGCGAGCAGGGCGGCGCGCGCGCGCGACGCGCGCTGCGCTCCTCGCGCGAACACACACGCTTACCGGTAAAAAGACACCGGGGGGAGCCGGGACACACACGCTTACCGGTACCGGTACAGTACCGGTAGAACTCTGTTTTTCGCGACGATCGAGAAACCGTAACTACAAGTACCGGTGACGCGACGACGCACTGACTTTACTGTGCATTCGCCGCGTCGCTGCGCCGCTATACCAGTCGCCGCTGCTCCCGTCCTCTTGTTCGATCCTCTTGTACACGGTTGCCGGTTCTACATGGAACTACATCTTGTAGGATGTAGCGCCGGGCCCATTTTTTTAGAATGAAAGATGAAGGGACGCTGCGTATACCTCTTCGGACCTGCTCACTCGCTCTCCTGGTCTGAATGAAGAGCAAAACTGAAGTGTCCCATCTATCTCGGTGGACAATCAGGACGAGAAAACTGCTCGAAGGTGTACGTGAAAAAACGCCGTCTTGAGCTTTGGGCGCGAAGCGAGGAGCGCCCGGGAAACCCTCGCGCGCGACGTCAGGGCGGGTCCGCGATTATGGAGGCTAAACGGCTCTCACAGCTGAAGACACAGCTTTCGCGATTGCGTTATGACCAGCCGCTTGGTATCGAGTCCGCGCCTCTCGTCGAGCGCCTGCTCGACGATCTCACGAAGTCCAACGAGCGGCAGACTGAGCTTGCATTGCTCGCTGAAAAGCGTGCCAATGAGATAGCCGTTGCCGAGCAGCACGTGCTTCCCGTGCGCAAGGAGAACACTCGGCTCGTGCGCGAGAACAACGAGCTGCACATGCAGATCATCGCGGACGCAGAGGCAGCCGAGGCTGCGTGAGTCGCCGTCCACTCTTCCTCAGCCTTGCGCAGCGGCCACGCTCCTTGTCACCTGCGACTCGGCTGCCCGTGGCCATCGACTCGCTGACACGTGCACCATGTCCGCGTGTGCCCGCACCTTGTACAGGCGCCTCGAACTAGCAGCGACCACTGCGCGCCTTCGCGAACAGAACGCCGACCTGCGCTTCATCAGCTCGCAGCAGACAGCACGCGTCGATCAGCTCACGAGCGAAAACACGTCACTGCGCGCGCGCCTGAACGATGCGCTGATGCAGAACGGCATCGTGCTACCCTCGGGTCACGAGGTGCGCTGGCACGGCCACAAGGAGCACATGAAGGCGCACTCGCCCCTCGCGCCCGCAGCCGAGGCGGAGCCCGCGGCCAAGGTTGCGCCCGGGACGCCCAGTGCGCCGATGGCGGGCGGACTGACGGCCACTGAGCGCGCGACGATGGTGCGCCAATTGCGCGCAGCCGCGCGCCAGGCGTCGAACCTACAGTTTCGTCTCGAAGACGCGGAGGCGCGTGCGGCGCGGCTCGAAATGGAGAGCAAGGCACTGCGCGAGGCGGCCGTTGGACGTGATGCGGAGCTGGAGCGTCTGCAGCGGGCGGCGGCTGAGGTGCGCGAGGGCGCGCAGCTCTCCGCTGTGCACGTCAACGAAGAGAAGAACCTCACGATCGCACAGCTCAACCACCAAGTCGATTTCCTGAACAGCCAATGTGCTACACTGGAGTCGGAGCTGGCAGAGGCGCGTCGTCAAGCGGAGGCCGCGGCCGAGACGGAGGCGCGGGTCGACCGACTTATGGGCGCCGTTCGCGAGCTGCGCGACGACAAGGAGGCACTGCAGGGTGAGCTCCTCGCGTGCCAGAAGCTGAATGACGAGCTGAGAGCTCTCGGACTGGAGGAGACGGCCAGGACGGGGGGGGGGCTTAGCACGCGCGCTGGCCTCGCCGGTGCTGCTGGCGGCGTGATCAAGAACGCGCAGGATCGCGGTGGTGGCAACGAGGGCGGCGGCGGCGGCGGCGGCGGCGGCGGCGGCGGCGGCGGCGGAGGGGGAGGGGGAGGGGGAGGGGGAGGGGGAGGAGGTGGTGGCCTCAAGACGCATCCCGACTCGTTCGAGCTCAGCTCCCTCCGTGTGCGCCTCGACGACGCCCTCGCTGCCCTGAGCAAGGAACGTGCCGCAAGAGCCAAGGCCGAGGCTACGGACGTGAGTCAGGTCTACGCGGCCTACCAGGCGGATCGTGCCTGGCTCACGGAGGCCCTCGAGATGGCCCGCGCCGAGACGGGCGAGCTGAGCGGTCGTCTCGAAGCAGCGATGCAGCGCGCGACCGCGGCCGAGGAGGCGGTGGCGCAGGCGCAGGCCGCACGCGAGGCGCTCGAGACGAGCCTGCACACGGCCTCGCGCGACGCGCACACCTTCGCCACCGCTGCCGCGGAGCTGCGCAGTGAGCGATATGCCCTCGAGGCGCGGTGCACCAGCCTGCTGGCGGAGCACGAGTCCGCGCAGCAAGCTCTCGAAGCGCATACGACGGCGCTCGCGGAGGCGCGCGAGCTCCTGGGCACCCGCCAGCAGGAGATCGAGCAGCTGCAGGCGGGTGCGGCAAAGACCAAGGCGGCCCTCACGCAACTGCAGCGCGAGGCGGAGGGCGGCCGGCTCGACGGCGCTGAGCTGCGTCGCGAGCTCACCTCCCTCGACGAGGAGCGACAAAGCCTCGTGCGAGAGAGACAGCATCTGAGCGAGCTGCTGCGGGCGGAGCGCCAAGCGAGCGCCGTGTCGCGCGCGGAGCTCGAGGAGTTGAGCGAGAGCATCCGGGAGATGAAGGCGCAGGAGGGCGCGCTGCTGCGAGCGGCCGAGATGGAGCGAGCGCACGCGCTCGAGGCGGCGCAGGCCCGTCGGCAGGCGCAGGCAGAGGTCTCTCGCCTCGTGCAGCAGGTGGCTGGGCTGGAGGAGATCGCCAACCGCGTTGGCTCCGCGTCCGCGGCCCTCGCGCAGAACCAGGCGGCCCTCGCGCAGGCCTCAATGGACAAGCAGAGCGCGCAGATGCAGGTGGAGCGGCTCGAGGCCCAACTGGGCGTGCAGGCGCGGGAGCTCGCCGAATCGCAGCGCAGCGCGCATGAGGCGCTTCGGCAGCTCGATGCGCTGCAGGCGGCGGTGAGCGCGGCCGAGGCGGCCAAGGAGGAGGCGACGAGCCAGCTCGAGGCGGCCCAAGCGGAGCGCACCCGCGCTCTGGCGGCCATGCGCGACGCGCAGCAGCAGGCGGCGGCGGAGCGTGCCGCTGCGCGCACAGCGGCCCTCGAGTCCGAGCGCGAGACGGCAAAGATGCGCCGTTACGAGGCCGAGCTCGCCGATGCGACGCAGCGGCTTGGCTTCAGCGCCGAGGAGCGCCGGCGACTCGAGGAGCGCGCACAGGCCCTCGTGCAGCAGCTCGACGCGACGCGCGAGGCGCTCGACGACGCGCGCAAGCAAGGGGCAGCCGAGGGTGAGGCGCGGCGCGCGGTGGGCGCTGAGAAGGAGGAGGTCGCCAGGGCTTATGCCGAGGCACGCGCGGAGCAGCAGCGGGTGCAGCTCTTGTTGCACGAGGTCACTCGGCGTGCGGAGGCGGCCGAAGGGCATCTGCACGAGCGCGAAGCGGACGCGTCGCAGCTCAAGACCCTCGTCGGGCGGATGGAGCTCGCGCACGCCGAGATGGCCTCCAAGCTCGAAACGGCGCTTTCACAGCTGAGCGAGGCGCAGGCGGCGACGCAGGCCGAGGCGCGCGCGCGCGAGGCGGCGGCCACGGCCCTCGCCGAGAGGGCCGCGTCGTTGCGCGAGATGCGTGAGCTCGTGGGCAGCCTCGACCGGGAGCGCGACGGGCTCGCACTGCAACTCGACGAGAAGGCGGAAGAGGTGCATCGGCTGAGGCAGAGCGCCGAGGCGAGCCTGCAGAAGGCTGCCGAGGCCGAGCGGCAGGCGGCGGCGACGCGCGACCAGTGCAGCCAGCAGGCCAAGCTGATCGCGTCATACGAAGCCAGCCGTGCCGATACGGAGGCCCAGCTGCAGGCGGCGACGGCAGCGGAGGCGGCGATGCGCTCGGCGTCGCACACGTACGAGACCGAGCTGCGCGCGGTCACCGAGGATCTGTCGGCCATGGTGCGTGAGAACCAATTCTTCAATGAGGAGCTGCAGACACAGGCGCGCACGAGCGAGCGGCTGCAGGAGGAGCTGCGCAGGCGCGAGGCGCAGCTCGCGCAGCTCAAGGCGAGCCTCGAGGCGGCGTCCGCCGAGAGGGACGACCTGCTGCGCTCGCTGCGACGCCAAAGTGAGGAGGCGTCGAGGGCGGTCGCGGCGCTCGACAGGATGGCCGTTGAGCGCGACGAGCAGCGCTCCAAGGCGGCACTGCTCGAGAACGCGTACGCCGAGCTCGACGCGCAGGCGCGTGCCATCCAGCAGGAGAATGCCCAGCTCCTCGTCGACCTGCAGGCGTTCGAGTCTCAGGGTGAGGAGCTCACACGCCAGCTGCGCGCGGCCGAGGATGAGCGCCGGCAGGCGAGCGCCGAGCGCCAGAGCGCCTCCGAGCAGCTCGCCTCCACGCGCATCGCCCTCGGGGGCATGGAGCGTTCACGAGAGGCGGTGCAGCGCGACACGGCCTCGGCGGCATACGCGATGCAGCAGCTCACCTCCAGGGTGGCTGATCTGAGCCGCGAGCGAGACGCGCTGCGCCAGCAGCTCGAGCTCTCACGCGCCCAAGCGAGCCAGCTCGAGAACGTGGCCTCATCGCTTCGCACGCAAGCCGCCGCCGCCACCGCCGCCGCCGCGAGAGCCGCCGCCGCCCCGCCGCCCGCGACCGACGCGGCGCCCTCGCCGCCGCCCTCGCCGCCCTCGAGCGAGTCCGAGGCGCGGGCGGCGGCGGCGGAGGCGCATCTGGCGCAGCTGCAGCGCGCGCACGACCAGCAGGCGGCCGAGCTCGTGCAGCTGCAGCGCGCGCTTGGCACGGCGAGCTACGAACGCGACGCAGCCCTCGATCAGCAGCGCCATCAGACCGACGCACTCACTCGGTTGCAGGCGACCGTCGCTTCGCAGGCGACCGTTATTCAGCGTCTGGACACGGAGAGGGCGGCGGCCGCGGCGGCACGAGCCTCTGGCCCGCCATGACGGCCAGCCAATCAGCCAGCCAGTCAGTCAGTCAGTCAGTCGTTCAGTTACCCCGATCCGCCAAGATTGGAGAATGGACGCGTGCGTGAGCAGACGGATACCGGCTCGGCCTGCCGCAGGTAACCACACTGGGCATCGTGGAGGGGCAAAGAGCCAGAGCCCGTGACAACGCGGCAGCTTTGGGCAGCATGTTTGAAAGGTGCGGCGCTGGCCGTAGTGTTCAGCAGTCGACCTTTCGCCTGTTGCACCTTCGTGTACGGGGGTCCTGGGAGTCAGACAAGACGTCGGGAGAGATTGGCCCCCAGGGGGAGACGGCCCATCTCGAACCTGAACCGATGTTGCACATATATGCGCCGCTTGTATCGTCGGGTGCGTTCCGTGATGGGTGCGTGCTGCGTGCGTGGTGGGCGTTTTCGAAACGTGCTCAGTGCTCTCGCGTCTCGGCGCTCCGGCATTTTTTTTGCCCGTACCCGGGATAAACGTAAGATAAACGAGAAATAGCGAGTGCGTTTTAATTACGGCGGTATCGTATCGTGCTATCGTAAATTCGATTATACCGCGCGCAGGCGGTGCTGGTGCTGCCCCCCGCGCCCCGGCATACACTCGGCACGCGTACCCGCTATGCCCAAGCTATGCCCTATGGTACGCTAAGCGCGCGCCTCGTGCGCTCGGGTTCGCGAGAGTGGTGTACGGACAGAGCGTACAGCGCGCACGGATACCGACTACGAACGGGAACGCCAAAACGGCGTCCACAATTACCAACAGTGCAACACTACAGCAACCTCGGCCACGCCGCCGCCATAGGCATATAGCGGAAAGCGCTAGCGGGATCATGCCGAGGTGGTACCGCGCACCAGCAATCATGATATCATACGATATAGGACGATCTCGGACATTTTTTCTCTCTGGGAGAAACCCGGTCTCGCGTACATTATCCAGATGGTCCATGTGCCCACGACTTAGGCAATCAGTGGGTTTCGTCACTAGGTCTACCGGTACGCGGTAGTAAATCTCCGTATGATATAGGTGGTGAGGGCACATAGGATTCGCTGGGCATTCGAAACGTCGAGGGGTTGTGCCTCAGGTTGTGCCCTCTCCTCTGGGCTCGGACGTTTTAGGGTGAGATGGCTTTGCCTTTGGGTATATAGCCTTAGGTATAGCCTTTGGGATGAGCCTAACTGCCGGCATGTGGGGGCGGCTGCTCGGTAGCTGCTCGGCAGGGGCAGTCGCAGCAGGAGATGAGCAGTCTTCTGTTCCACGCTTCCACCTCCGAGGCTCCGAGCCCTCGCGGGCCGTATCGGACCGCTCGGTCTCTGCTTTTCATACGGTCTGCTCGGTTGACGAATTCTACTGCGAAGGAACCAGCCTTTCGAGCGGCAGTGGATCTGCAAGCGCTGCCAGCTCGTCCGCATCTAGCATCTTTAGCAGGTCTTTGCTTGCTCCTTCCCTCACTAAAATGACGCTTGAACCTCGACGCTTCTGCTTCTTGGTGCACACGCGGCTCATAGTGATCACTTTGCGAGTCATGCGCAGCAGGTCCAGCTCTGAGCGCAATATGAACTGCTTCAAGTGTTCGCCGGCCGCATGCTTGGAGTCATCGAGCAGCCACTCGCACTGCGCAAAGCCCAGGACTGAAGGGCTGGTAGGCCTGCGATCATCGGGGCTGTGTCTCATCTCATTATGTTCGGGGCTCGTCCGGCGGAGGGTTCGAGCGATTCTCTTCGCGATGCGGGACACATCTCTCTTGATGACTCTCTCGAGTCCCATGTGGCCCGGCGGCGCCTGCTCGCTCGTGACCCGATCCTCGAGCTTTCCCTGCTCGAGCTCCGATCTTCGATCCGATCTCGCGCCCTCGAGCTCCGATCTCGCGCCCTCAAGCTCCTCCTGCTCGAGCAGCTTGCGGATCCGTCGATCACGCTGATCGATGCGCTTCATTTCCTCGAACTCCTCTGCAAAGGTTTGGCCAATGACCGTGATGGGGAGCGAGAGCGTGACGATGCCCAGCAAGATGGTGAAGATGCCTACCAGCTGGCCGATGGGCGTCTCCGGGAATAGGTCGCCGTAGCCCACTGTCGACATCGACGTCATGCAGTAGTACATGGCCTGCGGGATCGAGTAGAAGGGAGAACCGGCGCCGCTCTCGCGCAGGTAGTTGCGAACCTCCTCATTGTACTTGCCGTGCTCCAAGACGGCGATGATAGCGCCCCAAAAGAGCATGAAGATCAATACGGCAACGCACAGCAGCGAGATCGCCAAGCCCGAGCGTTGCAACGTGAGCCCGAGCACACGCATCAACTTCATCTCCTTGGAGGCCTTGAAGATGCGAAAGATGCGGGCGAGCCGAATGAGGCGCACGATGCTAAAGAACTGGCCAGCACCTCCCTCGAGAATCTGGGTGATGTACCAGGGCATAATGGCGAGCAGGTCGAGCAGGTTGAGCGGGCTGCAGAGGAATCTCCCCACCGGCATCACCATGCCGCATGTGAGGAGCCTACCTACGTACTCGCCAGTGAAGGCGAAGATGCATGCAGCCTCGATCCACACCGAGATGCTCGTCTCCTCGATGCGCGAAGCCGAGCACTGGCGCCTTGCATCGGGCAAGATGTTGGACTCGCCATCATACCTGGGAGTCCACTTGCAGAAGTCGTCTGGGAATGAGCCAATCACGAAGTTACCGATTGAGGTGAGGATGACGGCCATCATCACGTACGAGTAGACGGATGCCAGTATCGACGAGCTCGGCTCGTTTAGGGTGATCCATATGGCGTATCGCAGCTCTTGTAAACGGCCGGCTCGTCCAACCGAGTGTGTAGAGCTTGAGGTGCCGTCATCTACCCAGCTGCTGGTGCTAGTGCTGCTGTATCCTCGTGCACATTCCGGAACAGCCGCGCCCGCTTTCGCGGCAAGTTTTCGTGAGCTGTGGCCCCGATAGGCCGCCTGCAGTTTGGCCACAATTCTGTCGAGCCTGGCGATTTCCTGGTCTATCACCGGCGGCTCATTGGCCGCCATGGGCTTGGCCTCGCTACCTTCTCTCGCTTGTTGCTCGGCTCCACTCACAACCGTCTCTTTTCAAACAACTTTGCATGCAAACGGTTATTCGTCACCAAGCAAGCAATGCTTCGTCACCAAAGACACTTCGCAGGTTCCCCTGAGCCCTGTGTCTCGACGCATTGTTCACTAATTGTTCACAAGAAAGCCCAACTGGATAGGTGGTCTAGCTTTGGTCTAGCAGCACAGAGCTGTGCGGTCAGTGAGACAGTTTCCGATGCAGGCCTCATCTTCTCATCAGTCTTGTCTCCTTGTGTCGTGAAGAGAACGTGGGAAAAGAGGAATATCGCTGTTCTTTTGATTGTTTGGGGCTCATGGAGAGGGTAGGTGAGTCCCTATCGTTGGTTTTGTGTGAAAAGTGGGTGTGAAATACCGCGCTTCACGAAGGTGGACAGCCCCGTCGACGCGTGAGGGCCGAGTCGACGGAATGGAAGTCACCGTCAAGAGCATCGAGGGTAAAGCGCCACGACTTGCAGCGCCGCCACCTCTTCGCCCTGTTCCGAGTTTTCTGAGTATGCCCCGGGGTAAATCGCGCGCTCAGGTGTTGCTCTTCAGCTCGCCGTCGAGCCTACGACGCCGATCTCGAAGCTGAAGGACCTGGTCGAGCAGAGCGGCTTGGGAGTGCCCGCCGACCAGCAGCGGCTCATCTACGGTGGCAAACTGCTTGAGGATGAGCGCACCCTCGCCGACCATTCCGTGGATCATGACGCCACGTTCCACCTGCTCGTGCGCCCACGCGGCGGCACAGCCTACCTTTGCGGCGACTGCGGGCAGACGAACGAGATCAAGCCCAAGGACCCGATCCGCTGCCGCTTCTGTGGGTACCGTATCCTCTACAAGATGCGCACCAAGAACTGTGCGCCGCGCTCCGCCTCGGTCGAACCCTGCGTTGTGGGCTCTTGCGCTCGCCGTGCGCTTTGCATGGTGCAGGGCGCTCCCAAGCTTGCCTTCCTCGCGCACGCGCTGCGCCTTTGTGTGCGCACCCGCTCCCATCACTGGCAGGGGCCGACTGACGCATCCACCCGTGCTTGCGCGCTCTCGCTGCCGCGCGCAGTAATCCAATTCGAGGCGAGGTAGCATCAAGTGACGCGATGAGAGGGGGCAAAAATAGTCGAGTAGCTCGCTGGGACAACACGGAGACATGGACACACAAATGCACACGAAGTATGATAGGTACAGACGAGCGCCCGCAGACGCGGGTCAGAAGGAGATCACGGAGAGAGGTAGGAGAGAGGTGGCCCGATGCGGCGTGTTCTTCTTCTTGCGAGTTCGCGATCGTCAGACGAGACTCGAGAGGCAGGTGATGCAATTGTGTCTCATTCGTGCTCTCTCTTTTGCAGTCTTCACACACTTCAGGCCCTCCGACGATTCGAAAAACCGTTTTATCAACCGAGAGACTGATTCGCATACGTCAATCAAGTTCGCGGGTGCCAGAGGCATGGCCGGAAATAGCACTTGCCCGTGAACACGAAAAGCCGTGGACGCGCTACAGCCAATGGCGTCTGCCTTCGACACTAATCAAAAGCCACTCTGCTCCCCACAGCACAGCCATGACGGCAAAGCCGCTGCCTGCCCAGCCGTCGCCCGAGGTGATCCTCACCCTCTGCAGCCGCTTTGGAGAGCCTTCTAGGCTCGAGATGCTCAAGATTCTTTTGCCAAAGCCAGTGTTGGAGGAGCCCCTGTCGCCGCCGCCGCCGCCGCCGCCGCCGCCGCCGCCGCCGCCGCCGCCGCCGCCCCCACCACCACCACCACCACCACCACCACCACCACCACCACAACCGCCGCCGCCGCCGCCGCCGCCGCCACCGCCGCCGCCGCCGCCGCCGCTGCCGCTGCCGCTGCCGGTGCGCGCACCGCTTGTCCTCGTGGCGCCCGAGAACGAGACGACGGCACGGCCGGACAAGAACGGGCTCGAATTCAAAGCGGCGCAGGAAGAGCTTACCAACGTGTTGAAGGCCTTTGAGCCCGTCAACATCGGGACGTTGCCGCCAGTCATCCAGCGCACAGTTGCGTGGATGCGCTCCGAGAGAGACAGCGCGATCGCAAAGAATCGGGGGCTCGAGCCCTCGCCCGAGATGGCGCATGACCTGCGGCTGCTGCGCTTCCTGATTGGCGCCAAGTGGGACCCGTCGAAGGGGGTCGAGATGTACCTCAAGGCGCTGCAGGAGCGAAAGAAGCTCAAGATCGACCAGATGCGTGATGAGATGGTGAGCGCGAACGGGCTCTTTTTCGGGGGCCGGTCCGAGACGTTGCAAGCGATCTACTTCCACCCACAGGCCCAGCGCTCCGCGCAGCTCATGCCCCGCCTCTGGGCCGACACGCGCACGCCAGGCGAGTACAAGCTGTTGCGTGACAAGAGTGGTAATCTCGTGGTTGCCGAGTACGCGCCTGACTTCAAAAAGGTGGAGGAGCTGGGCTGTGACGCGTACGCGGCCACGGAGCTCGAGTTCAACGAGCTGCAGGTGCTCGTGCTCGATGAGCTCACGGTGCGCGACGGTATTCTTCGTATGGCCTGCCGCGTGCAGGACTCTTTTGGGCAGGAGAAGAGCCTAGGGGCGTCGATGCTACCCAACCCCTTTGCGGGGAAGGGCGAATGCGCCTTCAAGGCTATTGGCGAGAGCAGCAAGGCGCTGTACCCAACTGTGGTCTTCAAGTGGTTCATGGTGCGTATCAGCGACAGCTACAGAGGGACCGTGCAGTCCGCTATCACGAGCTTTGGAGGACGCTCCGCCTACAAAATGATCGTGTGTGGCTCTGACTTCTCCGCGCAGGTCTTCAGCACGATCGATCGGCCACAACTACCCGCACAGCTCGGTGGCACGCTCCCAGCCGAGCTCTTTGCCCCCATACGCAAGTAGTTCGCCCTTGCCTGCGGTGGCGCGCCGCTCGAGAGGTAGGCCATTCCAGACTGTCCAGCGTGCAGATCTGAATGCTCAAGCCGGCGCGGGTCAACCCGGTCGCGCGGCTCGGCGCTCGCGTGAATTGCCGTTCGGCCCGCGGTTCTCGGCTCGCAAAGCTCTTCGTATCCGTGGCGTTCCCTCGGGGCGGGGGGGGGGCTACCGCGCGCGATCCGCCGGCCCGGCAAACACATTGCGGCCGGGGTCGATACGCATCGCGCGCTCCCGACAGTACGTACGAGGTACGTCTACGTGATGTTGCGTATGTGATCTCGCCGCGATGATTCACGTGTTGAATGTCGTTAAACATGCCGAGTCACACCGCAAATGTTTCCGGCGTCGCGAGTGCCGAGTGGCGGTGCGACCGCGCAGGACGCACACAACGACGCTCCGGCCGATACTAACCGAGACTCGAGCAGTACGTTTCGACTTTCGAAGCGCCACCCTCTCGGCGTCGCCCCTCGCGCCACGGCAGTTACACGGTTACGGCGGCCTAGACGGTATGCTCCATGGCCGCTTCACTGCGCGTCGGCGGAGGCGGAGGCGGTGGCGGCGGTGGCGGTGGCGGCGGTGGCGGTGGCGGTGGCGGCAGGCTCGGCGTAGCCGTCGCCTCCTCAGACTCCTGTGACTCCTGTGACATCAACTGTTTGATCAGTGCATCCGTGCGCTCCTTCATGGTCTCGTCTGGCGATTTCCAATTATCGTCATCCTTGGATGCCGCCGCCATGGGGCCCCAAGGAACCCCAGATGGCGAACGCCAAACGGCCGGTGGGCCATTGGCGTTCGCACTCTTGGCGGGCACAGTGCCGCCCATAAGAGCATCGTACTCGCCGCGCCTCTCGAGCGTCCTCTTGAGCACCTTCAGCACCTCGAAAGGCCCATCCTCGACATACTCGAGCCATGCTTCACCGTCGGGCCGCCAGCAGGGGGAGCGGTGCTGGTCGAGGCCCAACTGCAGTTCGACCGCAGAGGGAGGCGGCGGTTGCTGGCGCGCGGCAATGCGCTCGGCGGCACGTCGCAGGTCGATCCGCATCTCGGGCTCCATCGCGTCGAAGAGCTGCACCCACGCCTCGTGCTTTCGCATGCGCTCAGCTCTGGCCGTGTCCTGGGCCGTGAGATAGTCGGTGACGATCTGCACCTTTATTACGTCCACGTGCGAGAAGAAGTTGTCCCAGAAAGCGGCTTCGCTCAGGTGCGCGGGAACCAGCTTGTCAAGCGCGCGCTGCAGCCGCGGTGCCAGGGTCTTGTCGCGGAGGGCCGAGTGTGCCAGCGCCGCCTCGTTCATCTGCAGCTCACCAGCGCGGCGCGGGGACATCATCTCGTCATCGCTGTCGTCGCCGCCCCCCGTTTGGAGTGACTCTGGCCGGTGCGCGAGTGCTGAAGAGTGATTTGTGAGGAGCGCCCTAACCTGGGCCTGCACCAGCCACAACACGGGCTCCGGCACACCCTCCCAGAGTGACACGCCGCTGTCGTCCCCGACGCCACCGGCGTCGTCAGCGGCCTTGCTCTTAGAGCCGTCTTGGCCCATGTTGCGCGCGCGCGTGAACTGAAGTATGATATCGATCGACGTGTGAATGGTCAAGTTGGTTTTTTATAGTTCTTTCGCAAAATCCGCAATCGCAATCGGGTGTCCTCTTCGGCGTCGCCAAGAGCCGACGCGACGACTACGACAGGGGAGATGGCAGCTGTCAAGTCGAAGGTCAAACTCTTCGGCGGCGTGCTGCAGCGCATGACGCACACAAGCAAGGTGTGCGCCTGCGACATGACATTCGCTGTCTACCTTCCGCCGCAGGCGGAGACCTCCGCGGTGCCAGTGCTCTATTGGCTCTCTGGGTTGACATGCACAGATGAGAACTTTTCGCAAAAGGCAGGATTCGCGCGGGCGGCAGCCGCGCGCGGCCTGGCCGTCGTCATGCCGGACACGTCGCCTCGTGGCGTCACCATCGAGGGCGCGGACGACACCTGGGACTTTGGTAGCGGCGCTGGCTTCTATGTGGATGCCACCGAACCCAAGTGGGCGGGGCACTACCACATGTACTCGTACGTGACGGAGGAGCTGCCCGCCCTCGTCGAGTCGACGTTTGCGGGCAAGCTCATCGCCGGCAAGAAGAGCATCTCTGGCCACTCGATGGGCGGTCACGGCGCGCTCACTCTCGGCATGAAGAACCCGACGGCCTACAGCTCCATCTCAGCATTCGCACCCATTTGCCGCCCGACCAACTGCCCGTGGGGCACGAAGGCGTTCACGGGCTACCTGGGCAGCGTCGAGGCGGGCATGGCGTACGACGCGTGCGAGCTCGTCAAGGGGTACAGCGGTCCGCCGCTCAAGATTCTGGTGGACCAAGGCGCCGCCGACAACTTCCTCACGGGCGAGGCGGACCAATTGCAGCCGAACGCGCTCGTGGAGGCGTGCGCTGCCTCGAACGGCAGGGTGGCCGTGGAGATGCGATTGCAAGAGGGCTACGACCACTCCTACTACTTCATCTCTTCCTTCATCGACGACCACATCCACTTCCACGCTGACGCTCTAGGCTGCTCGGCGGCGGAAGTGAACTGACGCGGGCACCACAGCTCCTGTTCTCTTCACTGTTCTCTCGCTCGGTTACCGACTCGTGTGTCCGCATGAACATGAATGCGCCAATGGCCGCAGGGGGCGGGCTTCGAACCCGCGACACTCTGCGATCGAACGCGCACGCCGCATGCCGGCCGGCGTGCGCTCGGGGCTCGGCTCGGCGCCCCTCTCGTCGCGCCCGCGGCCAGCCTCGTGAGTCAGTGAGATGGGAGCGAAGTCGTCGTTGCAGTCGTCACAGCCCCCGGCCGCGTCCGCCTTGCGCGCCCGCGGGGCGCTGCCCGCTGGGGTCGCGGGGCGTCCGCCCCGGTCGCGCGCGGGCCGACACGCCCGCGACATTGTACGTAGGGCCGACCGCCCGCGTCCCGCGGGAAGCGCGTCAGGGCCCCGAAACTAGAAAAATGAGAGAGACGTTTTCGCACATTGCATTTCAACGCTTCATCACGCGAAGCTATTAAACAATATTAATAATTAAACGCTGCGCTCGGCGGTACGGCTGGCGTGGACGGGCGTTGCCGCTGCGTAATCAGCGGACGAGGTCCGCCGCGGAACACCGCTCACCGGCGACACTGCTGACGTCCGAGCTGGAGCACGGTAGCTCGGACCGTCGCCGCGCAGGCGCGATGTGCACACGAAGTTGCGTGGCACGACCCCACACCGCGTGGTGCGGGGCCCGTGAGGCTCATCGCATCAGAGTTGACTCACGCAGGCAAGGGTCGCTGCCGGCGCACCCTCAGAGCATCGCGGTCCACTTCGAGCTCCTTGCTCGCGATGAGTGCGTCTGCGACTTCCTCGGCGCTCAGGCCCATGCGTGCTATGCGGTTGAAGCTGACGATCAGGCTCAGCGCGACCCAGCCGCCCGCGTCCGCAGTGATCCTTTCGCGAAGGAAGCCATCTCGTCGTAAGTTGGCATCGGAGAAGTAGTACTCGACTTGATTGCGCGCGGAGGCTGCCGCGTTGTACTGAGCGTTGTACGTCTCACTGACGCGGCGCAGCAGCGCCTGCTTCGCACTTGTCAGCTCCGCCGGTGATGACGCCGTCGAGGGCGCCTCGACGAGCGCTCGAGATGGCGCCTCGACGAGCGCCGTCGAGGGCGCCTCGACGAGCGGGGCTACACGCGCTGCTGGCGACGCCTCTGCACGTGTCATGCTGGCGGGTGCGGCGACGGGCAAGGCGACGGGCAAGGCGGCGAGCGGCGCGTCTCCGGTGCCGAGCGTTGTGCCGAGAAGCCGTGCGTCGATCAACGCCTCGAGGGGATGTTCAACGACCTCATCGCCCTCACCAACCTCGACCCCCCCTTCGAGAGCACTACAGCCCTCGGCCACCAATCGCAGTCGCAGCATGCACTTCGTCTCGGCCGTCGTCGCGGCCTCCGTCGTGAGCACCGCTGCGAGCACCACCGCCTCACGCCACCCACCGACGACTGGCGTCCACGTCGCATCCAGGGTCACCAGCTTGAAGGCGAGGCGCTGGCCCTCCGCCAACACCGAGTGTGCAGGCAGCGGTGGCAGCCGCTCATAGTCGTGCACCGCTCGGCCGCCGCGCGCTGCTGCGGAGCCACTCGTGCCTTTGCCTCTCCCTCGGCCTGCCGAGCCTTGGCGATGGTGGCGAGGCGCAAAGAGTGGGCATGGCCAGGTCGCCTCCTCTTCCAGAAGCCGCTGCTCGTGCGAGTCCGCGCGTTGCCACTCTTGGGCTTCGTCGTCGTGGGCCTCGCGGTAGCCGTCCTCCACCTCCTCCTCTTCCTCTTCCGCCTCGCCCTCATCGTCATTTGCCCAAGGGTCTAGCGGGATGTGTTGGGGGGTGGGCTGCAGGGGCATGGCCTGTACCGTAGATGGTGCTGGGGTCGGCGCCAGCGGCGGCAGCGGCGGCAGTGCTGGCGACGGCGGCGGCAGCGGTGGTGGCGGTGGCGTCAGGAACGGCACCGGAAGCAGCGGCACATGGGGCAGCCCGCTCGTCGGCGCAGCCATCAGCATGCCACGCCCACGCCCGCGTCCGCGGCCCGGGATCGCAGAGGCGGGCGTGTCTGTAGCGAAGATGGCTGAAGGTGCGGCAGGCGGCTGGGATGCAGCAACCGGTGCAGAAGCGAGGGTAGCAGAAGCGTCACTGTCATTGTTCCGAGCTGTCACAGGATTGTCTGAATCTTCACTCACGCGTCGCTTCTTGCTTGGAACGACAATGCCTTCGGCGGATTTCCGCTTTCCTTTCAATTTGATGACAATCAGATCTCCATCGCGCAGCACTTCAACTGGCTGGTCAAGCGGCAGTTCAAAGCCTTCTAGCTTGAGCCGCACGGCCAACGTTGGTTCAAGACCACAGCGATTAAGAATCGCTGCGCTGACATCCGATATGGTTCGGTACGGCCCACTCGAGACCTCAAACCACGTCCGGCGCGTGCGCACGGGGATCAGCTCGTCGAACGATATTCGGACACGCACCATCGACGTGGGCAGTTCGTGGGGCGGGCCGCGGTGCTAATCTGCGTGAAGGTGGCGTGGTGGGGCACGACGAGGTCTCTCGTCACAGGAGTGCTCATCTCAGCGCTTTTTTCGAAGACTTTTAATGGTGCCGTGAAAACATGGTGTAAACACGGACGACTTCATATACAGCGTGTCTTCACGCAGTTTCTCGACCGTCGTTCGCGCGGCATGCAACGGCCTCCGCAAGCAAGCGCAACACGGTCGCCTTGCAAAGGCCCATAATCGAGTCCATGGCACCATCCATGCGCACGATGTGCGGCTGCACCAAAGGGTGCTCAACCATCAGGCCGCCAGCGCAGTAGAAGATCTCGCCCTCCTCTATGAGGGCAGTGACGGTCTCCGCAGGGATGGGCTCGAAGATCACACTAGCCTCATCGACAGCGCAGAACTGCTCTCCGCTGAGAGGATCGGTAATCACGCACGAGCCCACTGTTCGTGGCGGCACTACAGCATAGCGAGCGATGAATTGACGCGCCTCATCAGCAGACTCGGGCTTTTCAAGAATCGTGCTGCCGCACACCACGACTTGATCAGCTGTCAGCAAGAAAGCCTTTTTGTTGCGAAAGTCTTCGGCCCGAGGGCCCGCAAGCAGCGCAGCAGCCTTGGCCTTGCCCAGAGCAATCACCAGTTCGGCCGGGTCCGAATAGCGAATGGCCTTCTCGTCAATGCCTGGCTTTACAACCTCGAATGTGAAGCCCATCTCTTCCAGAATTGCGCGTCGAGTTGCAGAGCTCGAGCCAAGGATGAGAGGTGCTGATGATCCAGCGCTGGCGATACTCATGGCTTGAGCTACAGCCAGCGACAAGATTATAGATCGCATCAATCGTCGCCGCCGTCGCGCGCAGGTTGAGCCCGCGGTCGGCGCTCACCATGAGATTCGCCTACGTCCAATTCATTATGAAATCACACCAGTATGTCCAAATTCAGGCGTCGCGGCGGGCGAAAACTTCGATTTGTTTTGGTGATAACAATGCGAACATCATACGCCCACGTTTAAAGTGTGAACGTGAACGTCGTCGATATGCTCGCGGTCCGCCCCATCACGACGGACGCCAAAGCACGCCTTTGGAGGAAGGTGGAGCCACCCGTCGGTCCACGCTCTCGCGACATGGGCACAGCCGTGAACGCACTACCCGACCCTGATTCGCCGCAGCGTTGCTCCCGTCCGGGTCTTGGCAGTGATGAGATGCCACGTGAGCCGCTCGAAACTCTCGAGCCGACGCTTGGTGGCACATTGCGACGCGCAACGTCTCGAAAAGCTTTGCCAGACAAAATTATTATGCAGGAGATGAGTTTGAACCCCAGCGGTGACGCAGACTCGTTCAGCCCGCGGCGTAGCTCGCCGATATCATCGCCAGCTGTCGGGCGTGCGATGCTCTCCGCCCGCTTCCGTGCTGACCGCGCAATTGTTGCAATGGCGCAACGAGAGATAAGCTGGCATGGGCCAGAGCTCTGGCTCGTGCGTGGCAAGTGTGCCGATGTGCAACTTGGTCCACCCCTGCGCGACCTTTCTACTTCAGAAGAGCGAGCGCTGGCGCAAGTGCAGCGAATGGTCGGTACGAGCGAGCCGCCACTAAGCAAGCTGCTGGTGGTATCCGATGGTTGCATCGTCGGCCCATGGGTGCCGTCAGAGCTCCGGCAGAGCAAAGAGCACATCGTATGCATCTCACAAGATGCGATGCCTCGTGGTGAGACCTTGCCGGCGCTCTGCACCGAAGAGCTCATGGGCGTGCTTGCGAATTACGCGAAACGTCGCCTCGGAGGCCCACAAGCTGCTGACGACGAGGTAGCCCGATGTCGAGCTGTACCAGCACAACCTGCCTTGCTCGAGGAAAGCGAATACTACGAAGGGAATTCCGCCGCCGACGAGCTTGAGGAAGCAGCCGAGAGCCTGTGGGCCGACCACTCAGATGAGGCGTGGTCTGATGGAGACGCGTACGAAACCTCGGCAAGCCTGGTCGCCATGGACAAAGGAGGAGAAGCCGAGATGGAGCGCGCACCGAGCCTGCAAATGAACGAACGGGAGCTGAGCCTGAACGCCGAAGTTGAAGATGACGATGCTTTCCTGTCGCAGGGCGAGGGTGATGAGAATGGCTGGCCGGAAGACGAAAAAGGCGAGGCTTCGCAACATGACAGCCTGGAACCTGCTGATGAAGAGTACGCCACTCTAGACGCGTTCGAGACGGTTGTTGACCCCAAGACCCACGACGCCGTGCCCAGGACGAGCGCAGGCGATGAGTCCGCTGAGGGAATCATCAGTGCGGACCAGTTCGTTCGAGTTGCACGCAATGCGTGGCTGAAGACAAAGGAGCCGCGCAAGCAAGGGGAAGACCACGAAGCCATTTGCGGTGCCATTCAGCACATTGTCTTGCGGCAGGAGGGAACGGACCTTCGCAAGCTGACGTTGAACATGATTCACGAGGAGGTGACAGCTACCGCGGGCAAGATCGGCGGCGAAGCAGATTTGACGTTCCGAGTGCCTCCGCCGCGGTCACAGGCGCCAACACCCCCCGTGCCGCCTCCACTTGAAGAGCAGCAGCAGCAGCAGCAGCAGCAGCAGCAGCAGCAGCAGCAGCAGCAGCAGCAACCTGCGCGCGGGCGCTGGGGACAGAATCAACCAGTCGTGCCCCCCACGTCGCGCACAGCACGCACTCAGCCGCCTGCAAATGCTCGCGCACGAGCCGTGACGAGCTGTAGATTCTCATCGGCGGAGGAGGGCGGTCCCGCCGGCCTAATTGCCTCACCAGAACACATGCAGCGTCTGGAGCAGCTCCGCACTCGCACAAGTCACGCACGTGCCGTATGGCAGTCTTCGGGTGCGGCAGAGGCACTGCGCGCTGCGATGAAGTTTGATGATGCGGCGCTCTCGATGTCGATGCTGCACGCAACAAGCGACTGGCAACCCAACTTGCAGGCAGCCGAGTGTGCTATCGCGCTCTCGCTTGCCCGGCCGCTCCTCAACTCATGCGCGACGAATCCACCATTCGCTCAGATCGCCACGATCCTGCGTACGGCTCGTGATCGGGCTCGTGCTTCTGATGATACCGGTGCGCCGGGCTCATCTGCGACCTTGGCCGCGGCCAAGGCCAGCCTTGTCCGAGAGGTTCGCACAATCAGTCAACAGCTTGAGCAGATTCGCGTGCCACGAGCCGGCGAGATAAAACCAGCTAGTGCTGGCCGAAGTGCGTCTTTCGAAGAGCAGTTTGCCTTCGGCCAAGCGCTTGCACTCGCACGCGACGCGGCCCGCGAAGCGTGGCGCGCTCTCGACAGCGAAGGCGAGGCGGCTGCTCAACCTGCAGTTGCCGCACGTCCTACAGAGCAGGTGGTCATCTCGTCATCCGCAGTGCGGCCTGTTCAAGGGTCTGGCCGACGTGTGTGGTGAGAAACCGTTGGCCGCATGCGCATCCCCCCGGTACCATGTAGCTCGTGGTGTGTAGTAGCTGTGCTAGGCGTTGAGGGTGCGACGGCTTTACGGCGTACGGTCGCGCCCCCCGCCCGGCCTCGGCGCGTCGGGCTCGGTCTTTATGACGTTTTCGCGCCCGCGCCGGGTTCCGGTTTAGATGCGGCGGCCCGATAAAATTGAACAGTAGGCTGGCGCATCGGATCCAACCGCGGCGGTCCGGGGCGGCGGTCAGCGCCGGACGCTCGACGCTGACGCTCGCGGCTCGGTCCGCTCGCGCGAGCCGTCGCGCCATCCGCGCGTCGGCCCAGCCCGGGGGGTCGGAGCCGGGGACCGGCGCACCGGCCGGTGACGCACACACAGGAGCGAGTGCCACGGCCGACACCATGCCGAAACACCCGTACTCCACGCTGTACTACCGAGCGTCCGACATTTACAGAGTGCACCATCTCAGCCCAAACAGTGCGCATGATTCAGATCGTGAAGACACAGCAGCCGAGTTACACAGTGCGGATAACTCCTTCGTGAGAGCATCAGTGCGTGGCTCTCGCGAGAGTGGATCTGCCTTCCAGAGTTCAGGGGCAGGCAGAGCCACAGGTCAGGTGGCAGCTCGGCGTGGGGCTGGCGAGAATTTCCTCGCCGAGTGCGTCTGCATCAGCCAGGGCTATCTGTCAACGCGGCCGCAAAATCGAGCAGTTCGAAATCGGAACTGTGGGCGCGGGATTGTCAGTCGATGATGTCTGGGACGACCGCCACGGCAGCCTCGAGGGCGACGGCGGCGATGGCAGCGACGACGCCGTCGTCGTCGTCGTCGTCGTCGTCGTCGAGGGCCATCTGCTGTGCGTCGAGGGGCACGAGCGGGATGAGAGGTGTGACGCCCGTAGGCGGCACGAGGACGGCAGAAGGCACGACCGGTGGGCCGCGGGCGATGGCGCTGAGCCGATCGGCTCCCGTCCAACCCGGTAGGGACGGGAGCCGCTCAGTCGAACCTATGAGAGAGCCGACGTGTGAGACTCCGAGGCAGCCGCCCGCGCTGCGGGACAGTGCGCCTGGGGATGCATACTCGGCAGGACGGTGCAAGATAGCGGGCGTGCCCACGGGAGAGGAGCCTGCCGCGAGCGGTAATTGGGATGGTAGTCGTTCTATCGACGAAACGGCGCGCACGCCGCCGAGGCCGCCGCCGAGGCCGCCGCCGAGGCCGCCGCCGAGGCCGACGCCGAGGCTGCCTCCGAGACCGCCTCCGAGGCCGCCGCCGAGGCTGACGCCGAGGCCGCCGCCGAGGCCGCCGCCAAGGCCGACGCCGAGGCCGCCGCCGAGGCTGCCGGCGCTGCCGAGGCCACCGAAGCCACTGCCGAAGCCACCGCCGAGGATACCAGAGCCGCCGCACGCGATCGAGCTCGCGCGCACGCCCACCGGGGAGAGCGAGTTGAGCGAGCTGCTGCAGTGTATAGCTGCGCTTGGGATAGCGGCCGTCTGCAGCAAGGGCACCGTGGCGGCGTTTGGCAGACGATCGAGAGGCACTCCGCCCAGGACGGTCGAAGGGTAGCTGCCGCAAAGCGTGGTGGGGGGATAGCAGGACGTGCCTCCACAAGCAGAGGCCATCGGCAACCCGGCAGCGGTGCTGCCGCCACTCAGTCCACTGAGCACAGCAGCAAAGGGTGAGATCGTCGCGTGCGAGAGGAGCGGCTCATCGACCGGGGCGTGCAGGAGGGCGGCTGGCAGGACGGCCGACAGGACGGCCGGCGCCGGCGCCAGCAAGCTGCTCATGGTCGCGGTCAGCAGACGGCCGCCACCGGAGAGCGCGCGCAGCCGCGACCCCGGCAGCGAGGGATCGATTGGCGGTGCCCGCGCTGCCTGCTGCAAGCCACTCTCGGCGGCGGCCCTCTCGGCGGCTGGGGCGGTCATCCAGTCCATGCGCGTCGAGATGGGCTGGTTGGCGATGGCGCTGACGAGGCCACTGCCCGTCACGCCGTGCATGGGGATGCACGCCTGCAGCAGCACGCGCAGCCAGCCCTGCTGCTTGTCTGGTGTCGGGAAGAAGAAGGTGGCGCACGCCAGAGAAATGCGTTCGGAAAGCGGCAGCAGCGGCGGCGGCACAGACGGCGGCAGGTGAATGTGGAAGCGGGCGGTGACGCCGAGCGCGGCGAATGCGTGCGGTCCGACAGCGCACAGCCGCCGCAGCGAGAAGACCACCAGCCGCGCTTGCCGCGCTGCGGTATCGTACACCGTCAGTGCGTTCGTCGTCAGCACCAGCCACACCTTGCGCAGAGCCTCACCCTCGAGCATGACGTCCATAAACGGCGTCTCGTCGCCCATGGCCGTTGGAAGCTGCTCGAGCGGCACGAGCGAGCGCTCGTGGACGAAGGCCAGCCCTTCAAAATGCGGAACGAGCGATGCACGACACCCATGCTCCAGACGCGGGCCTTGTGAGGCACGCTGCTCGCGACGGCCATTGGCAGAGCGCGAGTTGCCGCCGCTTCCAGAGCCGTCGCGATTGCTACGCGACTGCGCCTGCGTCGGACCTCCGTGCGCATGGCCATTGTGAGCTTGGGGATACGCCCCTGCTGAACGCGTTGCGCCCACGATCGAGCCTGCAGCCATGCTCCCGTAGTACTCGCTGCGGTGAAGCGTCGGCTGCGCGGATGCTCGGCCGAACTGCTGGCCGCCCTGCCCTGGCTTCATCTCCACCACATCCGCACCTCCGCGGCCGCGGCCCTCGCGCCCACGCGGCCGACGCGCCCCACGAGAGCTCATTGGCGGGGGCAGTCCAGAAGACTCGTTCACGCGCGGAATTTATCTCGTTGTGTGCGTGAACGTCGGGGATCAACCAGACGACGGGTACGTTGTCGAAAAAATTGGCGTCGTCTTGGCACGTTGCGGCTCGTACGGTTTCTCCGCGTCTGGCAACGTCAAGATGGCACCCAAAGCGCCAGAACCGCCACCAGCAGCGCCAGAACCGAACAACGGCCCTTACTGGTTCACCGTCAAGTACGGCCAAGGGGAGAAGCGGTTCTTCAACTGCGATTGCTGGGCGGTGGTGCTCCTCGACTACATGAAGGAGCGATGCGGTTATGGTGACCTCGCCGAGCCAGTCGAGCTCAAGCGCAAGGATGGTAGCACTGTTGGTTTGTTGAGTATGGGCAAGGCTCTGGCATCGGAGGCGATCAAGCCCAAGGAGGTCTGCACGCTGTGCAAGGTAGTTCAATCCGATGACCCGAACGTGCCTCCAATCTACGAGCCTCTGTACACCCCTGCGGAAGGGGAGGAGGTGGAGGCGGCGCCGCCGCCGCCGCCCGCGGGCAAGAAGAAATGAAGTGAACTCGCATTGTCTTGCGCATGCTTTGAACTCGGTATCAACAGGCTACATCTAGGCGGCATGTGACACAGGCATTGGAGACAGCCGTTTGGGCTAGAAAGCGTACGATTCCATTTTTCCCATCGTTCTACGTAGTCAGAATTGAGCGCTTGTCTACTAACAAAGTCATAGAGCAGTTGTTTCTATGCTATTCAAATCGTAACCGTGTACATAACGTGACACTCTAGACGTACGGTCACATAACTCGCGCTAACTGAGCGTGGAGCGCGGTGTGGAGGCGCCCAGCACGTGAGCACCGCGCCTCATCCCTCAACGCACGGTGCGATTCGCGATTGTGAGAGATGTGCGTCCTCGCCGGGCGCGCGCGACGTCGCGCGCCTCCGCCTCCACGCGTGGCCGGTGTATATGAAACGTAGCGATAAACGCACCAACCGAGGTCTCAGCCCCCTCCGCCAAAACCCGTACCAGCGCCACATCAGTCAGCTGATAGGGGGTTCATCTGCTCACACATCTGATTGGTCCTTGAGTGCGCGCTCCTGAACGTTGCCTGGTTCTTCAGGTAGGAAACGTTCTGGACTGCAACAGCCTGAGTGTACCGCGCACGCTGCGCGACGAGTGAGTTGATATTGCTGTCGTGCCTCTGCTCGAAGACCCGCTGTCGCGCGCCGGCGACGGCCTCCTGCCGCTGCGTGTGGTAGCGCATCTGCTCGCGCCGCACCAGCGCCGCCTGCGCCTTCTTGGCCGCGTCGGTGAGCTGCCACTCGGGCACTTGCTGCGCGGCGACCGAGGGGCCGAACCGTGCGGCATCATCCATGTAGTGCGTCGTGCCCGGGTACGAGGCGATCAGCTCGCGGATCTGGATGCCATACGAGCTCGCGGGCGTTGCGCCGAAGCGCCCCTTGCGCGCATTCATCATATTGCTCACCGCCTTCTGCTCGCGCTCGCGTAGTAGCGCGCCCGTTGAGTGCTTCAGGTTGTTGCCCGAGGCGGCCAGCACCGACGAGAACTCGTCAAAGTCGATCATGCCGTCGCCGTCGGCGTCGAGGAGCCGGCACACGTCGTCGCACTTGCCGGGTTCCAGTTCGGGCATCCACTGCAGGATGAGCTGTCCGAATTCGTCATAGCTGAGCGTGTTGTCCGAGTCGACGTCGATCGCGCGAAACGCGTCGCGCAAATTGGCGTGCTTCGTGAGCAGCCGCTGCCGAATGGTCTCCATCGCGATCGCCGCATCGTGCCGCTGCATGGCGTTCAGGGCTCCCACCCCGCCGCGCGCGCGCTGCGCTGCTGCGGCGCGCTGCCCCGCGCTCTGCGAATCCATCGCGACGTGCTGGCCGCCGCCGCCGTGCGCGCCGTTGCGATCTCCCGTAGTGTCGATGTCAAACTTGCCGAGCAGGCGTCGCACGAATTCGCTGTACTCAATCTCGCCATCACCGTTGGCGTCGAACTCCCTGATCACGTCGCGGGAGGTCTCATCGCTCATGTCGATGTGCAGTTGCTTGCGCAGGTAACCTTGAAGTTCGGCCGGGTCGATCTTGGAGTCCTTGGTCGTCTCGAGCCGCCGGAAGGCCTTGGCGATCGATCCATGGATCTCAATCTGCTGCCGCAGCGCGTCGAGCACTGACTGCACCTTGTGGCGCGCACGCGCCTCGGCGCGCTCCTGCACGCGCAGTGGACCGCCCGGGCGCAGGGCGCCGGCTGACTTGCCGTCGGTGCCGCCGTCAGTGCCGCCGCCCGCCGCCGCCGCCGCCGCCGCCGCCGCCGCCGCTGCCACGCCTGCTTCCGCGGGCAAGGGCACGCCGCCCCATTCACTCCACGCGTACTTGCTCGAGAGCAGCGCAGCACCGCCCTTGAGCGACTGAGGAGCGATCGGGAAGGCGGGCGGCGGACGTGGTGGGTAGTCGAGTGCGGCACGCGACGGCTGCGGCCGCCGCCCCTGCGCGACCTCGAGCGCGACCTTGAGCTCGGGCTTCAAAAGCCCGTCCTCCATCTCGCCGGGGCTCAGCGCCTTGCCGAAAGCAGCGTAGGTGACCATGTCCTCGCCGGCTTGGTCGATGGCCTCAGCGACCCACTTGAGGACGTGGTCAGGCTCCTCGAGCCCGAGCCGGCGCATGTGATCGATGAACTCCTCGTGCGTGACACCTCCGCGGTGGTCTTCATCCATTGCGCGGTAGATCGGCCGCACCGCCATCCTGACCGTCGTGCGCTGCCGCAGCATCGACATCACGCGTGCTACGTTGTGTTCACGGCTTGCCGCCTCCGCGGCCGTGGGCGGCGGCCGATGCAGCGCCGTAGACTGCAGCTTCGTGGGCGCGGGGCGATATTGCAGTCCTCGGTTCCCAGGCAACTGCCGCTTCGGCGCTTCCCGGTGGTGCGGCGCAGGAGCCGCTCCATACACTGCGGCAACATCGGCTGGGGTGAGAAGCTGGGGCGCCGATCTTGCAGTCCCGGACGACGAGGGGCCGGCGGCGCAGCCGGCAGCAGCGGCAAGTGCTGCGGCAGTGGTTGGAGGTTTCAACAGATCAGCCACACGATGGCCGGCGGGCAACGTGGATGTCAGTGGTGGTGGAGAGAGGCTTCTGCCATGCACGGGCGCCGATGCTGGCCGCCCAAGCTTCGGCGGAGACGAATTGGCCGGCAGGGTGGCGTTCATCGCGCTGCCCGGAATGGATATCCGAGGCGGTGGGGCAAGGTCTCGCCGGTTGGTCGAACCGAGCAGACCGCTTCGCGGCCGGTCTAGACGCAGGGCCGGCATGCTGCCACCGACGTAAACAGTCGTAAAGACACCACCGTGGGCGGCGGGCCGACCGTTGGAGTTCAGTCGTTACATGTAATTGTGAACGCGCATCACCGAGCTTGCGCACATCGCTCGCATGTGGGACACCCTCGGGACACCCTCCATGTTCACTTCAGAAGTGTCGCCTCACACTCGCCTCTCCAACTTCGCGGGCAATCGAATGCCGTCGCCAGAAAGCCCTGCGCCGCCACCTCCTCCCGAGTTGATGGTCGCAGCGGCCGCACATCTGCTGCACCGCGCGACCGGCGGCAGTGAGCCCGCGCTCGCACCGCTCGAGCGCTTGCGTCACGCGCTTGCCATCTGCCACACGCCTGGCGCCAAGGACCTACCCGAGGCACTCCGGTGCCGTGCACACATTGCAGCGGGCACACTGCTGCACGAGCACACCGAGGACCACGCGCTGGCCATCGGGCACCTGCGGTCGGCGGTGCAGGCGTGTGGCCGTATCGCGGGCAGCGACTGGGACTGCTGGCTCGAGGCAGTGACGGCAGCACTGAGGGTCATCAAGAGCCTGCTGCGGAGCGGCATGCTCAAGGAGTCCAAGGTGCTCCTCGAGTGCGTCCGAGGCGTGCTGCAGCTCGAATCGAGCGGCCACGAAGCCGCGCCATGGCTGGCGGCGCACTGCGGTGCGCTGCATGTCAGCTTACTCGTGCGAGAGGGCCAGTTCGCGGCTGCGGGACGCATGGTCACGTCTGCGCGCGACGCCGTGGTCGCGCTTCCGAGGGACGCCGCGTCGGTGCCGGGCCTGCACAGCTGGGCGACGCGCGACGAGCTGCTGCGCGTGCTCAGCCTCCACTCGACGCTCATCCTTGCGCGCCAGGGAGCGCACGGCCCGGCGCGGGAGGCGCTTGACGAGTTGCTGAGCGCGTGCGCCTTGCCCACGAGTGACACGCGCCAGGCCGCCGTCGCCGCCGAGGCCAAGCTGCTGCGCGCGGCGCTGGCCATCGCGCGGATGGACTTTGAGACGGCGCTCGAGACGCTCAAGGACCTCCATGCTGGCCTGCACAGCGACGACGAGCACGCCTCCTGCGCTGCCTCCTGCGCTGCCGGTGTAAAGTCGTCGTCCGCCGCAGCTGCGTCCGCTGCCACCAACGCCGTCGCGCCGCGCTGCCCAAGCGGACGCACCGTGTGGAAGCTCCTGCTGGCCCAGCTGGCCCTGGCTCTCGGAGAGCGCTCGGCAGCGCTCGAGCTTGTGGACGAGGCAATGGACGTCGCGCAGCCGGAGCCTGGCCGTCGCGCAGCCGCAGCCCAAGGGACCTCGGGGACCACGGGCTCTTCGGCCGGGGCGCGGAGCGCGACGCTTGCCCAGTGGTGCGAGCTGCTCAGGCTGCTGCTGCGAGCGCCGAGCCCCAAGGCGCAGCTCGAGGCGCTCGACAAGATGCTCCACGCAGAGGAGGGTAAGCCTCAGAGGCTGCTCCGCAGCGCCATCTTCCTCGTTCAGGGCCACGCGAGCCTCGCCCTCGGTCAGCACGAGGATGCCGAGCGCCGGCTCAAGAAGTGCATCAAGGACTCTGCGAGCGAGTCACGATGCGACGCGCTGGCGGCGCCGGCCCTCGCGGCCCTCGCGGCCGCGGTTGGCCCGCGAGCGGACGACCCGGCGATCGCTGCGGCCCTCACCGCCGACGACGCCGAAGGGCTGCGCGCGCAGAAGAAGCGGCGCGCGGAGGATGCACTCTCGTCTGCGCTCATCATTGGTGCGAAGATGTTTGACGAGCACATGCGGCGGCGCGCGCTCGAGAGCTTCACTGCCTTTTACGAGTTGGTCGGCGACATGGCGCATGCGGCCGAGTTCGGAGAGCTCCTCACACAGCACATGAGCGAGTACAATGCAAGGCTTGCCGCCGCGCGCGAGACCCAGGCGCTCCCCAAGCTTCGGAGACTCTAGTGTTGAAGAGCTGTGCGCATTGCGCTCCGCACATCGCGCAAGCGCTGTGCACAAGGGCCCTGGCATGCAACAACTCTTGCGCAGCCTCTATTCCACTTCCGAGAATTCCTCACGAGCGCGAAGCGGCGATCGACCTACATAAAATCGTGGTGCGTGGATCCTTCGGGAATTACGAATGTCATAGCGGCATATGCCCAATTCGGGAAGATCTACCTATCGAATGAGCCTATGAATGGCCGCCGCCGCCCGCCGCGCGCCGGTTCGCGCGCCGGCCGGCCGGTTCCCGGCGCGGCGGCTTATAGTCTCCCGGCTTTGGTTCGGCTCGTACAGCACGTACAGCCGGAATATCTGTAATATTTTCGATGTACACGCACCAGCACGTATAGGCACACGTACAAAGCATTTTCGCAAATATCAAACGTTCGCCGGCCGTCGTCGGCGAGTGTTATGAGCCCCGCCGTTACCAGGCACAGATGAGCGCTCTCCACCTCGAGTACTGCTGCTGCACGGCGATGCGGATGCTCGATCGCGGCCCCTCCTGACCGCGGCGGCAGGCGCGGCTGCCGCCGCAGCAGCATCACGCAAGAGCACTGCCGACGTTCCGAAGAGCACATTACTCACGTAGGTGACCGGAAGGTCGACAATCTTTGGAATCGCATCCGTGCGCGCCCAATCTGCACACACAAGAGGTGCGTTAGTCACGACACGCATGCGGGCACGCGCGAACGCGTGAGCGGTGATCCAGCTTCGCTGTGCAGAGGCAGCTGGCTCGCAAGCTGCGGCGGAAAACGCACCTCGCACATCGCGCTCGTCGGGCTGCTCTGAGAATTCGTCGACGATATTGGAGAGGCTCTCGAGTCGTGGCAGCCTGGCCATGGCATAGAGCCAGTAGCAAACAACTGCGAGCGCCACACTTGATGATACGCTGAGCGTGCCGATCACGAGCACGTCGATCATTGAGAGAGCATTAATGAGGGAAACACGACATGAAACACGCGGCGGGGGAGGAAAAAGACGGGAGGTGCTGAAGAGGGGGAGGATACAGTGCCGCGAATATCTCTTGATATTTTCTTTCAGTCGGATGCGGTTGAAGGGAACCATTGAGGTCGACCGGCCGCGGGGTGCTCGGGTGCTGCAGCATTTATATGCCACATCAAATTATAACTGTTTTGGACTCTTCGGAGCATCCATTAAACTTGGAACGATACAGAGAAGATTAGCATGGTGAAGCTCGCTCGATACTCGAATCTGCTGATTTCAAATGCTTGTATTCATGCTCACCAAGACGCGGTCGATTTCACGGTCACAGGCCCCTGCGCAAGGATGACACGCATAATTCGAGAAGAAACGATTTTTTTCGATTCTTTCCGCGTCATGCTGCGTTCACTTGTGTTGGTGTTGTGAATGATTAAGCTCGCTCCGCCTGCATTTGTGTCTCAAATTGGAGAGTCCTGTATTCTTTGGTGTGAATTCTGCATGTGTCTCATTGTTAGTTCGGTATTTCTGTTCACTGTCTCGCCGTGCGTGTGTGTGAATTCACATTGAATTCGTCAGCTTGAATGAAATCGTCCGCGACTGCGTCTTCAGCATGCCGGGGGCCGCTCACTTGCCAAGTCACAAGGCCACAAAAAGCGCAAGTCCTCCAAAGACCAGCAACCCCACGAAGGCTGCCAAGGGGAAGCGCCCTGCAACTGGCAACAAGCCGAAAGGAAGTATGACTGTCACTGTCGAGATGATGAAGTCCGGCAGCGTCTCTGTCAATGTCTCTGCGCCGGATCTCAACGCAGAGGCAGAGGAAAGCAGCCAACGCGACGAGAGCCGCCAGCGCGACGATGAACAAGCCTCTCAGCGCAGCGATGACCCCGCCGCCGGGTCTCCCTCCTGGAGGAGCCTTCCTGTCTCAGGTGCACCTTTACAGCCCATCTCCGACGACATGGTCGTGCTGCAGGAGCGAGTAATTCAGCTCGAGCAGCGGCTCGAGCAGCAGCGTCAGCAAGCGAGAGCGGCCCAGGAGCAGTTGCTGACGCAGGTGGCAGCGCTCACAGCGCAGCTGCTGCAGACGCAGCGGCTGGCGCCGTCCCCGGCCAATACGAAAGCCGTCGACACCGCCGGCCGCGCGACCGACGCGACCGGGCCGACGCGGCCAGGCAATTTGACTCGGCTGATGACCGAGGCGTCCCTGGTGCTCAACCGCATGGAGCTGGTGCGCACAGATCCGCGCGGCGAGATCTTCAGTGACGAAGCTTTCGGCGACGATGACGCAGATGTGGAGGCAGCGGGCGCGGCCCCGCCGCCATGAGAGAATCAGTACGCTCTCGGGTCTTGACAGAATTCTCAGTTTTAAGGTAGGTATCAGGAGAGCACTTCATGTGCTATAGCCACCCGTTATATCATCCGGAATGTTGTCCGTGTTCGATCTACACCTTTCTCTACAGACACTAACGAGAACTACACCGTATTGCGTATACTTAAGCGTATACACGACGTTAGTCGATACGGCTATTGCTATCGGGCCGATCGCGATCGGCACGCGTACTTAATCGCTTCCCTGTCACCCGCGACCGTATTCCTCGATCATCGGCCCACCGTCGTTGATCTCCAGCTCGGGACCATCCTCCTCCGCCTCCTCGAGGACAAGCGTGTCCTCGGCGTTGACCGCGAGCGCGCCACTGCCATCGTCACCAGCCACAGTCTTGCTGTCAACACCACCGCTGCCGACGCTGCCGGCGGTGCCGGAGGTGCTGGCGGTGCTGGCGGTGCTGGCGGTGCTGGCGCTGCTGGCGCTGCTGGCGCTGCTGGCGCTCGTCGGCGGTGGCGTAAGTACGATGGGCTGGCCAGCGGCGTCGAGCTCACCGCTCACATCGATGGAGATCTTGCGCCGGGTGGAGCCCTCACCCGAGCCCTCGAGCTCCATAACCTTGAGGATGTCCATGCCGTCGAGCACCTTGCCAAAGATGATGTGCTTGCTCTCGAACTCGGTCAGGTGGTTCATGGCGACCGCAAACTGCGAGTGATTGTTATTGGGCATGCCCGCGTTGGCCATCAGCAAGTCGCCCGCGCCCTTATGCTTAATCTTGAAGCCCTCGTCGTCAAATGTCGCGCCATAGATGGAGCGGCCGCCGAGGAACTGCGGGTGGTGCGTCACATCGCCTGCCTGGCAAAGAAAGCCCGGCACGACGCGGAAGAAGCTCGTGCCCTTATAGTGCAGCCGGATGATGGGCCCCTTTTTACGCAGGCGTACCGCGCCTTTCTCACCCGTACATAGGCAGCGAAAGTTTTCCACCGTCCTCGGGTACGCGTTGCCGTAAAGCCCGTACACGATGCGCCCCATCGGGCGGCCGCCTATGGCCACGTCCATGAAGGTGCGATGTGTGATCGTCTCGTCGATCTCGTCCATGAAGCAGCAGTCCCAATGCACGTTGGCTTTGGCTTTACACAGCACGATGTGTATCTGACGGCCGCCGCCGGGCGCGCCCTCGAGCTCCCACGTTGAGTCGTCTGCGCGCACAGGATTGAAGAAGGCACTGCCGAGCAGCGCAGGCTCGCCTGCAGGCTGCGTCGTAGTGCGCAGCTCGACCTCTTTACTCGTCAGCCGCCACTGCACGTCCTTACCGCGCGTGCCAGCAGGGACGGCGAGGGTCACGTGGATCTCCTTGGGCGTCTGCGTCCATGATGGCGTCGGCATGCGGCCGGGAACAGGTGCCAGCCGAACCCCGCCCGAATCGCGCAAGTTCGCAACTTTTTCTCGGCGCGCCGCACGCGCTCGCAACCGAGTGAATGCAGTGTATCGAAGCCGAGCCTAACCTCGACCTCGAGGCCGAGGCGTTGCGGCGCGAAATCCAATGGCTGCTCTCGACGGAGTGCAAGCGCGTCTTTGCGCGTATCCGGCAGCTGCTCCTGGGGGTTTCCATCTCGCTGCACGAGGCCTCATCAGGACGCAGCGCGCCGCTGCACTGCAAGAGCCGGGAGCCGGCGACGAGCAGCGAGGATGAGCCTCTGCTTCTCACCGCCGTTGTCGGTTCCACCGCATTGACCGCGCTTCGCATTCATCTCACGCTTCCGCGCTGGAACCAAGACATGCCCTACTCGGCATTGCTGGGACGGATGAGCGTGCCACTCCCAGCACTCGTCACGATGCAAAACCGGGTCGCGCAAGCGATCGCTTCCTTGGGTGTAGGGCACGCAACCCTTCCGACGGCGCGCACGTCTCTCCAACAAGTGCTCGCGCTAATTTCCAGTGCGATGAACGCGGTCACTCTCGTCCCGCCGCCGACGGACATGGCTGTGACACCACCGGCTATCCTCAGCACGACAGGTCAACCGCCGTCGTTAAGCTCCCCTCCTGGGAGTCTCGGCACCTCGAGCGTCGCCACAGCCCTGCGCGAGCAGTTGCAGCCGCCGCCGCCCGCCGACCTGGTCATCGATGTGAGCGCCGCTGGCAGGCCGCCGAGGCTCTATGTGAGCGCGACTGTCGTGCGTGCGTCGGACGGCGCCGTCGTGATGGGCCGCGTCGTCTCGGCCGGCCTCGACGCCGTCGAGGAGCGCCTCCAGCTGCTCGAGAATGCGGCGGGCGAGGCCGCGAGTCTGCTCGCCAAAGTCGAGGTGCTCTCCGAATGTGCGGCCTCCTAACGAAATAAGTTATAAGAGGCCGCACGCCCGCGGCCGCGCGGGCCGGTCTCCCCGCGGCCCGAGGCGCCCGACGCGGTCGAGTCGCGCACGCGCGCATCGACCGCCGGTGTGCCCGGTTATACAAATAAAAACGATTTTAACGAGGTATCACGCGATACACAGACACACTCGACTCCAGCCTGTCGGAGAACGGAGGCGGCAGGCGGGCAGCGGTCAGCGCACACATGACACAACGCATGTTCCACGCTATCCACAGAGCACGGTTACGCTGTTACGCATGCGACAGGTCGTAGATACAACTTCGTTGCGCCCAGGCCCACCTGCGCCGCCACAGTGCCGAGAGTGGCGTCGCTCTCTAGTCTCTCTTCCACATGAGCCGCCGACCAGCGACCTTCATGCATCCCTAGCCGCGACGCACACTCATGCCCAACAGCCCCCCATCAGCATCACTCGCACACGCCACTCACTTGGTTCGGTGCGATGTCCGCCAACGCGCCTGCCACACGGCCAGCGCGACGCGATCAGCTCACACTCGCCCCACCCCACATTCGCCGAGCCCAAACGGACATGGTGCGCTCTCGAGCGCGCCTCGAGCCACAGGGCCTCCAACGACGCAGTCCAAGGCGTCGCGGCTCGCACGCCGCCGCCGATGCCGTCGCGCGCCGCGATACACCCTTGCGTGAGGTGCCTACTGCGCCTGGGCGAGGGGTCGGAGGCCCGAGCTGAAGGGTGACCTGAGGTTGGGATTCTCAATGCTGCCGCGCGGCGTGCGCGTGATTGGCGTCTCCTTAACGGCAAGCACGACAGTGCCCACCGCCTCGCGCAGCATCTGCACGGCCTGTATGTTGGAGAGCGCGGCGACGCCGTTGACCGAGAGCACCTGGTCCCCTTCGTACAGGTTGGCTGCTTTGCCTGCGACGCCGCTCTTGTCGATCACCTTGATGATCGGGATGACGACAGTGCTCGAGTTGCCCGCACGCGGCGTAATGTCCGCGGCGACGTCGGAGAGCTCATCGGGCGTGTTCTGATGGAAAATGATCCCCAAGCGCGTCTGCTGATCCTCCTTGTAGAGCTCGACCTTGCGCACGCCCGGCCCGCGGATGGTGCCGCGCGGCGTCACCCCAAGCTGCCTCTGGATGTCCATCACCTTGTCGGCCTCCGCCGGCGACAGAGTCTGCATGTGCGCAGCCGAGATAGAGAACTGCAGCTTGTCTGAGAGGTTCTGCAGCTTGCGCTTCTCGACCTCGAGCTCGTGCAGCTCCTTGGAGACCGCCTGGTTCGCCTGCACCACCTCATCCACCTGGAAGAGTTTGAGCTGCTGCCGCGCCGAGAACTCTCCCATCGCAAGCATGTACTCCTGCATCTTCTTAGGGTCGCGCATGTCCCTATCCGAAGGCTGCTTCGGCGGCTGCTCGTTGGCGGACGACTTCATCGCCTCCTCGATGGTCACGGCCGTCTCATCCTGCTTCGACTTCAAGGCCACCTCGCGCTGCTCGATGTCCTCGATGAGGCCGTTTATCTCCATCATCTCCTGCACCGCCGTCTGGAACTTGCCCTGCACGTTCCGCCGCCGCCACGCCGCCTGCAGCACCGTCGCCTTCTCGGACGACATCTGCAGCTCCGTCGCCACATCGAGCATCGCGGAGAGCACCACGTCGTACGGGCCCTGGCCCGTGCGATCCGACTCGCCGCTCACCTTGAGGCGCAGCTTTTGCAGGTGCAACTTTGGGAGCGACCAGCGCTCGTTGGGATGTGAACCATTGGGCGAGAAAAAGACGATCAGCTGCTGCAGCCCCAGCAGCCACGGCAGCAGCGAGGACTCCTCCTCAGCAGCAAAGTCCACCTGCAGCAGCAAAAGAGCGAGCCCACGCACGTAATCAAGGCGAGCCTCACGACCCCTCCAGGTGAAGGCGACAGGTAAAAGGGGAGGGAGAGCAAAGACCAATTTGGGTGCACGGCAACGCGCGGTCGATGGCGCGGCGAGGTGCGCACCGTGCGCGACTCCCGAAGCACGAGCGAGAAGCAGGCCCATCGTGGGTCGGTGCGGTCAATCGCCGTCTTCTTCGCAAACGTGTCCGTGTACGGGCCGTAGATGATGTGTGACACATCAGTGAGCAAGACTGCGTTGGGTGGGGGCGGCCAGCGGTGAGCTTCGTGTTGACGCGCGGAGCGTCCGCCAGCCGTGGTGCGGCGGTGGCGGGTGTGCAGCGTCCGCGCTATGCTGCAGCGCGTCGGCCAGTGCCTGACTGGCGCAGCAGCTCCAAGCGGCTGGCCCAAGCTCGCAGCGGTGCTGGCACGCTGCTTTGCTTTGCTTTGCTTTGCAGCAGCAGCTGTCGGCTGTCGGCTACCGCACGTGGCGGCCGAGGAGAGTTCGCGGGTGCGTGCGCACTGGAGGTGGTGCGGCTGAAGGAGGAGCTCCGGAAGATGCCGCCCGACGAGGCGCCGGGTGTGTCAGCAGCAACTGTCTCATTGGCACCGACGGCCTTCCACTTGAGCGAGAGCCCATCACCGCTCAATTTCATGTGCTTGCGGCTGCGCTTGTTGCGGCCAAAATCATGCTTGAAGAAGTAGCTGCCTGACTTCATCATCTCGAGCACATCAGGATTGACGCCATCCTGTGCAGAGGAGCGGCAGCACTGCTCAGCAAAGTGCTGCGGCAGGTGCATTGGCCACAGGTGGGAGCCCTCGGTGCTTCGTGCTCGGGACGATCGCTGCGCACGCAGGCAGCCCGAGACGTCGCCTCGACACCATTCGCTGGTGCCTGCTTGCCAGGCACACGGGAGACGTACCGGCGCGGCCATATTCGGCTCGGCAAAAAGGGGTCAAGCTTTGTCGATCGGAATGATTTTGGGAATCGCGCTCAACAGAGCGCCTTCCAGATGTTGCAACTTGTGTGCGTGCGTTCAAGCAAGCAAGCAAGCAAGCAAGCAAGCAAGCAAGCCCTTCGACTACTCCTACTCGGAGCGCTGGCGGGAGCACCTGTCGCGACACCACACAGGCGAGGCGATCATCGACTTCATGCTGCAATTCGAGCTAAGATGGCGCGGGACGGGCGTCGAGGAGAGCTCACTGGACGCGGCGCAGGCGCGAGAGGCGGAGTCGCTCAGCGCGCGCCGCATCTGGACGGGACCTGAGCTCATCGAGATCAGCGAGATCACGCCCTCGATGAGATTGCATGGGCTGGGAATCCTGGCGGTGGCGGACCTGCATGCTGGCCAAGGGCCCAAGGCGTGCTCATGAGCGCAGCTAGGGTCGCAGATCTATACCGTCGGCCAGGCTGGCCATGGCTGCCCGCCGACCAGGCGCATGTCGAGAGGCTCCTCGCCGAGGTCAGAGGCTCGCCGGAGGCACTTGCGTGGCTAGGCTCGCAGCGGGACCAGGGCACGCCGATGCTGGCGGAGCTTCTGCTCTGTGAAACGTTGCAGAACTCGAGGCACGCGGCGTGGAGTAAGGACGCTGCGATCATTGGCATCGGGTGGTGCCGGCGAGGGAGCGCGGCGGGGACAGCGACAACGGGAGCGGCGGCTACGGGAGCGACAGCGGCGACGGCGGCGCTGGCGCACGACACGCTACTGTACGAGACACTTCTCGAAGGAGGTTTGCTCTCGGAGACGAGGTGGTGGACCAAGGAGCAGATTCAGGAGCGTGTGCTTCGCACTGCAGCCAAAGGTCAGCAAACGGGGCAGCACGTCATCCACGATCTCGAGACGATCTCGAGCTGGATGGACGAGGCGGCGAGGAGCCGCTGGGAGCCGAGCTCGTTCAACAAGTTCCTGGAGCGGCGTCTGGGTGCCGAGGAGGCCGACAAGATCATGCGCTGGGCGTCCAAGTCGGTGACATCGCAGGGGCCGCAGGGAGCCGACACTAAAAGGTTTGAGCAACAGGCGACACGATGCCGCTGTCTGGTGGCCGAGCTACTGCTCGGCGAGTATGCGGCGCTCAAGTCGCACGGGCGCAACCCCGCTTCTACCAATCTCCAAGAAGATCATACGTCACGAGCGCGCATGCGCTTCGCTCGT